>OLQQ01000451.1_pt1 | contig 21328 bp, 15 predicted proteins | sample 1672041 | NCBI WGS metagenome assembly OLQQ01 (sample SAMEA3136639, study PRJEB25190) | human gut metagenome
ATCATTCCGGCTGTGTTTGCATTCTCCGGTGGAGATCCGGATACTTTACAGGCAGGACCGGCGCTTATGTTCATCACCATTCCCAAGGTATTTGCCAGTATGGGGTTGGGAACTCCCATTGGGATTCTGTTCTTTGTACTGGTGCTGTGCGCAGCTCTTACCAGCTCTATTGCCCTGACGGAGAGCGCTGTATCTACCTTCCAGGACGAACTGAGATGGCACAGAAAGAAAGCAACCGTTATTGTTGGTGTGATCATGATTCTTCTTGGAACTCTTTCTTCCCTTGGATATGGACCGCTTGGCTTTGTAAAAATCATTGGAATGCAGTTTCTGGATTTCTTTGATTTCCTCACCAATTCTGTAATGATGCCAATTGCCGCACTTGCAACCTGTCTTTTAATTTCCAGAAAAGTGGGAGTGGAAAAGATTGAGGAGGAAGTAGTAGCTGAAGGCGGAACTTTCCGCAGGAAAAAGATTTTTAACTTTATGATCAAATACCTCTGCCCGATATTTGCAGCAATTATCCTGCTTAGCTCTGTAGCAAATGCATTTGGACTGATTTCCATGTAAATAATTTGTAACTGTTCTGTACTTCTCAGTTACCACTTCGCGAAATAATACCTGCTGAATAAATACTATAATTTTTTAATCGCCCCACCCATCTCAGGTGGGGCGATTGTATAAGAAACTGCCTCCATATCTACAAAACTTTGAAGTCTGCTACATTTTCATCAATAACACACACACAACATTTCCCTATATCTGCTTTTTACAATATGGTTACATTTATCACTACCAAAACATGTATAATAGAACCAGTACATCAAATAAGGACTATTTTTCAGAGTATACAAGAAAGGACCCGAAATGAAAGCCAGAATACTTGTAATAGAAGATGAACCAGCAATCAATAACTTACTTTGCATGAACCTGGAAGTCACCGGCTACCAGACCGTAAGCTACCTGGACGGCAATGACGCCAGCGAAGGAATTGCCTGGGATCATGAGTTCCAGTGCGCCCTTGTAGATATTATGCTCCCTGGAAAAGATGGATATACCCTTTTACCAGAACTGAATCACTACGGCATTCCCGTCATTTTTCTCACCGCCAGAGCCGACATCGCAAGCAAAGTAAAAGGCCTTAAAGAAGGTGCCGAAGACTATATTGTAAAGCCCTTCGAGATGCTGGAAGTGATGGTCCGCCTGGAGAAAGTACTGGAACGTCATGGAAATTTACAGGAGCAGATACAGATTAACAATATTACCATAGACACCATAAGCCATACCGTTACCAGAAATGGAGAGGAAATTTACCTAAAACCAATGGAATACAACTGCCTTATGATGTTCGTCCGCAATCCCAATAAAGCTCTTACAAGAGAGCAGCTTCTGGCCGGTCTCTGGGGCGTAGAATTCGAAGGAGAAACAAGAACAGTAGATGCACATGTGGGACGTATCCGCAAGAAGCTGGGCTGGCAGAACAGGATCAAAACCATTCCCCGCATTGGATACCGACTGGAGGTGGAATTTTGAAGCTTTTTACAAAAATCTTTTTACAGGTGGCCTGCATGATCCTGATTTTATCCTCCGCTGTTTTTTTCTATACTTCATATCGCTGGAAGAATCAGAGTATTCAGTATATCAATAACTATGAATATACCAAATTTCAGAATAATCTTTTACAATTTGAAGAGAAATTAAGACTTACAAGCAGTCAGTCCGCTAATTCCGATGAGAAAGTCCGAAATCGAATTCTGATCTACGCTTTCCGACAGATTTTCCATGACAGTGCTGTTCTATATCAGAATGGCGAAGAACTTTACAACGGGACCGCCTATGACTTCGATGTTCAGGGAATCCAGGAGCAACTGGGAGAAGTGGAATTACACGGAAAATGGTATGATGCGGATACTTATATCTGTGATCCCCTTATCAGCAAAGCCGACGGTAAAACACTGTTGCTTTTTTTTTATTCCTCCACAGAGTCAACTACAAATCTGAATTATCAGATTGTCACTTATAAAGATGTTTCTGATGTTCTGGAGAGTAACAGGATCCTTTTTTATCAGGCGGGCACGTTGACGCTGGTTCTGCTTCTGTTAACCGGAACAATTCTTTTTTTCAGTCTGCGGAAAATTATGGCACCCCTTACAAAATTAAGGGAAGCTGCGGTTTCTGTATCTGAAGGCAACTATGATATACAAGTTCCTGCAGAAGGAGATACGGAACTAGCACAGGTTGGCAAAAGCTTTAATCAGATGTCCTCCAAGGTTAAAGAACAAATTGAATGCCTTTCCACTGTAAACCATACACAACGACAGTTAATGGGAAGTCTTGCCCACGAGCTGAAAACACCTATGACCTCTATCCTGGGATATGCAGATACCCTTCTCACAGTGCGCCTGCAAAGACAGCAGCAGGAGAGAGCTCTCTCCTATATTTCCAGTGAATGCCGCAGGCTGTCCCGACTTTCGGTAAAAATGCTGGAACTTACCGGATTATATGAAACTGGGGAGGCACGATTTGCCCCAACAGAAAACTCAGTGAAAGCTTTTCTGGAGGATTCCAGACAGCTTAACCTCTGCCGTCTGAAAGAGAAGAATATCTGTCTGGAACTTCAGTGTGAACCGGCTGATCTGAAGAAAAACTTTGACAGAGATCTTATGTTAAGTCTGGTAAACAATTTTATTGACAACGCAGTAAAAGCCTCCGCGGACAATTCCAGACTCATACTGGAAGCAACGGCTGAGAAACTGATGGTCCGGGATTTTGGCAAAGGAATCCCGGCTGAAGATCTTGATAAAGTGACAGAGGCATTTTATATGGTTGACAAATCCCGTTCCCGGGCCAATGGAAGTGTGGGACTTGGACTTGCACTTTGTAAAAAAATTGCGGATATACATGGATTTCAATTGAAAATTGAAAGTGAAATAGGAAAGGGAACCTGTGTATTCATTAAATGGTAACGAATTTCTTTCCAGATTACAATTCAGTTACAATTTACGGAAGATTTGGTGTAATTCCAAGTACTATAATCTATATCAGAACATAACCGGATGATTACTATGAGCAATATCAAACACCCGTTCCCCTGGGTCTCCGGTTATGTTCAAACATCGAAAGGGAGACTTCACACAAATGAGAAAGAATATAGAAAGAATAATCGGACTTACTCTTTGCATGGGAATGTTAGCGGGATGTGCACAGACACCAGAATCTTCCCTTGTAAGGCAGAAGGGAAATAAAGCACTGGATTCTTACAAAGAAGCGGATGACAAGGATGTCAATATGGCAGGAAATGCCTCCTCCGCTGATCAGACAACTGCTTCTGAAAGTACTGGTACAAGTGATACTGCTGCCCCCACTGACGTTCACCCGGATAATGCCTCAGCTGCCAAAACCACTATCCGCGACCTGATCAATGCGCCTGAGACTTACAAAAGTCAGGTAACAGACGACACGTCTAAGCTTGTGGTAAATACGGATGCAGCTGTAGAAATACCAGATGTGGAAAAGATATCTGCAATTTCTGTTACACCAGCTGCGGTCACACAGGATCTTCTTGATGGTATCACGGATGCCTTTTTCTCAAATGCGAAGATTTACACTGCAGACAGCTATTATGTACAGACAAAGGATGAGATCAAGAAAAAAATCGATGAATTAAAAGAAGATGTTGCCAACGGTAATCTGGATCCCAATAATTGGGGAACCGATGATAATGGCAATCTCGTATATGATATTTACGGTGACATTGATTATTGGGAAAGCCAGTATGAATCTGCACCTGAAACGAGAAATCTGGTAGAAGGAAGACCTGCCGTGGGAGTGCAGACATACAGCAGTACTGGTGAAGTTATGGAGGACGATGCTTTTACCGGTATCGCCCAGTTAGATGACGGCTCCCAATATTCTTATCGTACCTCTTCCTGGGGAGCCTATTCTTTGGAAGTAAGAATCCAGAAGATAGCCCAAAAAGACGGTAAAGAAATCCCTTCTGACGCTGTCTGGTCCGATTATTCCAACAGCAGTCCATATGAAAAACCTACCGAAAAATCTATTGGAATTTCGTTGGATGACGCGAAGAAATTAGCCCAGGAAAAAGCAGATGCCATGGGCCTTGACGATTTAAACCAATGCGGATGGGATTATGCGATTCAGACGTCCATTGGAACAGATGATAACTCCAGTTATCTCGGAAGTGGTTATGTTATCTACTACAGCCGTACCATAAATGGAACTCCGCTTACCTATACCATGGATGCAGGTGGAGCGCTTGAAGACATGGACAGTACTATGGAAACCTGGGCTTACGAAAACCTTTATTTTTATGTAAATGCAGACGGAATCGACAGCATGACTTATTGCAATCCATACACCATCGGAGAAACTAAGACTGAGAATTTAAGCCTGCTTCCATTCAGCGAGATCATGAATATCTACGAAAAAATGATGATCGTCACCAACGCGGACAACCTTACCTATGAAAATTCCAGGGTATTCAATATTGACCGTATCGTTCTTGGCTATGCCAGAATTTATGAGCCATCCACAGATGCCCATACCGGTCTTCTGGTTCCTGTCTGGGATTTCTTCGGATCCCGCAAAATTGACTCCGAATATGATGGCGAAACCTGCTCAGATACGACAGATTGGCCTACCTGGAGCTTTCTTACCATCAATGCAGTAGACGGAAGTATTATAGACCGTAGTCTGGGATACTGATATGAAGCAGACACTTGGAATTGTACGCTACAATTTCTTCGGCTTTTTCTGTAATCCCAAAGTGATTTTTACCTTCTTTCTGGAATTTGTGCTCAGTTTTCTGCTTACAGGAAGAATCATGGTTGTTATGGATAACTACAATACGCCTGTACAGTCAATTGAACCTTTCCTGTGGACCTTCGGGGATGGAACAGCAGTGCTTCTAAGTTCCATGCTTTTGCTTTTGCTGTTCTCCGATCTGCCGAAAATGACACCAGTCACTCCTTATCAGCTGATCCGTACCACCAAGAAGAAATGACTCTTAGGCCAGTTTGTCTATATTACATTCGTAACGATTTTATATACATGTTTTATGCTTTTGTTTACTTCTGTGCTGTGCATGAAGAACAGCTATCCAGGCAATCTGTGGAGTGACACAGCAGCACTGCTTAGACAGTATCGATTCAAATAAAAGTTCTACTGAATACAGCAGTTCCGTTTCCAGCAGTAGTTTCACGGCTATGGACAATCCCGGGAATAATATTTCACCAGTGTCCTGTCTTCCCTGTAAAGTTGCTGCAATACTCCCCGGAGAAGATAATCAGATCTATATCCCGCTCTCCCAGGCAAGAATTCTGTGCAGCGAATCTGGCACTGCGCTGACTGTAACAAAGGTGTTGCTAAAGATAAAGGGAAAGACCAATCTTGAAAACGCTAAACAGCATTTTGAATAACAAAGATACTTCCTTTTCAGGTGTAAATAAATATCTGCTTATGTTATACTATTGTACAAGACCAATAAAAAGGAGCACTCTATAATGAACAGACAGGAACTACTTAACCAAATTGAGCATTATACCCCGTTCAATGAACAAGAAGAGACGGATAAGCAGCTTATTCTGAACTGGATCAGAAATAATACCAATGCTTTTTCCAGAGAAAACACGGTAGCACATATGACTGCTTCTGCCTGGGTGGTAAATCAGGATAAAAGCAAAATTCTCATGGTCTATCACAATATTTATAATTCCTGGTCCTGGCTGGGAGGGCATGCGGACGGAGAAACGGATTTACTTGCAGTTGCCCTTCGGGAAGTGAAAGAGGAAGCGGGGATTTCCCATGTCTGTCCTGTATCTGAGGAGATTTTTTCTTTGGAATCCCTTACAGTAGATGGACATGTGAAAAAGGGCAAATATGTGTCCAGCCATTTACATCTGAATGTAACATATCTGCTGGAAGCAGATTTTGAGGAAGCTGTCTCCATAAAAGCCGACGAGAACAGCGGTGTCGCCTGGTTTTCCCCTGAAGAAGCGCTGAAGAAATCTACAGAACCATGGTTTGTAGAACATGTGTACTCCAAGCTGATTGAGAAAATGTAATGAAAGAAGCCAACAATTATAATACTTATATGATACAAAGAAAGAGAAGAGAACATGAGTGAAAAAATTGTAGTTTGCCTTGAAAAAGGTGGCGCAAGAGATATGGCTGAAGCTTTTTCCAGGCGCACAAATACCCCAATCGCTGAAAAGCCGGGAGAACACCTGACGGTGCTTTTTAATTCCAAAGGTGTTTCTTTAACCGGATATGGTCTGACTTATCAGGGAGATTTCGAGAATATGCTTCACCGGGTGACCAACGGAAGATTACAGCATGAAATGCTAGTACGGGCTTCCAAATCAGAAAAGCCAGGGCGCAAGGCGATAGATGCCACAGCAGGTATGGGAGAGGATGGATTTCTTCTGGCAGCCCAGGGGTATGAGGTAACTCTGTATGAGCAGAATCCAGTGATCGCTGTTCTTTTGAAGGATGCCCTGCGCCGGGCAAAGAAGCATCCCGTATTGAAAGAGATCGCTGCCCGTATGAAGCTGGCAGAAGGCAACAGTGTGGAATTAATGCCTGCACTCCTGGATCCTGTAGACGTCATCTACCTGGATCCCATGTTCCCCGCAAGACAGAAGTCCAGCCTGATCAACAAAAAACTGCAGCTCATCCAGAAGCTGGAGCCCCCATGCTCCCAAGAGACCGACCTTTTCGACGCCGCTATCAGCGCAGACCCAGATAAGATCATTGTAAAACGACCGCTGAAAAGTGAATTTCTGGCAGGAAGGAAGCCTTCTTATACGTTAAGCGGAAAAGCGATTCGATATGATTGTTATACGTTGTAGAGGAAATAAATTGGCAGAACAGGCGGATGAATAAATGATATATGCGTAGCAGCATTTTTATAATCCTTTTCGATTACTGTCAGAAGTGCTAGTGCAAATCAGAAGCAACTATGTATAATAAGAATAAAAAGGACAGTATTGCTTATAAGGAAGGAGAAAATGCTTATGAGAAATGGTAAAAAATCATTAAAAAAAGCCAGCGTACTGCTTACTACATTCTTACTTGTAGTAATGTGTCTGGCAGTGGATACCACATCTGTAAGTGCCGCGAAGATCAAACTGAACAAAACAAAGCTTACCTTGACCCAGGGCAAGAAATACCGTTTAAAGGTAAAAGGCACAAAAAAGAAAGTGAAATGGTCCTCCACAAAGAAATCAGTGGCAACTGTCAATAAAAAGGGTGTCGTTACAGCAAAGAAAAAAGGAACTGCATATATTAAAGCTAAGGTTGGCAAAAAAACATACAAGTGTAAGGTTACTGTTAAGAGTAAAAAAGCACCTGCAAAGCCAGCACCTACAACACCTTCTGCTCCGGTAAATCCGCCGGCAGAGCCTACAGCAACACCTACCACAGCTCCAGCAAAAACACCAGTACTAAGTGCAACATCTTTAAGCATGCGTAAAGGTGAATATTATCAGCTTAGCGTACAGGATCCTAAGCATCTGCCCGTATGGACCAGTTCAAACAAGAATATTGCAGAGGTAGACAGTCAGGGAAAGGTACATGCAATTAATGTTGGAACAACAGAAATCAAAGTAGATGCAGGGATTGTTCTTACATGCACAGTTACAGTTACCATGGAAACAAAGCCTCAGACTGAACCAGTTCTTTCGAAAGCAGTTATAAAAGGGCAGCGGTCAGTCAAGAATGAAGCTGGCGAATCTGTAGTGATTGAGATTCCTCTGAATACTTATACCTATACTTTCAGCACAATTCCAACAAACGTGGAAGAATTGAAGCAGTATAACATCAGCGGTGATGATGGAAGATATAAGGTGCTCGCTCTTTATGTCATGTCACTTCGGACCTGGAAACCGGAAAATCAGACAGATTGCGAAGAAATGATCGGATATTTATGCAATAAGCAGTTATCTGTTTATGAGAAGCAGAGATTAGCAGAGCAAATGAAAAAGAGTAAACAGTATCTCTATCTTGGAAATGCATTCTTAAATGGTGCAACTCCGGCGAATGACTACACACCTTCACAGCCTTATTCAATTACATTAACTCAGGATTCTGTAGTAGATGAAGATCAGATATACATTCCGGCAAATCCTTCCATACCATCTCCTGATCAGTATAGAGCCTTTATCTATTGCAAGGCTTTTGACAGTGGTAAATGGATCGATGTTTATAAATCATCTAAGGACGGAAACTGGTATATGTATAAATGGATGGATCTGATCACTTCAATAAAAGCCCCGGCTTCAAGTAATCCATTCTAAATATGTCTTCAGGTTTGACCAGATTGTGGGGAAAGCTGTTGTAAGATACTATCCATCTTTTAAGTGGTTAGGATAATAAGAAACGCGAATATCAGTGGCTTATTAAGTACTGGAATATTCGCGTTTTTTATTTGATATCGCTAAGTTTTTATATTTTCAAATATATGTAATCAGTTGGCAACTGGTTTTCTAAAAAGATTAAAAATTCCTGTCTGCTCAATCAATCTTGTGATGGTAAAGAAGATAAAGGAATCGATTGGCCACATGATCAGGTTCTTTACAGTACGCATTGGGAGGATTGCAAGGAATCCTTTTCCGTATAGCATGTCCAGCCATAAGGTATTTAACAGAACATTTACAATCAGAACGACAACCAGTTTTGCAATCAGCACGCGACGGAAAGTGAGCTTATGTTTGTAGTAAAAACATCCATAAATAAATGCCGCGAGCATTGCGTTAAAGGTGAACCCAAAGAAAAATGGACCATCAGGGCGGATAAAGAATTTCACAGTATCCAGCACACCGGCAAACAAACATCCGGTAATGGGTCCAAACAGATAATCAGCAATCTGGTTTGGAATACCGGAAAATCCAATTTTTACATAGGGACCGATATTGATAGAAGCAACTGAATTTAAAATCAGTGCCAGGGCAGCAAGCATTGCACAGACTGCCAGGGTAGAAGTGGTTTTCAGCTCTTTGGCTGAGGTGAGAAACATGTTCTTTGTTTTCTCCATAAAAAAATTACCTCCTTTTCTTTTTTCGCTCACAATAGGAGATAATTTATGGATTCATATTTATCTTCTGTTGCAGCGAGAAGCAATCCACGAACCGCAAGATTTCTCTTTTCGTCCTCCGGCAACTCTCCATCCGGAAGGCACTTTACGCTCATGAACTTACTCTGCATTACTTTACAAGTGGCAGTATATAGCAGATTATTGTAAAAAGCAAGTAAAAAATATAAAAAAATATAAGTTTTTGCAATTAAGAAAACAGACAAGAAATCGTGGCATTTTCTCCATATTTTCTAAAACTTTGTCCATATGTTTTTACAAAAATCAGACTATAATAAAAGAAAAAACCGTTCAGGAGGAATCATTATGGCAATTTTAGTTACAGGTGGTGCTGGTTATATTGGAAGCCACACGGTAGTGGAGCTTCAGAATGCAGGATATGATGTTGTGGTACTGGACAATTTAAGCAATGCAAGTGAAAAAGCACTGGACAGAGTATCAAAAATCACAGGAAAACCAGTGAAGTTTTATAAGGCAGATATTCTGGACAGAGATGCTTTAAATGATATTTTTGATAAGGAAACTATTGAGTCCTGTATCCATTTTGCAGGTTTGAAGGCAGTTGGAGAATCTGTGGTTAAGCCCTGGGAGTATTATGAAAATAACATAGCAGGCACTTTAACTCTGGTTGATGTAATGAGAAAACATAATGTGAAAAATATTATTTTCTCTTCTTCAGCAACTGTATATGGAGATCCGGCGCAGATTCCGATTACAGAAGAATGCCCAAAGGGACAGTGTACGAATCCGTATGGCTGGACAAAATCCATGCTGGAACAAGTGCTTACCGATATCCAGAAAGCAGATCCAGAATGGAATGTTATGCTTCTTCGTTACTTTAATCCAATTGGCGCACATAAGAGTGGAACAATTGGAGAGAACCCAAATGGCATTCCCAATAACCTTATGCCATATATTACACAGGTAGCAGTTGGTAAGCTGAAGGAACTTGGTGTATTTGGAAATGATTATGATACTCCGGATGGAACTGGTGTAAGAGACTATATTCATGTTGTGGATCTGGCAAAGGGGCATGTAAAAGCGCTTAAGAAAATCGGGGAAAATCCTGGGCTTGCGATTTACAATCTGGGAACCGGAAAGGGCTATAGTGTTCTTGATATTGTAAAGAATTTTGAAGCGGCAACTGGTGTGAAAATTCCATATGTGATCAAACCTCGCCGAGCCGGAGATATTGCAACTTGTTATTGTGATGCATCTAAGGCAGAAAAAGAGCTTGGCTGGAAAGCAGAGAACGGTATCCGTGAGATGTGTGAAGATTCCTGGAGATGGCAGTCTAATAATCCGCAGGGATATGAAGAATAGGATGTATATTTAAAATAAGAGAGCTGTAAGATGCAGCCCTCTTATTTTTTTGAATAATTGACCTTATGTTATAAATGAACGCATTTTTTATCCTGAAATATTCTATTTTTTAAAATTCTACAATTTTGTGCATGTTTTGTTAAATGTTGTTTATGTAATTTTGGGAAAGATAAAGATATAATTATATTCGGATTAAGGAAGTACGAAAATAAACCTGAAAAAACAGGAGAAAGAGAAGGAAAACATGGAAGAAAAAAGATATTTGAAATGGTACAACAAAGTCGGATACGGTTCCGGAGATGTGGCTGGAAATGTGGTATATGCATTCCTTTCCACCTTCGTAATGCTCTATCTGACCAATACTGTTGGATTGAACCCGGGTATTGTAGGAACATTGATTGCAGTATCAAAACTGTTTGATGGAGTGACCGATATTTTCTTCGGCTCTATGATTGATAAGACAAAAACAAAAATGGGAAAAGCAAAACCTTGGATGCTGTATGGTTATATCGGCTGTGCAGTTACTTTGATCGGTGTATTTGCAATTCCGGAAAGTCTTGGACAGACAGCGCAGTATGCATGGTTCTTTATTGCATATTCCCTGTTAAATGCAGTGTTCTATACAGCAAATAACATTGCATATTCAGCTCTTACAGCTCTGATTACCAAAAACAGCAAAGAACGTGTAGAAATGGGATCTTACCGTTTTATCTTTGCATTTTCTACCAGTCTTTTGATCCAGTCTGTTACTATCAAGTTTGTTGAGATTATGGGAGGGGGAGCTGCTGGATGGAGAATTGTAGCAATCATTTATGCCATCATTGGACTTATTATAAATACAGTTTCTGCATTATCTGTAAAAGAGCTTCCAGAAGAAGTCTTAAACGAAGATGCATCAAGCGCAGTAGATGAAAAATATAGCCTTATTGAAGCTGCAAAACTGTTATTTTCCAACAGATTTTATATTATGATCTGCGTAACCTACATTCTGCAGCAGATTTATTCCGCAATGCTCAGTATGGGTATTTATTACATGATGTATGTATTGAAAAACGAGGATCTGTTCCCGATATTTTCCTGGGCAATCAATATCCCATTAATCATTGCACTGGTTATTACACCATCTTTAGTAGCAAAATGGAAAGGGTTATATAAGCTGAATCTGGTTGGATATACCATTGGAACCATTGGACGTGCCCTTGTAGTAGTTGCTGCTTATATGGGAAGCGTACCGCTTATGATTGCCTTTACAGCCGTTGCTGCATTTGGTATGGGACCATGGCAGGGTGATATGAATGCGGTGATTGCTAACTGTTCAGAGTATACTTATCTGACAAAGCATAAACGTGTAGACGGAACCATGTATTCCTGTACTTCCCTTGGTGTGAAACTTGGAGGAGGACTTGGAACTGCGATTACAGGCTGGCTTCTGGAATTCAGCCACTTTAACAGTTCACTTGCTGTACAGCCGGATTCCTGCCTTAGCATGCTTCATACTATGTATCTGTGGATTCCAGTTGTGATTTGTGTAATCATTACTTTTATTATGTCACAGATGAATGTAGAAAAGGCAAATGAAGAATTAAAGAACAGTAAAATGCTGGAAACAAAATAAGCATTAAGATAACGAAATATAGCAATGGGATGTAACAATAAAAATGTCTAGAGGATGATTATGAACTATAGCGGCTTAAAAGAAGACAAAAGATTAATTGAAGCAGTACCGACCGCAAGACAGATTGCATATGAAAGCATGGAATTTTTCTGTTTCATTCATTTTACAGTAAATACCTTTACCGGAAGAGAATGGGGCGATGGAACAGAGCCGGAATCTATTTTTAATCCGACAGAGCTGGATGCAAAACAGTGGGCGAAAACAGCCGCAGAGGGCGGTATGAAGGGACTGATCCTTACCTGCAAACATCACGACGGATTCTGCCTGTGGCCATCAAAATACACCGAACACAGTATCAAAAACTCTCCATATAAAAATGGAAAGGGTGATATTGTAAGAGAAACAATGGAGGCTTGCAGAGAATATGGCCTGAAGTTTGGTGTTTATCTTTCTCCTTGGGACAGAAACAATGAATCCTATGGAAAAGGAAAAGAGTATGATGACTATTATGTGAATCAGCTTACAGAGCTTCTGACAGAGTATGGTGATATTTTTGTAGTATGGTTGGACGGTGCCTGTGGGGAAGGCGCAAACGGAAAGGTACAGAAATATGACTGGCAAAGATACTACCAGGTAGTTCGCAAGCTACAGCCAAATGCTGTGATCTCTATTTCTGGTCCTGATATCCGTTGGTGTGGAAATGAAGCTGGTGAGATACGCCCAAGTGAATGGAGCGTGGTAGCAGCAGATATGAAAGATCCGGCTCTGACCGCAGAGTTAAGCCAGCAGGAGGATAATGAAGAGTTCCGTGAAAGACCATTGGATGAAACACAGTCTGATCTGGGAAGCAGGGAACGCCTTGTGAAGGAAGAACGACTTGCCTGGTATCCGGCTGAGACAGATGTCTCCATCAGACCGGGCTGGTTCTATCACGAAGAAGAGGATGATAAGGTACGTTCTTTTGAGAATCTGAAGGATATTTACTTAAAATCAGTTGGTGGAAATACTACACTTCTGTTAAACATCCCTCCGATGAAAAACGGAAAGATCCATCCAACGGATATTCAAAACCTGAAGCAGTTAGGTGACTTTATCAAAGAAAGCTTTTCCAATAATTTAGTGGAAGAAGCTGGTATTACAACCATTCCACCACTTGACTGTCGGGAGATGTCCCCAGAAGTTCTTAGAACCGATGATTATGAGACTTATTTCCTGAATGAGGCTGGAACCAATAAACTGGTTATCAAGATCAAATGGATTGAAAGAAAAAAACTACATTATCTTGTTCTGAAAGAAGCAATTCCGCTTAGCCAGAGAGTTGAAGCATTTAATGTCTGCTATGAAGAAAACGGCAGCATAAAAAAATGCTATGAAGGAACAACTATCGGATATAAGAGAATCGTCGATTTGAAGGGAATCCATACAGATAGTCTGGCAATCGTAATTGAAGATTCCAGAGTTGCACCTGCGATGGCATTTGTGGGAGTATATTAAAATAGAAGAATAAGAAGTACATATGACTAGGGGAGAGCGTATGTAGAATATTAGTAATAAAAATAAATCAATTAAAAGCCCAGGCAGTTTTTGAACCTGGGCTTTCGTATACAGATTATTTCTTTTCTGGTTCAGTCATCTGATTCTCTTCATTTTGCCGCAGTTGTTTCCGAAACTGTGACGGCGAAGCGCCAAACTGTTTCCGGAAAAAGCGGCTGAAATATAATGGATTTTCATATCCAACCAGATTGGAAATTTCTGTAACATTGTAGTTTGTGGTTTCCAACAGAGATTTCGCATTTGAAAGACGCAGGTTCTGTATGTACTGGGCGGGTGTTGTATTCGTATATTGTTTGAAGTTCTGGATAAACCAGCTAACACTAATATTTTTCGAAGCTGCATATTTTTCAATATTAATCTGTTTATTGTAATGCATTCGGAAATAATCAACTGCCTGCGCCATGTCATCCATGATCATCGGATTCTTCTTGTGTGGTTTTACAAGAATCTGGCGGTGAAGAAGGATTAAAAGCTGCATAAAGTAATACACAAGAAGCTCTTCATAGTCATCTTTCCGTAGCTGCAGTTCTTCAATCATGTTCATGTACAGATGCTTGTATTCCATGGAGACCCCGGAATAAATCACATGAACGCCATCTACAATGCCGTATTTGCGGAGGATATTTTTGACGTTATTCCCAGTAAAATGAACCCAGTACACTTCCGGGTGGTCGGCACCATAATAGTAGTAGCGCTGTTCTTCTTTTGGACGGTACAAAACCATGTTTCCAGCAGAAACAATTTCCTCTTTTCCATCAAAATAGAAATGTGCTTTTCCAGAAGCAACGTAAAGAAGCTGGTAATCAAGCCGACCTCGCGGCCGGTGCGTTGGCAGCTTCTTTATTGTGTACAGACGGTAAGTACCGCAGCTCCCTATAAAAATAGGATGTTTTTTATCTTTAAAATCCAAGCGTGTCTGGTGCCAGTAAGCGGAGTTCGTGTACAATATAAATTACCTCCTTGTAAATATGCACAATTTTTGTCGGAACAGATTGTGCATATTTCATAATTAATAAAAAAGTGTATATTTTTGTGTCTTTACTTGTTAAATTATATCATTTTGTGCATGTTTTGTCGAACAGAGTTTATGTAATTTTTTTTAAAAACAGGTATAATCATATCAGATGTTAAAACAGAAAAATATATAATATTGGAGGAGCAAATATGATCGTACCAAAACACTACGAAAATCTGAATGTGTTACATGAAAACACCATGCCCCATCGAGCATACTACATGCCTGCATCAAAGGATATGGGATCTCTTGTACATGACAGAGAGAAATCTGACCGTATGGAGCTTTTAAATGGAAACTGGAAATTCCAGTTCTATAAAAGCATTTATGATCTTCAGGAAAAATTTTACGAAGCAGGTTATGACACTAAGGGCTTCGACGAAATTCCAGTTCCGGGAATCTGGCAGAACTATGGCTATGACAGCCATCAGTATACCAATGTCCGTTACCCAATTCCGCTCGATCCGCCATATGTACCACAGGAGAATCCTTGCGGAGCGTACGTACACCAGTTTGAATATAAGAAAGATTCCAAAGCACCAAAAGCATACTTGAATTTTGAGGGTGTAGATTCCTGCTTCTATGTATGGATCAATGGTGTCTATGTAGGCTACAGCCAGGTGGCTCATGCAACCAGTGAATTTTACGTGACCGATCATCTGAAAGAAGGAACAAACACTTTAGCGGTACTTGTCCTGAAATGGTGTGATGGAACTTATTTAGAAGACCAGGACAAATTCCGTATGACAGGAATTTTCCGTGATGTATATCTGTTAAAGCGACCAGAAAGTGTACTGTATGATTATTTTACCACTACATCTATAGGGGAAAATGGTGCAGAAATTGAAATTCGTGCGAATTTTCTTGGGGAGAGCAATGCAGCAGAAAATACTAAAATTATAATTCGGAATCATGAGGGAAATACGGTAGCTACAGGTACATTTAAGAAATGTGAAGATGGAAATTTTGCTTACAAAGCGGTATTAGATATCACAAATCCTGTACTCTGGAATCCGGAACAGCCATATCTGTATCAGGTGCTTTTCCTTTCCGAGAATGAGGTGATCACAGACCGTATCGGTATCCGTGAAATCCATTGCGAGGGAAGCGTGATCTATATTAACGATGTAAAAGCAAAATTTAAAGGTGTAAACCGTCATGACTCCGATCCGATAACCGGTTCCGCAGTAAATATGGAGCAGATAAAAAAAGATCTGATCATGATGAAACAGCACAACTTTAATGCAGTCCGAAGCAGCCATTACCCGAATTCTCCTTATTTCTATCAGCTTTGTGATGAGTATGGCTTATTTGTGATCGCAGAAGCTGATAATGAGAGCCATGGAACCCAGACACAGTACTTGAAAAATTCAGAGTGGGAAAATGTAGTTGAGCAGTGGAATAAAAGAATTGCAAATAACCCGGATTTCATTCCTGCAACCATGGATCGTACCAGACTTTGTGTGGAAAGAGAAAAAAATCGCCCATGTATTGTAATGTGGTCTATGGGTAATGAATGTGGATATGGATGTACCTTTGAGGAATCCCTAAAATGGACCAAAGAATTTGACCCAACCCGTCTTACGACTTATGAGAGTGCATTCTATCAGAGTACAGACCGTGAGTATGACTATTCCAATATTGATGTAGTTGGAAGAATGTACCCAGCTTTTTCTGAGATTGATGAATACATGGAAAAGAATCCGGATAAACCTCTTCTTCTGGTAGAATATTGCCACGCCATGGGAAATGGACCTGGAGACCTGGAGGATTACTTTGAACTGATCCAGAAGTACGACAGTCTTTGTGGAGGTTTCGTATGGGAGTGGTGTGATCATGCTATTTACAAAGGCCAGGCTGAAAATGGCAAGGGAATCTATTATTATGGAGGAGATCATGGCGAAGAAATTCACGATGGAAACTTCTGTATGGATGGACTGGTTTATCCTGACAGAACACCACATACCGGACTGAAGGAATATAAAAATGTATACCGTCCTGCGAGAGTGGTTTCCTATGACCAGATTACTGGTAAGACAGTTCTCCATAATTACATGAACTATGTGGATCTGAAAGATTACCTGTATCTTGCCTATGAGACAACCGCAGATGGAAAGATAGTAAATTCCGGATGCATTCGCCTGGCGGAGAGCATTGCACCGCAGCAGGAGGGAACTGTTATTATTCCGGCAAATATCCCGGAAAGAGGAAAATGCTTCTTGAAGGTGAAGTATTTGCTGAAGTCTGGAAATGGCTTACAGGAGACAGACAGTCTGCTGGGATTTGATGAAATTCCGTTGCAGAACGAGGATGGAAGAAACCAGAATGCTGTTATGCTCATGGAAACAGGATTAGTTGGAGGATTCATCAAGGTAACAGAGTCTGACCGTTATCTTGAGATGGAGAATAACGTCTTCCACTATGTTTTCAATAAACTGACCGGCTTGTTTGAAAACATGTCTGCAGCAGGAGAGAACATCCTGGATCGACCGATGGAACTTAATATATGGAGAGCACCAACAGATAACGACCGTAAGATTAAGCTGGAGTGGATGGATGCCCATTATGATCAGAGCTATGTAAGAGCTTATGAGACCTCTTACCAGGCAGAAGAATCAAAAGTAACTATCTTCACCCATATTGCAGTTGTTGCAGCTACTGTGCAGAAGGTTCTGGATATCCATGCTGTGTGGGAAGTAACTTCAGATGGCGCTGTTTCTGTAAAAATGAATATGGTAAAAGATATGGAATTCCCCATGCTTCCAAGGTTCGGGCTGCGCCTGTTCTTAAAAGATAACTTTAAGAATGTGACATACTATGGCATCGGACCGGATGAAAGCTATGTTGATAAATGCCGTTCTGGAAGTCATGGAGTTTATACCTCCAAGGTCGAAGATCTGCATGAAGATTATCTTCGTCCTCAGGAAAACGGAAGCCATACAGACTGCGATTATGTGTGCGTGAGCAATGATAAAATGACGTTGTCAGCTGCTGGAAAAAAAACGATTGCATTTAATGCTTCTGAATACACTCAGGAGGAACTGACAAATAAAAAGCACGGCTATGAACTTGAAAAATGTGGAAGCACTGTACTTTGTATTGATTATTCCCAGAATGGTATCGGTTCTAACAGCTGTGGACCGGTACTTTCCGAGAAATATCAGTTAAATGAAGAAAAATTCACATTTGATGTGAAACTGGTTCTGCATAATAGATAATTAACAAGATTTAAACATGACAGGCATGTCTCTAAACAGGGATGTGCATGCTGCTTTTATGCACAATTTTATAGAAAAACAGACGAAATATAATAAAAATCGCATTTTGTGCATGCTTTGTAAAAATTAAATTCATATGATTTTTGAATGGCAAGTTTTATAATTGGATAAATAAAGCCTATAAATGTATCAGATTAAAAGAGGGTAGGGAAAATGTATAAAGTATTGTTTATAATGCACTTTTAAAACAGTATCGTGATAATGGTGTAATCTCACAGTATTTGACTGCAATGGTCCATATCTTGCTACCAAGAAGGTTGGTAAGAACACCCCAAAGGCAGAACAGATTGAGCAGGATAATAAACTGCGGATGGACTGGAACAGAGAGGTTGACAGGGCTGTCATAAGTGAGGTTCCCATAGAGGATATTTTACAGATAAAGAGGGAACATATCACAGAGCCAGTAAAGAGATCGATTGAGCGATACGGCAATAAGCCCGAAATGCTCTCGCTTATCCTGAATATGGCAATAGCAGAGCTGGTACTGCTTATCACAAAGGTGCTTGAGGCTATAAAAGGCATTCACAGCAGGCAGCAGTGTGAAAATGCTCACGAAGATAAAAACAAAGCCCAAAAGCAGGACAACGGAATACTTACAGCAGATGTGTTACCGCCAGAGCCTGTTATGATACCGGAAGCAGCCGCTTATCCGAAGTAAAAAAAGATAAAGACAGAACTGGACAGCCAGAATGCCATTATCTTTGAATCTGAGAAACTAAGAGGCAGTCTTGAAATCGAAATGTCAAACTTAAAGGGACTGGCGAAGCTCATCAGAAAAGGCGATTTGCAGAGAAAGATTGACGAAAAGACGGATTATATCAACCGATTAAAGGCAGGACTCTCAAACATGGTTCGTAATAGCGGTTTTGAAAACATGAACGAGTTCCTGCTGACATTCAGAGAATGCAGGAATACTTATACGGATTATCAGAGACAATACGAAAGCTGGAAGAACGCCTGCAGAAAACCGGATACACCTACGCATAAGGATGAAAAACTGTCGGATAAACTTGCAAGACTACAAAGGGAAGCCGCTGAAAACCAGAACAGTATCAGCAGGCAGACAAATGACAGAGGGGTAAGATAATATGCTCTTTGTTTTATATTCTTTTGACGGAATTACGATAGAATATTGGAACTTAACATGATATAATAATAGAAAATTTTTAGAAAGAAGTGAGAACGATATGAAAATTATCCGAGGTAACTACTCAGTACAGTTGATGTAAACTGTTGGCAGATTGTGCTGAGGTTAAAAGAAACTTGCCAGTAGTCGTTGACTGTACTGCCCTGATGCTTGAAATACAATATGTAAAGGAGTACAGTTATGCGTTATATAAAAGAAATATTAAAGAAAAACAGCATATGGGTATTGGTCTACATTGGACTAGGTATATTTAATTCATTTGTGGCTAATTACAAGGTTGACTATTTCCAAAAGGTTATTGATGGATTGGCTGATAGAACACTTGCATTTGCAGGAATTGCAGCATATGGCTTTATTTTGCTGGTAAATTACGGTATGAATTATCTGGATAATTACCCTGAAAAGAAGTTGGAACATGGTATTTATCTGGATTTTAAGCTTTTGTCACTTAGAAAAATAAGTACAATCGATTATACGGAATATCAGAAAATAGGTACGGGCAAACTTGTTCAAAGGATTGAGAATGGTTCAGCAGCAGGAAGAAATGTATTATTCAATTTCTGGTTGTGTTTGATTCGTGACTTACTTCCTACCATTGGTTTTAGTATATACTTTATTTGGGAAATAGATGAAAAAGTCACTTATGTACTGTTTGTAGGCTATACGGTTATTTTTATAATAACCAACATTCTATTGAAATTTCTTTATAAAATAAAAGAAAAGATTTTGAATAGTGAAGAACTATTAAATCACTATTTGGTCAGAGGCTATATGGAAATGTTGGTATTTCGTATGAGTAAACAGTTCCCGAATGAAATAAAGAAGACTTGTAATGCAAAAGAGGATATTGTTTCATCAAAAGTAAAAATGAATATGATTCATGAAGCATTCTTCACAATATTTGCACTACTTGTGGCAATGTTAGATATTGGTATTCTTTTTTATGCATGGAAAACGAAAAACCTTACAGTAGGTTCTGTGGTTGCACTAATTGCACTGATTGAAAATGCTTATACGCCAATTGCCATTTTTAATGTACTTTATGTCCAATATAAATTAGACAAGGCGTCATATAAGAGATTTGAGGAATTTTTAGGCTTAAAAGACGATGTTCAATTAAGAAACGGTAACGCAATAAATACAAATGTTGGAAAAATTGCAATAAGAAATTTATCATTCCAATATGAGGAACGGAAAATTATAGATGGCTTGAGCCTGTCAATACAAAAGGGAGAAAAAATAGCTTTTGTAGGAGAAAGTGGTTCCGGAAAATCGACCTTGATTAGGATATTATTAGGGTTGCTAAAATATAATCAAGGAGAAGTTCGCTTAGGAGACATGGAGTTAAAAGAAATTTGTCTTAATAATTTGTATGATAGAGTTAGTTATCTATCACAGGATGCCCCTGTTTTTGACGGAACAATAAAAGAAAATCTGGTATTTGAGAAACAAGTGTCAGAAGAACAAATGCTGGAGGCATTGAGTGAAGTGCAACTATCTCATTTAGTTGAAAATCTTGCGGAAGGTTTAAATACTGAAATTGGTGAGAAAGGTACTTGTTTATCGGGTGGAGAAAAACAAAGACTTGCATTAGCTCGCTTGTGGTTTGAAGACTCCGAACTTGTCATTTTGGATGAAGCAACATCTGCAATGGATAATTTAACAGAAGAAAATGTAATGAAATCAGTTATGCAAAAAATGAAAGATAAAACTGTCATTGCCATTGCACATAGATTAAATTCCATTGTAGGTTTTGACAGAATTATTCTCTTTAAAGAAGGGAGGATTGTTGGACAAGGTACTTTTGAAGAACTACTACATACAGATTCTTATTTTATGGACTTGTATAATGCGAATGTGAAATAATTGTTTTTTTAGGTTGAAACTTGTAAAAATACAAAGGGACTGTTGCTCTTGCACTTTTTTAATTGTTAGAGGAGCAGTCCCTTAGTGTACTTAAAGTTCAATAGAGTCTTCTGTGTCTACCCATATCTGCATAGTTCCATCCAGATATAGTTTTGCATATTCAAGAGGTTCATCAATAGCAAGAGCATTTAATGCACACTGAGAGCATGGTGTAGTTTTAATACCATCTTCAGCCTTATCGCAGTCAATACGAAGCATATAACCAGTATGGGGGTAGATGTCTATGCTGTTCCGGTACACATTGTATTCTGCAAATACTGTTCTCATCGTATCCTATCTCCTTGTCATTCAATCAATCATCAGTTACAAAAATCAGAAGCATTTCAATCAGTTCACCATGTCACTTTTATTTTGTGTTATA
>OLQQ01000455.1_pt1 | contig 21174 bp, 15 predicted proteins | sample 1672041 | NCBI WGS metagenome assembly OLQQ01 (sample SAMEA3136639, study PRJEB25190) | human gut metagenome
CGGTCGCGTCATCAAGATCGAGGGCAACCCCGAAAGCCCCATGAGCCAAGGCGGCCTGTGCGCGAAGGGCATGGCCGGCATCCAGGCGCTGTACCATCCCAACCGCAACAAGTACCCCATGCGCCGCGTGGGCGAGCGCGGCCAGAACCAGTGGGAGCGCATCACTTGGGACGAGGCCATCACTGAGATCGCCACGAAGCTCATCGAGATAGACGAGAAGTACGGCTCCGAATGCGTGGCCGTGTCCACCGGTGGTGGCGGAAACCCGCACTTCAGCAACGTGAAGCGCTTCGGCGAGGCCATCAACACGCCCAACGTGTGGGAGCCCGGCTGCGCGCAGTGCTACCTGCCGCGCATGGGCGCCTCGCAGCTGTCCAACGGCATGGGCAAGCCCAACAACCTGTCGTTCAGCGACTCCAACGGCTGGGACTACTACTTCACCGATTCGCCGGTGGACTCCCTGGTGCTGTGGGGCACCGACCCGTCGAACAGTTCCGTGGCCACGGGCGGCCGCGCGCTGGCCGAGCTGCGCGCCCGCGAAAAGGGCCTGAAGACCGTGGTCATCGACCCGCGCATGACCATGGACGCCGCCAAGGCCGAAGTGTGGCTGCCCATCCGTCCCGGCACCGACGCCGCGCTGCTCATGGCGTGGACGAAGTGGATCATCGACAACAAGAAGTACGACGAGGACTTCTGCACGAACTGGACGAACATGCCCTACCTCGTGAACCCGGAGACGCGCCTGACCCTCAAGCCCACCGAGTGCGGCCTCGAGGGAACCGACAAGGACTACGTCATCTGGGATCCGGCGCAGAACAAGCCCGTCGTGCTGGAATACCCCATGAACGAAGGCGTGAAGCCGCCGCTGTTCGGCTCCTACGAGATCGACGGCAAGCAGTACCCCACGGGCGGCCAGCTGCTGAAGGAGAGCGTCGACGAGTTCACGCTGGCGAAAGCCGCCGAAATCTGCTGGCTCGACGAGGGCCAGATCGAGAAGGCGCTGGAAATCTACACCACCGGCCAGTCCGGCATCATGCAGGGCGTGCCCATCGACCAGTACGAGCAGTCGCAGCAGTGCGCGCTCGGCGCCCTCAACCTGGAATACCTCATGGGCAACGTGCAGAAGCCCGGCGCCATGCTGCAAAGCTTCAAGCCCTGCCCGGCGCGCGACCAGATTCCCAACACGCCGCGCTTCCTGCACAAGGACAAGATGCTCAAGCGCCTGGGCGTGCAGGAGCACAAGGGCCTGCTGGACTGGGACATGGCGTTCATCCCCGCGGTGTTCAAGGCTATGAAGGACGGCGATCCGTACCAGATCCACGCGTGGTTCGAGCGCTCCGGCAACAAGCACGTGGTGCTGGGCAACGCCACGTGCCTCGACGAGATCGTCCCGAACCTCGACTTCGTCTGCCACATCTTCATGTACCCGACCGCGTTCTCGGTGCTGTGCGCCGACATGCTGCTGCCTTCTGCCGAGTGGCTTGAAACCAACCTGGTCATCCCGCAGCTGAACGCCATCGTCATCCGCCAGGCGGTCACCCACCTGTTCGAGACGGTGGAAGAGGGCCTCATCTGGACGCAGATCGTGCAGAAGATGGCCGAGATGGGCAACGTCCACGCGCAGGAGGCCTTCACGGCCGAGGGCACGAACGGCATCCCCATGTACAGAAACGAGTACGAGAAGCAGAAGCTGCACCTGAACAACTTGAAGATGAGCTGGGAGGAGGCGGCCGAGAAGGGCGTGTTCGAGTGGTGCACCGAAGAGGAGTACCGCACGTACTACGGCTATAAGGCGGTTGACGAGGCCACGGGCAAGGAGAAGGGCTTCGGCACGCCTTCCAAGAAGTGCGAGGTGTACTGCGAGTCCAACACCATCCTGGGCCGCACGGGCTTCCCCTGGTCGCAGTGCTTCGAGGAGAAGAACCTGGTGCTGGAGCCGGCCTCGAAGGACTACGAGCCGCTGTGCTACTACAAGGAGCCGGCCGAAAGCCCGCTCACGGACACCGAGTATCCGCTGGTGCTGACCGAGGGCCGTCTGCCTATGTACCACCACGGCACGCTGCGCAACATACCCTACCTGCGCGAGATCTACCCCGTGCCCGAGATGTGGATCCATCCCGACGACGCGGCGACCTACGGCGTGGAGGACGGCCAGTGGTGCACCATCGCCAGCCGTCGCGGCGAGACGCACGGGAAGGCGCGCGTGACCACGGCTATCGCCAAGGGCGTCATCTACCAGGAGCGCTTCTGGGCACCCGAGCTGCTGGACACCGACCCCGAGCGCGCCTACCGCGTGATGAACATCAACGTGCTGACCAAGAACGACGAGCCGTACAATCCCGAGTACGGCACCTATACCCTGCGCGGCTTCCAGGTGAAGGTCACGCCTGACGCCGCTGCTCCGGAAGGCGTGTGGACCGAGCCCGAGCAGTTCGAGCCTTGGATGCCGCAGCCGAGCGATCCCACCGAGGAGGTGTTCGATTATGGCGCATAACTGCATTGTGGTGAACCTCGATCGCTGCACGGGCTGCTACTCCTGCGAGATCACGTGCAAGATGGAGAACGACATCGCCCTGGGCGAGCATTGGAACAAGATGCTGCAGCGCGGGCCCTTCGGCGACTACCCGAACATGACGCGCTACCCGCTGCCCACCATGTGCCAGCAGTGCGCCGACGCCCCGTGCGTGCACGTGTGCCCCACCGGCGCCAGCTACCGCGACGGCAACAACGTGGTGCTCATCGACCGCGAGAAGTGCATCGGCTGCAAGTACTGCATGATGGCCTGCCCTTACGGCGTGCGCGATTGGAACAAGGCGTCCAAGACGGTGGAAAAGTGCACGCTGTGCGGCCACCTGACGGCGAACGGCGAGCTTCCTGCGTGCGTGAAGAGCTGCAGCGCCGGCGCCCGTTTCTACGGCGACTTGGACGATCCGAACTCCGACGTGTCCAAGGAGCTGGCGAAGTACGATGCGGCGGACATTCACGAGTTGCCGAACGTGGGCAACAACCCCTGCACGAAGTACATCATGACCAGCATGCACGGCGAGTGGATGGAAGGGGCTGAGTAGCATGGACATCCAATGGTCCCTCGTTCTGTTCACGGCGATCGCCAGCTGCGGCACATGGGTGTCGGTCGGCGTGGCCGTTGACGAGCTGCGTGGATTGACGCAGCGCACTAACCTCACGGCTTCGGCGCTGGCGCTCGTGCTGGCCGTCGTGGGCGGCATCGCGTCGGTGACGCACCTGTCGCACCCCGACCGCATCATGGCCGTGCTCAGCCACCCCACGCCGGGCATCTTCCTGGAAGCGCTGCTCATCGGCCTGTTCATCGCGGCCGTGGCCGTGTACGTGATCCTGCTGAAGCGCGACGCGTCGGCCGGAGCCCGCAAGGCGGTTGCCGTGCTGGCCGCCGTCATCGGCATCGTGTTCAGCTTCGCCAGCGGCTACTCCTACATGATGGAGGCGCGCGCCACGTGGAACACCATCGCGCTGCCGCTGGGCTATATGGGCTTCGGCGCGGCGAGCGGCTTGAGCCTGTACCTGCTGCTGGCCGCCTGCAAGAAGGAAAGCGTCGAGGCTGTGAAGCTAGCCGGTTGGGAAACCGTGATCGGCGGCGTGCTGGCGCTTGTGTCCGGCCTGGCGTTCGGCTTCGCGTCCGGCGCGGCGACGGGCGATGCCGCGGCCATCTTCTGGGTGGCCCTCGTGTGCGGCGGCCTCGCGCCCCTCGTGTGCGGATGGCTGGCGCGCAGCAAGCCCGCGTCGGCCGTGACCATGGCGACCGTCGCGTTCGCCGGCGGCATCATCGGATCAATCGCGTTCCGCGCCGTCATGTGGATGGTGGGCACCGCGGTGGCCAACTACTTCGGCATCGTCCTGTAGATGATGCCGACGGGGAAGGGGCCGTCCAGCGCGCGTGCGGAGGACGGCCCCCGACCGGGCCGCTCGATCAAGCCATACGCAACCCCCCCTCCCCTCATGCGTATGGCTCGATCGGTCGACAACGGAACCGGTAACCAACGGGGAATGCAAGGAGAGCACCATGGAACAGCATGATCGCGAAGAGCTTGCCGAGGTGAACGCCGCGCGCAAGGGCTTTTACGAATTCCTGGCAAGCATGTACAAGCTGGAACTGACCGACGAGCAGATAGGGACGCTGACGAAGCAGGACCTGCCGACGGATGCCGAGTACGTGGGCGCGGGATACGCGACGGTGAAGGAGTACCTGCGCCATCGCGATTCGGGCACGCGCCAGGAGCTTGCCGTGGACTACGCGCGCGTGTTCTTGTGCGCGGGCATGTACGAGCAGCTGATGGCGCCGCCGTACGAGTCGGTGTACACGAGCGAGGAGCACCTGCTCATGCAGGATGCGCGCGATTCCGCGGTGGCGTTCTACCTGGGCGAGGAGCTGGGCCTGCCGGCCGACAACACCACGCCGGAGGATCATCTGTCGTTCGAGTTCCAGTTCATGGCGAAGCTGATCGAGCGCGCGGGCGCGGCGCTCGATGCTGGCGACGAGGCGCGCTACGCCGAGCTGTGCGCGAAGCAACGCGCGTTCTTCGACGAGCACCTGGCCAACTGGGTGCCGCGTTTGTGCGCTGACGTGCGCGCGTACGCGCAAACCGCGTTCTATCGGGGCGTCGCCGACATCACCGAGGGCTTTCTGCAGTTGGAAGACCAGATGATCGGCCAGAGCGCCCAGGCGGCGTAAGCCATGGCCGCGTACACGCGACGGGCGTTCGCAGGGTTCTGCGGCGCAGCGGCCGTATTCGCCGCGTTCGGCGGGGCGGTGAAGGCGGCCGACGGCGTGTCCGAAACCGCGCTCGTGCGGCCGCCGGGGGCGCAGGACGAGCTGCATCTGCTGGCCTCGTGCGTGAAGTGCGACCGCTGCCGCAGCGTGTGCCACACCGGGGTGATCGGCGTGGCGGAGGTTGGCGACGGCTTTCTACGCGCCCGCACGCCCAAGCTGAACTTCCATCGGGGAAGCTGCGACTTCTGCGGCGACTGCCAGCGCGTATGCCCCACGGGAGCCATCGGGGCGTTCGACCCGGAGGCCGACAAGATGGGCATGGCGGTGGTGCAGAAGGACCGCTGCGTGGCCTACTACCAGGGGTGCGTCGAGTGCCAGAAGGCCTGCCCGTTCGAGGCGATCGCGCTTGATGGAGACGGCCATCCCGTGGTGGACGCCGACCGATGCAACGGCTGCGGCGTGTGCGAGGACGTGTGCCCGGCGCTTGTGTACCGCAGCTTCTCGGGCGGCACGCGGCGCGGCATCGTGGTGGTGAGTCCCAGCGCGTACGCGCGACTGGGGAAGACGGTGGTGGAGGACGAGAGCGAGATGAGCGCGTGATGAAACGGAACTCCAAACTGCTGCGCACGCTGTCCGTCTTGGCGGTGATTGCGCTCGTGTGCCTGGGGCTGGCCCTGCACACCGGTACGGGCACGCCGTCGGCCTGGGGCATCTACGACATCGCGGCCATCTGTCCGCTCGGCGCGGCGGAGGCGGCGCTGGCCAGCAAGACCGTGGTGCCGCCGATGCTCATCGCGCTGGCCATCGGTATTGCGCTGGTGGTGCTGTTCGGCCGTGCGTTCTGCGCCTGGGGCTGCCCGATCCCCCTGCTGAGGCGTATCTTCGGCTTGAAGGAGCCGAAGCGCAAGCGTCGTGCGTCCGATGCGCTCGACGTGCCCGCCGCCCAGCGCGGCGGCGCGGCCGATTCGCGCAACTGGGTGCTGGGCGGCGCGCTGCTGTCCACGGCGGTGTTCGGGTTCCCGGTGTTCTGTCTCATCTGCCCGGTGGGCCTCACGTTCGCCACGCTCATCGCGGTGTGGCGCTTGTTCCAGTTCAACGAGGTGGCCCTGTCGTTGCTGGTGTTTCCGGCCATGCTCGCCCTGGAGGTGCTGGTGCTGCGCAAGTGGTGCAGCCGCTTCTGCCCGCTGGGCGCGCTGTTGTCGCTGGTGTCGCGGCTGAACAAGACGTTTCGTCCCGTCAGCAACGAGGCGACGTGTTTGCGCTCGTCCAAAGGCGAGCCCTGCCATCAGTGCGCCGACGTGTGTCCCGAGGGCATCGACCTGCACGACGCATCCGGCTCGGCGCCGATGCACGAGTGCACGAAATGCCGTGCGTGCGCCGACGCATGCCCGATGCATGCCATCTCGTTTCCGTTTCTTCCGAAACGCGTCGGCGAGGACGGCGACGGGGTCGAAGCGGGGGAGGACGAGCGGGTGTTAGAATAGGCCTTTGCGGTACGGGGAGCGCGGGCTGTTGCGAGGCCGCGTAAAGGGGAGGAACATGATGCGTGAGATGAAGGCTGGCGAAGAGCGGGATCGCGCGCGGTTTTCGGCGACGCGGCTGCTCGAGGACCTGGACGAGCAGTGGCCCAGCATGAAGTTCCTGGGCTTCGGAGCTTATTACGCGTGGATTTTCCTCAGCTACAACAGCGACGTGCTGTTCGGCTGGTCGGGGGCTTCCGTCGGGGGCAACGCCATGTCGGTGATGTACCTGGCTTCCACGACGGCGCTGGGCCTCGTGCTCATCGTGGCCGGGGCGTTCCAGAAGGTCACGGCGCGCATCGTGGAGTCGCGGCTGTCGGTGACGGTGCTGGCGGGAATGGCGACGCTGGCCACGCTGGTGGTGGCCTGGTCGGCGCCTGCCCAGGCCGGCGAGGCGCTGTACGTGGCGGGTTGCTCGCTCACCGGGGTGGGCACCGCGTTCGTCGCCTTGCGCCTGGGTTCGGTGTACAGCACGGTGGGCGCGCGCCAAGCTTTCATGTACACGGCGGGGTCGTTCATCTTCGCGGGCATGCTGTACTTCGTCTGCATCGGGCTGCCCCAGCCGGTGGGGCTGCTGATGGCGGCCAGCTTGCCGCTTCTGGCGGTGGTGTTCACCATGGCCGCGGTGCGCGCGCCGAGCGAGCCGGCGGAGGACGTCGTTCCCGTGCGCGAGCTTCCGCGCGGCTACTTCATCCGCCTCGTGGTGGCGGTGTCGGTGTTCTCGGTGATCGCGGGCGTGATCAAGGGGTTCATGGCGCTGCAGCAGCCGCTGTCGGCGGCCACGGACCAGGGCGTGATCATCGTGTTTGCCACGGCGTGCGCGGCCGTGCTGCTGTTCGTGCTGGTGGGGCTGCTGGTGCGCGAGTTCGACATCAGCCAGCTGTACTATCCCATCATCATCCTCACGTGTTTGGGCAACCTCGTGGTGCCGTTGTTCGGCGGCCTGGGCGTCATCCAGGGCGAGCTTGTGAGCATCGCGTACAACCTGTTCATCCTCATGGTGTGGTGCCTGCTGGCCAACGTGGCGAACCGCACCAACCTGTCGTACGTGCGCGTGTTCGGGTGGGGCCGCGGCGCGTCGGCGGCGGGCACCACCGTGGGCTGGTTCGCCGGGGCGTCGCTGGCGCCCGTGCTGGTGGAGAACCCCAGCAACATGGTGGCGCTTGCCATGGGCATGGTGTTCGTGCTGCTGGTGGTGTCGATGGTCATCCTCAACGAGCGCACCATCGGCATGGCGCTCAGGAAGACCCGCAACGCCCAGACCGACCAGGGGACGGGCGATTTCTTCCCTAGCGGCAGGGGGCCGGAGGGCGCTGGGGGCGCCAGCGACGGCGACGGCGCGCCGCGCGAGGGCGCCTGGAAGCTGCAACGCGCTGGCCGAGCAGGCGGGCCTGTCGCTGCGCGAGCGCGACGTGCTGTTCCTGCTGGGGAAGGGCTATACCATCGAGTACATCGCAGGCGAGTTGGGCATCTCGTTCAACACGGCGAAAAGCCACATCCGCAACGTCTACGCGAAGGCGGGCGTGCATTCCAAGCAGGAGCTGCAAAGCCTCATCGAGGACGGGAAGATCGTGCGCTGAGCGTTCTCCGTCCGGAGTTGGGCGCTTGCCTCTTGTCAGACCTTGCGGTCAATCTGCGAAGATGCCGAAGTTCACCCTGTGCGTGCGCGACGCGTGCGGATACAATAGTGCCGATGAGACAGGGGGCGACGGCTGCGCGGTGCGGCGGCCCTGAGGGTGAAGCGAAGGAGCGCGCACATGACGGAAGTGCAGAAGAGCATGGCCTTGTTCTCGGGGTCGGTCAACCCCGAGCTTGCCGAGGAGATCGCGAAGGATCTGAACGTGTCGCTCGGCAACGTCAAGCTTGAGAAGTTCGCCAACGGCGAGATTTACGCGCGCTACCAGGAAAGCGTGCGCGGCGCGGACGTGTTCCTGGTCCAATCGGTGTGCAGCGGCGCGGGCTACGACGTGAATGACGCGCTCATGGAGTTGCTCATCATGGTGGACGCCGCCAAGCGCGCCTCGGCCCGCTCGGTGTCGGCGGTGGTGGCCCATTACGGCTACGCGCGCCAGGATCGCAAGGCCGCCCCGCGCGAGCCTATCACCGCCAAGCTCGTGGCCGATCTCATGGCCGCGTCGGGCGTGGACAACGTCATCACCATCGACCTGCACCAGGACGCCATCCAGGGTTTCTTCGACTTGCCGGTGAACCATATGACCGCCATGCCCATCTTCGTCGACTACTTCCAGAGCATGGGCTTGGACAAGGACAAGCTGTGCGTCGTGTCGCCCGACGTGGGCCGCGCGAAGGCCGCGAAGAAGTTCTCCACCATGCTGGACTGCGACATCGCCATCATGCACAAGGATCGTCCGAAGCACAACCAGGCCGAGATCACGGCGCTCATCGGCAACGTGCACGGCAAGGTGTGCATCCTGAACGACGACATGATCGACACGGCCGGCTCGCTGGTTGCCGCCGCCACCACGCTCAAGGCGAAGGGCGCCGAGAAGGTGTACGCGTGCGCGACGCACGGCCTGTTCAGCGGCCCGGCGTACGAGCGCATCGCGAACTCGTCCATCGAGGAAGTGGTGGTGACGAACGCTGTGCCCGTGCCGCTGGAGCGCCAGACCGGCAAGGTGAAGGTGCTGTCCGTGGGCCCGCTGTTCGCGAAGACCATCAGCAACGTCTACAACAACGGCTCCGTTGCCTCGCTGTTCGAGTAGGGTCCGATGTTTTTGATCGTTGGCCTGGGAAATCCGGGCGAGGAGTACGAGCATACGCGGCACAACGCCGGGTTCGACGCCGTGGACCTGATCGCCGAGGAGGTGGGCGCGCGCTACTGGAAGACGGAATGCGGCGCGCTGACCACCAAAGGCGTGTATCGCGATCACGACCTGGTGCTGGCCAAGCCGCAAAGCTACATGAACACGTCGGGCGGTCCGGTGAAGCAGCTGATGAACGCGTACGGCGTGGATGCTGAGCACCTGATCGTCGTGCATGACGAGCTGGACATCGACCCCGGTACCGTGCGCGTGAAGTTCGGCGGCGGGCACGCGGGGCACAACGGCCTGCGCTCTATCTGCGACAAGCTGGGAACGCGCGACTGGCATCGCGTGCGCGTGGGCATCGGGCGCCCGCCGGGACGCATGCCCGTGGTGGACTGGGTGCTGTCGAAGCCGAAGAAGGACGCGGCCGACGACTTCGCCCAAGCCACCGACCGCGGCGCACAAGCGGCGTTGTCCTTGGTGCAGGTAGGGTTGGAGAAGACCCAGCAAGCGTTCAACTAGCGCGCACCCGTCGAAAGTGGCGGGTGCGTTTTCATTTCACCGTTACGAGTAATTCCACGAGGACGATGACGGTGAGGAATAGCAGCAAACCGCCGATGGCGCGCGCCTGCTGTTTGTCGGCTCCGGTGCGTTTCTCGAGGTCGCTCGTTCCGGGATGGAAGTTCACGAGCGAGAGGCCCTTGCCCGTGATCAGCATGTACAGGGCTGGCGTGAGTAGGGAGAGCGCCACGACGAGGCAGACGATCCCTCCGATGAGCGAGCCCATGTTCTCTGGCATCGAGAAGCCTCCCAGCTGGAAGGCGGCGAAGACGTAGGCGGCGTCGAGGCAATCAATGATCGCAAGGCAGATGGAGAAGACGGGAAACATGCTGGTGACGGGACCGTCGACGACGAGCCAATCCTCCCGCCCCGTTTCTCGTTGATGTTCGACCACGGCGTATACCGTCACGAGGACGAACGCGATGACGGTGATGATGCCGGCGGCAACGAACAGCTCGCCTTTCGATCCCCATCGATCCGGGCCGCTTGCTCCGTAGTGCAGGGGAACGCTATCCGGCAGAAACGGTTGGGCGAGCGCGGTCAACACGACCGGCAAGATGGCCAGCACCGCCAGCAGCGCAACGCGTCCGCGGCTCATGCGGTAGGCGGGCGCAGCGGCTGTATCGTCGATGTCGGGATCGCATGGTTCGTTTCGGTCGGTATCGTTTTCCGCCATGTGCGCTCCCTTCCTCTATAGCCTAGCAATACTAAATATAGCTGAACTGGCATTATCATGCAATGGGGGCAAGGATGTCGACGCGCGCCAAAGCAGCGGCGTAATTGCGTCGGAGGACGTCCTCGTTGGCTGTCCCCAAATGGCAAGCTGTGGCAATTTTGGAGGCGATTTTGGACGGGTTGGACTGAATGCCAGGGCGGATGCACGACATAAGGCCAGGTCGTGAAGATCCCAACACGAGTTCGCCGAAGCTAATTTTGTCATGGCTGCCAATTCGGGGACAGCGTTTGGCGTCCGTGCCTGCTGCTCGTTTGAGTTTTGGCGCTATGCGCTTTGGTGTCCATTGCGCATGTCGAGCTCCGCGATCTCTTTCTGAACTTGGTCGATGAAAGCTTGTCGATTGTGGACATCGAATTTGCGGTAGATATGCGTGATATGCGTTTTGACGGTGCCATCGGACAAGCAGAATACCTCGCAAATATAAGGACGGCTTCTGCCTTGAGCCAAAAGGAGGAATACCTCGCTTTCGCGGGAGGAAAGATTGTGCCGCTTCGCGATTTCCAGATGGTATTTCGTCAGGGTTTCGCTGACGCGTTGCTCTATCGAGGGTTCGTTGCGCTCTGTTGGCTCGCTTGCGCTTGTCGAACGATCGCCTTGAAGCTCCGCTGCGCCTTCGCAAGATGACAAAGAGAGCGAGCGCTCGATTTCCATGGGGCGCGTGCTCATGGGACGTATGGCGGCTACCATCACGAGGAAGATGGCTACGGCCATCAGGATTCTGATATCGACATGAGCTTCCTGAACGAGGAGCAGCCATGGTACAGCGACTAAGCCGAAAGCTGAATCGCTTATTCCTTGGAACAGCCAGGCCGGCGCCGATGCCGAGCGGATGGCGGTGATGATCATGGTTCCCGAGAGCAGGTGCCCGAACAACTCTACGGTCAGGTAGAGCCAGTCGAACACGGGATCTGCGATCCGTGCGAAAACGTACTCATTCTGAAGAACGTAGATGAGAAAGCCTCCGGCTAGGACAAGGAACGCAGGCTGGTATCGAACAAGCATCTGATTATTGCTGTTGCGAAGCAGGGTGAGGTATGCGCAAGCAGTCAAAGCGAGGGCGACTGTGAGGTAGCCTGCCGGAGTTGAGACGGGCGATCCCAAATGGTTGCTTCCCCAGAGTCCAAGATGGCTGGTGCCTCTCAGAGCCGCCAGTATCAACGATACGGCTACTAGCAGAAACACGAGGTCGTACATACCTTTTTTTGTCAAAAGTGGGCGAGAGCGGTATGCTTCGAGATAGCGTGATGTGCCGAAGCGCTTGAGCGCCTCCAGGCACGCGAAGGAGACCCAAGGCAGAATCGAAGCAAAAACCACTTGTGCCGACGAGGTCAGAGCCGTGCTTAACTCCGAGCCGACGATCGTTTTGAGAATCAAGCTCGCTGATAAGGCTCCTATTGCCATGACGAGGCGTTTCGTTTTTGCGAGTTCGCAATATATGAGCAAAGTCGTCGCGTAGTATCCGGCGCCGCAACAGACGAGTCCCAGAAGCGCGATGATCTCCGACGGCAGCGCCGTTTGCAGGTAGGCGAAGCCGTATAGTCCTGTTCCAAGGAAAGCGGCTGTCGGAGCCGCCTTTGTCAGCACCTGCGTTTTTCTTTGTGGAGCTCTCGCTAAAAGCACGGATCCTATGGCGCAGAGGGTGAATCCTACGAGAAAGAAAAGACGGGCATTTCCCAGCTGTTGAATAATCGACGAAGACGGCGCGAATCCGAATCCGTGCCCCAAGAGGTCGGCCCATACTATCACGGCAGTCAATCCGATCGAAGATATGACGGAGACGGCTGCATCCGAACGAACAGCTTCGTCATCGAGCGGATAGGGCGTGACGTTCTTCATGGGCGCCTTTCTGCATTCCAGAGAGATTTGGAAGCCTGATTTCATTCGAACGACCAACCGTTGACCGTTTATCGCGTCGCGTCCGATTCAGGCCTTACGCTAGCGCACGAAAACGCGTGCCGCTCTTCTTGGTCGTGCCTGGTTCGAGACGGTGCAGTTTCTGGTTCGATCCACTATAGAACATCGAGGTTCTCGCGGTAAGCGCGCAGATAGCGATATTGCCTCGCATAGTGCGTCCGGGACGAAAATCATCCGGTTCGGGGATACGTTTCAACCTCGTTCGGACAGTTTGTCGGATGAACGGGCTCGGGAGGAAGGGTAAAAGTGGAAGCGGCAGGTTGCGGAAGCGAGCCTTGCCGTCTGTCGAGGCGCTGGCTTCGGCAGGCTAGCGATCGATGCAGAAAGGGATGAGATATGGAGGGGGAATGCGCGATGACGAATGAGAATCAGCAGGGAACCAAGACAACGCGCCGCAATTTCTTGAAGGGGGCAGGTCTGGCTTTGGCCGGGGCTACCGCTTTCGGTCTTGCGGGGTGCGCCAGCGGGGAAGCCGATTCGGCTTCTTCCAATGAGAAATGGGACGGAGAGTACGACGTCATAGTGGCGGGTGCCGGCATTGCGGGGCTTACTGCTGCGATAACGGTGGCGGACGAGGGTGACGGGGCTTCCTGTCTTGTCGTGGAAAAGGACTCGCTTCCGAACGGGAACAGCCCGTTCTGCGCGGGTTGGCAGCTGTATTTCGACGAAACCGACGGCCCGATGAACTACTTGGGACACCTTATAGGGGAAAGCACTCCGGAAGCAACCATCAGGGCGTTCGTGGAAGAATCGAAGGAAAACCTGAACTGGATTTTGGGTTTGGGGGCTAAGGAAGAGTGGCTGAACATCTACGAACCCGACCCATCGGGGGAGGAGACGAACGAATACGCCGAGTACCCCGACGACAACACGGTGGGCTTCCTTCTCTTCAAAACGGAGGGCGATCAGCCCCATCATATCCATGAGTTCTTGTTTTCCGAAATGAAGAAGCGCAACGACACGATAGAGTACAAGGCTTCCACGCCTTTGGAGTCGCTTGTTCGCGATGCCTCAACGGGCGAAGTGACGGGCGTTGTGGCGGGCGGCAAATCGTACCGTGCGAAGCGAGGCGTCATCATGTGCACGGGGGGCTTCGAAAGCGACCCGGATATGCTTCGCGACTATACGGGCGTCAAAGGCTATCCGTATGCAGGCAAGGCGAACACTGGCGACGGGCATCGTATCTGCATGAAAGCGGGTGCCGACTTCTGGCATATGCACGGAGGCGCCCAATACTGGCTCTCTTTGCGCAACATAGAGAACACCCGGTTCGTTTCGACGTTGTACTCGTTTACGGTGAAGCAGCACGGCATCACCGTCGGCGTGAACGGACGAAGGTTCTACCAGGACTTCGACGCATGCAGCAATTTCAAAAAATATGCGCTGCCCGATACCGACATAACTCGCAACGTCGGCTACCGACACGGCATCACGCAGTTCGGTGGAGATATGGCGCACCTTCCCTTGCCGGAAAAGGGTTGGTTCGTATTCGATCAGGCGGGTCTTGACGCGGGTGCGTGTCCGGAAGAGACTTCGACCGATCCCGTCGGTGACGGATGGGCGGTTTCAGCGGACACTCTCGAGGAGCTTGCCAAGGTTATCGAAGTTCCCGAAGACGAGCTGCTGAAAACGGTCAAGCAATGGAACGAGTTTGTGGACAAGGGAGAGGATCTCGCTTTCTACCGTCCTTCTGACACGCTCACCGGTTTGAACCAGCCTCCTTACTACGCGATGCTTTGCGTCCCTGCACTGCTCAATACCGATGGCGGTCCGGTTCGCAACGAAAAGGGCGAGATTCTCGACCCGTTCGGGCAGGCTATTCCGGGATTGTATTCTGCCGGTGAGTTCGGCTCGATTTGGGGCCATCTGTACCAAGGAGGTGGAAACGTGGGGGAGTGCGGTGCGTTCGGGAGGATATCGGCTAGAAGCGCACTCGCTCGTTCGTAGCGATAGGCGTTTCCGGAGTCGATTGCTTTCGGGTTGTTCGCTAAGATGATCCGATGGCCGCACGCATGTCTTTCAAGCGACCCGTCCAAGGAGGAGCCTCGTGCGCTTTAGCGATTTTGCATCGCGAAGCGCGAGAGGCTCCTCCTGCGTTCGCGCATATTTGGGATATACTGGAATGCGCTGGTGGGAAACGGAGGGTAGGCGACATGCGGGCATGAAACGAGTGAAGAGCGAGCGGATGGGCGTGTACGCGCTGTTCGCCATCGTCGTGCTGGCGTCGGCGTCGGGGAACCTCTCGCAGACTGCGGTCAACGCCATGCTGGGCGACATCATGCTGCAGTTCGGCCTGACGGTGGACTTGGGACAATGGCTGACTACCAGCTACATGCTGGTGCTGGGCATCACCGTTCCGGTGGCCACGTTCCTCTCGCGACGCTTCTCGGTGCGCCAGCACGTGTTCATCGCGCTTGCGTTCTTCCTGGTGGGGGCGCTGGCCGACCTGTTCGCTCCCAACTTCGGCGTGCTGCTGGCGGGCCGCGTGTTCCAGGCTATCTCCACGGGCATGCTCATGCCCCTCATGCAGACCATCGCCATGACGCGCTTCCCGCGCGGTCGTCAGGCCACGGCCATGGGCGTGGCAGGCATCGCGATGGGCTTCGCGCCGAACATCGGTCCCACCATCGGCGGGGCGATGAGCTTCTCGCTGGGATGGCGCAGCTTCTTCGTGCTGCTCGTGGTCATCATGTTGGCGCTTGCCGCTGCGGCGGCCGTCGCCATCAAACCCTCGGCGGCTCCCGACAAGAGCGCGCGCCTCGACGTGGTGTCGCTCGCGCAGTCGACGCTCGGGTTCGGCGGGCTGCTGCTGGCGTTCTCGAACGCGAGCAGCTTCTCGTTCGAAAGCCCGTTCATCTGGGCTCCGCTTGTGCTGGGCGCGCTGTTCCTCGTGCTGTTCGTGCGGCGGCAGAAGCGGGTGGACGACCCGCTGATCAGCATGGATATCTTCTCATCGCGCCAGTATCGCGCGGGCTTCATTGCGCAGAACCTGCTGAACGCCTCCTTCATGGGCGTGACGCTGATCGTGCCGCTGTACGTGGAAGGGCTGTGCGGCGGAACCGCGCTCGAAGCCGGGGTTGTGCTGCTGCCCGGCACCGTGGCCGCGCTCGTGCTGAACCCGCTGGCGGGCGTGCTCACCGACAAAGTGGGGGTGCGTCCCGTCGCGCTCGTGTCGGGCGCGTTTCTGGCGACCGGCGCGGTGCTCATGTCGTTTCTCGATGCGGACACGCCGTTGTATGTGACCACGTTGTGCCAGGCCGTGCGTGCGGTGGGCGTGTCGGGGCTGGTGGGGCCGCTCACGTCGTGGAGCCTCGCGCAGCTGCCGCGGCCTATCGTGGCCGACGGCTCGTCGTTCTGCATCTCGGCTCGCCAAGCGTGCGCGTCGCTGGGCACGTCGGTCATGGTGTTCCTCATCGCGGTGGCAGGCGCGTCTGCGGCGGGGCTCGCGAACCCCGCGCTGGCCTACCAGCTGGCCTTCGGCTTCTCCGCCGTCATGGCCGTGGCCACCCTGGGCTTCATCGTGGCGAAGGTACGCTAGCTGCGAAACATGCGCGATCGCAGCGAGCGGAGCCGTGCGCGGCCCATCATCGCCCGAAAAACACGTCTCAGGTGCGAAAACCGTGTTTTACGGGCGATGATGCGTTGTCTCGCTTTGCATAAGGCTGGGGAAGGTGAGCGTCTTTCGCCATGTCGTTCGCGCGCCGCGTCCGTCACGAATCGGCGCGGAACGCGCTCCTTCAGATCGCAAGCGCGACTTCGCGCCATAGGAGCGATCAGTACGCCAGCGGGGTGTCCTCGAGGCCGTATTGGGCGAGGCGCTGGGCATCGAAGATGCGGATGCGCGTGCGCGTGCGCTCGATGACGCCCTCGTTCTCCAGCGCCGCCACGATCTTCGTGCAGGTGGTAATGTGGATGGACAGCAGCTCGGACAGCTGTTGCAGCGTCAGCTTGCACTCGATGTCGTACACGCCGTGCTCGTCGCATTCCTGCGTGGCGCACAGCTTCTGCAGCCACATGATCATGCGCTTCGTCGACGATTGGTAGCCCGTGTTGCTGATGCGGTGTCCCATCTGCGCGAACGACATGTGGCACACGTTGATGAACTCGTAGAACAGCTCGGGGTCGTCCTGGCTCAGCTCGTAGAGCTGGCGCTGCGTGAACGCGAACAGCACGGTGTTCTGCGCGGCGATGAAGCGCGCTTTGTAGCGGCCGATGGACGCGTAGTCGTTGTACTCGGCGGAGAAGGCGTTGCCCGCGTTGCGCCAGTACAGCGGCGCCACCTCGCCCGATTCCTGCTCGAACGTGGCCACGATCTGGCCTTCGTCGATGTAGTAATAGTACAAGTCGTCGATGGTCTTGGCGCTCGTGCGGATGTACTCGCCCTTGAAGAGCTTTTTCTTCTTCCCCTGCGAAATGTAGTCGGCGATCTTCAGCCGGCGGAACGGCTGGTTCGGTATCAGGATGGATCGATACTCTTGCTCGGTTGCCATGGTTCCCTCTCCCTGCGGCTCGGCCAGCCGCGCTGCATGGTGAATCCCCAGGACAATACTATCACTTGTGGGGGTTTGCCGCCAACGCCGAAGAGCGTGTGTCGTGTGTCAAAGGGACGGGCGATTTGACACACATGCCGCTCGTCACCGACAAGGTTGAGGTGTGTCAAGTCGCCCGTCCCTTTGACGTGCTTAAACCTGGCGTACGCCAGAAACCGATGATGCCGCTGCCAGCCGCGCGGGAGGGCGAAATACGGAAATCGGTTGTTGCGGGCGCTTCTGGAAGAGGCCCTCGGTCCCGCGTAGAGTTCGCACCAGGAGATGTGCGAGCCGAAACGGCCGCGCCAGGGAGAAAGGACGAGGGGATGACAAGGTACGGAATGGCCATCGACCTGCGCCGATGCGCAGGATGCGGCGCATGCGTGGTGGCGTGCCAGATGCAGAACAACCAGCGGCCGGGGGTGTCGTGGAACAACCTGGACGTGTACGAATGGGGCACGCAGGCAGGGGAGAGCGGTCGGGCGTACGTGCCGAACGCGTGCGTGCAGTGCGAGAAGCCCGCGTGTGTGGACGCCTGCCCCACGGGAGCCAGCGTGCGGCGCGACGACGGCATCACCGTCATCGACTACGAGAAGTGCATCGCGTGCGGGCTGTGCCTGGCGGCGTGCCCGTACGGCGCGCGCAAGCTCAACCGCACGAGCGAGAACATGTTCGGCGCCGACGTGCCCGCGCCCTACGAGTCCTACGGCGTGCAGCGCGAGCTGGTGGCCGAGAAGTGCATCTTCTGCGAGGCCCGGCTGGCCGAGGGCAAGCAGCCGGCATGCGTCGTGAACTGCCCGGGCCGTGCGCGCTACTTCGGCGACCTGGACGACCCGGAGAGCCCGGTGTCGAAGTTCATCGCCGGCGACGAGGCGGTGCTGCGCGTGGACGAGACTTCGTTCTACTACCGCCCGGTCGATGGCATGCCGCTTGACGTGCTGCCGTCCAACGCGCTGGCCTCGTCGAAGAAGGGAAGGTAGGGGGATACTATGAGCGAGTATATCAATGTTTCGCGCCGCACGTTCCTCAAGGGGACGGCGGCCGTTGCGGGTGCCGCGCTGGCCGGTGGGGCGTACGAGATCGTGCATCCCGAAGGGGCCGTTGCGGAAGAGGCGCCCATCGAGGTGAAGAACACCTATTGCGACATGTGCAACCACGTGCCGAAGTGCGGCATCGCCGCGTCGGTGAAGGACGGCAAGGTGGTGCGCGTGGAGGCGCGCGACAAGTACCCGGCCGACCCCATTTGCGCGAAGGGCATTTCCAGCTTGCAGGAGTTGTACGATCCGCATCGCATCACGTATCCCATGGTGCGCACGAACCCGAAGGGCACGGGTGCGCCCGAATGGGAGCCCATCTCCTGGGACGATGCGTACGCGCGCATCGCCAGCGAGCTCAACCGCATCAAAGAAGAGAGCGGTCCCGAAGCGGTGCTGTTTTACTGCGGCGATCCGAAGGAGCCGCGCGGCGCTATGCAGCGCCTGGCCACGCTGTTCGGCTCGCCCACGTACGGCACGGAAAGCTCCACCTGCGCGGCGGCCACGTGGATCTGCTCGCAGCTGGTGACTGGCCAGCTGACCATGGGTTCCGATCCTACCGACGCCACGGCCAGCTGCCTGGTGTGGTCGCTCAACCCGGCATGGTCGCAGCCCTACCGTTTCGGCGACATGATGAAGCAGAAGGAGCGCGGCTGCAAGTTCGTCGTCGTCGACCCGCGCATCACGCCCACGGTGACCGGCTTGGCCGACGTGCATCTGCAGCTGCGCCCCGGCACCGACGGCGCGCTTGCGCTCGGGTTCATCCACGTCATGCTGCGCGACGGTCTGTACGACAAGGACTTCGTGGAGAAGTGGACGCACGGCTTCGACGAGCTGTCCGGTTACGTGCAGGAGTTCACGCCCGAGCGCGTGGAGGAGATCACCTGGGTTCCCGCTGCGAAGCTCGAGGAGGCCGTGCGCATCATCTGCGAGAACGCGCCCGCGACGCTGGTGTCCAGCTCGGCCGGCGCGTGCCACGCCACCAACGTGGGCAACTTCCAGCGCGCGGTGTACTCGATCATCGCGCTGACGGGCGATTTGGACGTGGCGGGCGGCCTGGCCATGGGGCCGGGGCTGCCGTTCGATTACTCGGCGTCCACTGCGGCGTTTCGACTCGAGGACATGTACGCCGAGAAGGGCCTGCAGGATATCCGCTACGACAAGGATGACTTCCCGGTGTGGGCGCACTATTTCAAGATGATCCAGACCGCGCACCTGCCCGAGCTGGTGGCCGACGGCAAGATCCGCGCCGGCGTGCTGCTGGGCGTGAACTCCATGATGTGGCCGCAGACGCCTGAGTACCAGAGGGCCATTAAGGACATGGAGTTCACCGTGGCCATCGACTACTATATGCGTCTTTGGACGCACGACCTGGTGGACATGCTGCTGCCGGCCGCCATGTGCTACGAGCGCATGGCCCCGCCAGCCATCTTCGGCCGCAAGATCTTCCATCGCGACCCGGTGGTGAAGCCGATGGGCCAGTGCCGCGAGGATTGGCAGATCATCCTGGAGATCGGCTGCGCGCTGGGCTTCGAGGAGGAGTGCTACGGCGGCAGCGTGGAGGCGGCGCTCGACGATATGTACCGGGGTGCGGGCATCGACATCTCGCTGGAGCTGCTGCGGGAGCATCCCGAGGGTTACGAGGTGCCGGGCGGCTCGAAGGACGAGAAGAAGTACGAGACCGGCGGCCTGCGCAAGGACGGCCAGCCCGGCTTCAACACGCCGACGGGCAAGATCGAGCTGGTGAGCGAGATTCTGAAGCAGTACGGCTTCGAGGGGCTGCCGGTGTACGAGGAGCCGGTGCATAGCCCGGTGAGCACGCCCGACGAGGCGAAGGACTATTCGCTGGTGCTGAACAGCGGCTCGCGCGTGCCGTACTACACCCACTCGAAGCTGCGCGATCTGCCGTGGCTCAACCAGTTCATGCCCGACCCGGTGGTGCGCCTGCACCCCGACGACGCCGAGGCGCGCGGCATCACGGACGGCGCGCAGGTGCGCGTGTTCAACCAGTTCGGCGAAGTGACGATGAAAGCCGAGATCACGAACCTCGTGCTGCCCGGTGTCGTGGACGTGTTCCACGGTTGGCACCAGGCCGATATCAACCTGCTGACCACGCGCGACTTCGACCCCATCACCGGATTCCCTCCCTTCCGATCCGGCTTGTGCGAGGTCGAGCGTACGGGCAAGGGCAAGATCACCGTATAGCGCGGCGATCTTGAGGAGGGGCGTTCCGTTTCGGGGCGTCCCTCCTACGCCACGTGCCGCCTGCAACGACGGCGGGGTGTTTCACGTGAAGCGTACTCGGATGGCAGGGGTCCTTCTGCCAGCCTCCCGCTCGTGCAGCCCGAGTAGAAAAATCGAGCTTCTCTGCAACTTTTTCGACTTCGTGGCAGGTTGAGGAAGCCGCCGAAAGCGCCGACCAGGGGTTTTCCAAGAGCTTCTCGACTGGTTGCAGTCGATCGATCATCCGGAAGATCGTTTTCGACCCTGAAGCTTGCCACGAAGTCGAAAAAGTTGCAGAGGGATCCTTGAAATCGGTTCGAGCCTCGCGACGCGAAATGATGCGAGGCTGTGCTTGCGCAGATGAATGGGTGCGTACTGCGCCGACGCCCTTTGCGTCCGCGGATCCCGCGCAGGCGCAGGGGAGGAGGGCGCCGGCCGTAGCGTTCGAAGAGCAAAGCGCGAGCTCGACCCCGCCCTCACTTCTTCTTGGTGCGCGGCGACCGCACCAAGTGCGGCGGGATGTTTCACGTGAAACATCCGTTCTTGTTATCCCGTTCGATGCTGAGCAAGGGGGTTTGGGTTCCGGTTCGCTTTCTTGGGTCGGCGGGCGCGCTCGTCGACGCATCGGCCTCGGCGCCGTCCGCCCTCTACCTGTGCGCGGCGTTGTCCGCCGTTAGCGCCGTCGCCTGCCCGGTGATCAAGCAGTAGGGGCAGGCGGGCTCGCGGCGGTCGTGCGGGCGAGGTCGGCTTTCGTCGTGTCGTCGGGCAGGCCCGCTTGCGGCATGTCGAGCGTGCCGGCCTTCTCGCGACGGTGCAGGTCCCACAGCATGAAAGCGGCCGCCACGATGAACGCGCTGCCGCCGAGGATGCCGACGGGCATGGGTCCCACGAACGGGTTGCCGCCTGTGACCGAGAACATGATTCCCGCGCTGACGAAACCGTTGATAGCGCCATGGCCTACGGCTGCCGCCAGACAGCTGCCCGTGCGCACGGTGACGTACGTGAGGAAGATGCCGACGACGATGCAGAACAGGCACATGGCCGCTATGCCGCCGATGGGCCAGGTGGGATAGCCGGTGCCGTAGTTATGCCCGATGATGGTGAGCGGTGCGTGCCAGAGCCCCCAGATGACGCCCGTGACCAGC
>OLQQ01000462.1_pt1 | contig 21026 bp, 21 predicted proteins | sample 1672041 | NCBI WGS metagenome assembly OLQQ01 (sample SAMEA3136639, study PRJEB25190) | human gut metagenome
TGTAATATTTATAGGGATAATCAAAAATCAGATATAAAGTTTATATTAAATAATAGATATTTCCTATATATGCAAAATGACTGGAACAGAACAATTCTATAAATACGATTCCATAGAGGAGAGAGGGAAAATGACGATTCGGCATTTGAATATTTTTGTTGCAGTGGCGGATTATGGTTCCATGAGTGCAGCTGCAACACATTTATATTTATCTCAGCCAACGGTAAGCCAGGCGATACGGGAACTGGAAAAACATTATAATGTTTTGCTGTTTGAACGCCTGGGGAAAAAACTGTATCTTACAGAACGGGGGGGGAACTTCTTCTGCCGAGAGCAAGAGAACTGGTCCGCCAGTTTGAGGAAACAGAAGAATTGATATTGAATCAGGGCCAGTCATTAACCCTGAAACTGGGTTCAACGATCACAGTAGGAACCTGTCTGACTCCGCGTTTGATTCCTGAACTTCAGAAAAGTTGTCCTGATGTAAAAGTTTCTTCGTATGTAAGCAACACGAGAGCGATTGAACAGAAATTACTGCGTTCTGAGCTTGATGTAGGAATTGTAGAAGGAGAAATTTATTCTCCTGATCTTCATGTGCTTCCAATCGTAGATGATCGCCTTGTTCTTGCAGTGGGGAAAGAACATCCTTTTTATTTAAAAAAAGTATTGCATGTGCAGGATCTTGAGCAGGAACAGTTTGCAATGCGAGAACAGGGGAGTGGGACACGGCAGTTGTTTGAAGATTATGCGACACGGCATCAGATTTCTTTTCAGACAGTATGGGAGGCAAACAGCCCTGGAACATTACTTAATGCCGTGCTTTATGATGGTGTCCTTTCGGTGATGTCTTTGCGGCTGATGTATCACGAGATCAGAAATGACAGTATTCATGTTTTTCAGAATGAAAATGGCGAGTGGAATCGGAAATTTAAACTTGTGTATCACAAAAATAAATTTCTGACGCCTGTGGTCCATGAACTGGAAAGAATCCTGCATTCCTATCGAAACGTAGAGATACCGGAAAATGCTGGAATATTGAGATAAATACGAAGGGAAGTTTATGAAAAAATATCTTACGATAACAGTAAGGGAGCAGATGCAGGGAATGACTGTTGAAAAAGTCCTTTATGATTATCTGGAACTGACCAAAAAGCAGGTCAGTCGTGCAAAATTCCGCCCGGATGGTATTTGCAAAAATAAAGTACAGTGCAGAGTAACAGAGAAAGTTTCTATGGGAGATGAGATTTGTATATGCCTGGAAACAGATGAAATACAGTCTGCACAGCTGGTTTTGGCAAAGATTCAGGGAGAGAGACTGCGTATTTTGTATGAAGATGAAGACATACTGGCAGTAAATAAACCGGCAGGAGTGTTAACGCATCCGGCGGGTATGCACTATAGTGATAGCCTGGCAAATCAGGTTGCTGCATATTTTCAGGAAAGAAATCTTTCAGTCTGTATACGTCCAATCGGCCGACTGGATAAGGAAACATCCGGAATCGTTTTGTTTGCCAAAAATCAGGTTGCAGCACAGAGATTGCAGGAACAGCGTGAAACAGGAGTCTTAGAAAAACAGTATCTTGCTTTGGTGGATGGAAACCTGCCGAAGGATCAGGATGATATTTGGCATACGATAGACTTTCCGATTAAAAAAATTGGGAATCATCCGCTTCGAATGGAAGCAGTAAAAAAGAGCAGCAGTGCAGAAAATGAAAAATACATTGCACATCAGTTAACTGATTATATAAATTGTTTTCAGGCAGTGACACATTATCATGTCCTTTACAGTACGGATAAATGGTCGGCAATAAAGTTAAAACTGGATACAGGACGGACGCACCAGATTCGGGTGCATATGCAGGCAATTGGACATCCACTGCTTGGTGATTCCATATATAATACATCAACAATGAACCGAGAACAGTGTACAATTTATCGTGCAGCATTACATGCCTGGAAAGTAAGACTTCGACAGCCATTCAACGGCAGGAAGATAGAACTGGAGGTACCTGTGCCGGAAGATTTTAAGAAATATGGAGGTTTTTATGTCAGCTCAAGTTCGTGATATGACCAAAGGATCTCCGGCAAAACTGATTCTGCTTTTTGCAGTACCGTTAATGCTGGGGAATATTTTTCAACAGTTGTATACAATGGTGGATACGATTGTTGTTGGCCAGGTTGCCGGTGTACAGGCACTTGCAGCGCTTGGCGCAGTTGAGTGGATCATGTGGATGACACTTGGAGTTTCTACCGGTGTTACGCAGGGATTCTCAATCCTGATCTCGCAGCATTATGGGGCAAAGAAATGGAATGATCTGAAAAAGACAGTTGCCCATAGTTATCTGCTTACCGCAGTGACGGCTACACTGCTCCTTCTGATCAGTCAGCTTGCTGCCAGATGGCTCCTTGTTCTGTTAAATACACCGGATAATATTATTGGAATGTCACTGATTTATCTCAGAATCGTATTTTGCGGGATTCCGATCGTAGCGGCCTATAATATTTTTGCATCTGTGCTGCGGGCACTTGGAAACAGCAGGACACCGTTGATCGCAATGATTATTGCAGCTTTTATCAATGTAGTGCTGGATCTTGTTTTTGTCGCAGGTTTTAACTGGGGTGTGGCAGGAGCTGCACTGGCAACCGTTACCGCACAGGCTTTTTCTGCTTTTTACTGTTTCCTTAGTGTTCGTAAAATTGAAATCGTACATACAGACAGGGACGATTTTGCAAAAGTCCCAGGGTTGAATCGAAAATTATTTGGGCTTGGAGCGCCAATTCTGTTTCAGAACGTGATCATTTCTGTGGGTGGGCTGGCTGTTCAGTTTGTTATCAATGGATATGGATTTTTGTTTGTTGCCGGTTTTACTGCGACAAATAAACTTTACGGAGTATTGGAGATGGCAGCAATCTCTTACGGCTATGCAGTGGTCTCCTATGTCGGACAAAATCTGGGAGCTGGAGAGATCACGAGAATCAAAAAAGGAGTTCATGCGAGCTCGTTTCTTGCCTTTCTTACATCTGCGTTTATCAGTATAGTGATGTTTCTTTTTGGAAAGACGCTGCTTTCGATGTTTATTTCCGGAGATCCAGAGCAGACAAGTCAGGTACTGGCAATCGCCTGGCATTATCTTTCTATTATGGCATCCTGCCTGTGTATCCTTTATTTTCTGTATGTATATCGTTCTGCATTACAGGGGCTCGGAAATACCATGATTCCGATGTTGAGCGGAGTGGTAGAATTTTTTGTCAGAGTCGGTGTGGCACTTTTACTACCGAAACTGATTGGTCAGAATGGGATTTTCTATGCAGAGATTGCAGCGTGGACAGGAGCTGCTGTTTTGCTGATGATCAGTTATTATATCAACATTCGCAAATTTGCCTGATGCATGAAAATTTGCTATAATCGCATCAGAAATTTTGATGGGATCGGGAGACAGAAAATATGGAACAGACACAAAAAGACAATATCATTAAGAAGTTGATTGATACACATACAACGGTTTCCACGATGGAGAGCTGCACGTCAGGTATGATTGCATCTACGATCACAGATACAGAAGGAGCATCTGCAATCTTTCCGGGAGGATATGTGACATATCTGAATGAAACGAAAATTTTCATCGGCGTGGAGGAAGAAATCATCCGAAAGTATGGTGTGTACTCAAAAGAATGTGCCGAAGAGATGGCGAGAACCGTGCAGGAAAAAATGCATACAGACATTGCCATTGGAATAACCGGGACGACCGGAAATATTGATCCGAATAATGCAGACAGTATGCAGGGAGTTGTGTATTTTTGCATTCGCGTAAAAGATAAAGAAAATACTTTTGAGGTGCATGCAGAGGTTGCAGGAATGAATCGGCATGAGATCAAGCAGATGTATACGGATATGGTATTTGAAAAACTTCAGACACTTGTGATCTAGGATAAAAGAGTGTATATTGTAGAAAGAATTATAGTAGAAAATATAATCTGGAGGAAATGATAATGAGTATCAAAGAAGAAATTCATGGATTAACAGATGAGATACTGACAAATCTCGGAAGACTGGTTGCAATTGATTCACAGCTTGGAACTCCGTCAGAAGGGAAACCGTTTGGGGAAGGTCCGGCCAAGGTACTGGAAGAGGCACTTAAGATTGCCGATGAACTTGGGTTTAAGACTGTAAACCTGGACAATTACTGTGGATATGCTGAAATGGGCGAGGGCGAAGAAATCGTTGGTATTGCCGGACATCTTGATATTGTACCGGTTGGTGGAGACTGGACTTATGATCCATTCAAACTGACCAGAGAAGGTGACCATGTCTATGGACGTGGAACTACAGATGACAAGGGTCCGGTTCTGGAAGCACTTTATGCAATGAAACTGCTTCGTGATTCCGGCGTAAAACTCAATAAGAGAGTTCGTTTGATCATGGGATGCAACGAAGAAACTGGATCAAAATGTATGGAACATTATAACGAAGTTGCAGAAGAAGTATCCTGTGGTTTCACACCAGATGCGAACTTCCCGTGCATTCATGGTGAAAAGGGAATGGTGATGATGACAGCATATTCTAAGAACACCAGGATTATTTCCATGAATGGTGGCTTTGTTTCTAACGCTGTCTGCGATACCTGTAATACCGTTGTTCCGGCGGAAGCAGGGCTGAAAGAAAAACTGGAAGCAGCTCTTGCTGAAACCAAACTTCAGGAATACAAAATAACAGAAGAAAACGGTGAGATCAGTATTTACGCAAAAGGTGTTCCGGCACATGCCAGCACACCGACTCTTGGTGTTAATGCAGCAGGTGTGACATTTGAATGCCTTGCAAAAGCCGGATTCGAAGATGACTTCGTAAAATTCTATAATGAACATATCGGAACGGCATGCGATGGCTCCGGACTTGGTCTTAAATTTGAAGATGAGTACGGAGAACTGACTCTGTGCAACGGAATTGTTAAGACAGAGGACGGAGTGGTTTCCTGTACGATCGATATCCGTGTACCGGTTACTCTTAAGGGAGACGAAGTACGCAAGATGTGCGAAGACAGACTGGAAGATGAGAATGGACGTATCGAGATCCATATGATCGGTGATTCCCTGTTTTTCCCGAGAGAATCCCCGCTCGTAAACGCTCTGTACAAGGCATATGTAGATGTGACCGGCGATACAGAAAACAAACCAATGGTAATCGGTGGTGGAACTTATGCGAAGTCACTCAAGAACATTATCGCATTCGGACCGGAAATGCCGGGAATTGATTATCGTATCCATGGGGCAGATGAATTTATTCTTGTATCAGGAATGGAAGAAGCTGTGCTTGTATATATGGAAGCAATCAAAAATCTTCTTGCAATCTAATCAAATGAGGATTTGTGATATCTGTTCTGACAATGAAAGACAGTTTTCTGTTTTTGCAATCCTGATCTGGCAGATGAAATGTCTTTAAGCAGGATTTTGTCTGCATAATCAAATAATATAAATGGGTAAAAAATCTGACAGAAATGGAGAATTAAATTATGGAGTTGTTGCGGATAGAAAGGTCGGTATAATGCACGTTTACAGATATGGAAACATGGAGGCAGATATTGTTCTAATTCAGTTGGCTGGTAATCATGATATATCTGAAATCAAAGATGAAGTAGCAGAAATTCAGCATCTGACCTCTATGGATTTTGAACTTATTGCAGTGAAAGTTGATGATTGGAATAAGGAATTGTCCCCATGGAAGACTCCTGCCGTATTTGGAAATGAAGATTTTGGAGACGGAGCGGTACAGACATTGGAAGAGATTTTGCTATTATGTTCAGATAAAAGTAAAACGTATTATATTGGGGGATATTCTCTTTCAGGGCTGTTTTCATTATGGGCTGCCTGTCAGACAGATCTGTTCTCCGGGATTGCGGCAGCATCGCCGTCTGTCTGGTTTCCGGGATTTATAGATTACATGAAAGAGTATAAGATAAAGAGTAAAAATGTATATCTTAGTCTTGGAAATAAAGAAGAAAAAACTCGAAATCCTGTTATGGCAAAAGTAGGAGACTGTATCAGAGAAGGGCATGCATGGATAAAAGCAGAAGGAGTGAACTGTACGCTTGAGTGGAACCAGGGGGGACATTTCAAAGAACCGATGACTAGAACTGCGAGGGCATTTGCCTGGGTGATGCAGCAAAATAGAAACGAAAGCAGAGTAGAGAATGAGCATCTATGAAAACACGTGAAGAGGTATTGAAATTTGGTCTATCCTTTAAAAATGTATATGAGGAACGCCCGTTCAAAGACCAAAACTGGCAGTTGGTGCGCGTGAAGGAAAGTAAGAAAGCATTCCTCTGGATCTACGAAAAAGACGGATATATCAATCTGAATGTCAAGGTAAATCTGGAGTGGCGTGACTTCTGGCGATCGGCGTATGATGCCGTGATCGCAGGTTACCACCAGAATAAAGAGCACTGGAATACCATCATTTTGGATGGAACTATACCAGATAAAGATATCAAAAGAATGATCGCGGAAAGCTATGATATCATCACAGACAGCCCGACAAAACGAATATACGAGGCAGTCAAAAAGATTCCAAAAGGTCATGTCGCAACCTATGGAAAGGTTGCAGAGATGGCAGGTAATGCGAAGATGTCAAGAGCAGTGGGAAATGCTCTCCACAAAAATCCGGACCCGGAACATATTCCGTGTTTCCGAGTTGTAAATGCGAAGGGAGAACTTGCAGGGGCATTTGCGTTTGGCGGAGAACAAACGCAGGCAAAACTTCTTGAAGAGGATGGAGTAGAAGTAATTGACGGTAAGGTTGATCTGAAGAAATATGGAATTGAGATGATTTAGAATAAATCCAGTTTTTCTTGCGAAAGAACAGTTTGTGTGTTATCCTTATTAAAAAATATAAAGGGAATGAGGTTCTCCCTGAGTAATAAAATTACTTAAACCGCTTATGAAAGCTGATGACTTCTGCGAGTAAATGAACGCAGAGAGTGTCAGCTTTTTCTGCGTATATGAGGAGGAAAATTATGTTATTAAGTATTTCACTGATTCTTATTTTAGGAATGTTTATGGGATGATGCAGGGGGAAGGTGCTTCCATACTTAAGTTTGTCAATATTCCCATTTCAATATTCTTGGGAATTGCAATAGGATTATTAATTGGAGTTTTGTTAGCATATTTTTTTAAGAAGATGCATATTCGGGATACGTCAAAGGTTCTTATTATTTTGAGTATTTCGTTTTTACTTGTAGTAATGGAAGATAAATTGTCAACTCCAATTACATTTTCAGCATTGATCGCTATTATGTTTATCGGCATAGGATTACAGAAAAAGAGGGAAACTGTTGCAAAAAGACTTTCTGTAAAATATGGAAAGCTATGGGTTGCGGCAGAAGTCTTTTTGTTTGTGCTTGTAGGAGCAACGGTAAACATCGGATACCTTGGAAAAGTCGGAGTGAAGGCTCTGATTGTTATTATTGGTGCATTGGTATTTAGAATGTTTGGCGTATTTGTATGCCTGTTAGGAACAAGTCTTAAAAGAAAAGAAAGGCTGTTTACGATGCTGGCATATACACCGAAAGCAACTGTCCAGGCTGCAATTGGGGGGATTCCGCTTGCATTAGGTTTTACCTGTGGAGATCTGGTACTTACAGTGGCGGTTCTTGCGATAGTACTTACGGCACCGTTGGGGGCATTTGCCATCGATTTGTCGTATAAGAAATTATTAAATAGATAGCATCATTGGAGAGGGAATTAAAGAAAAACATGTGTAAGGAAAAAGAGTAGTGACACATTTTATTCAATAAAATTTTGTTTGTGAATGGAGAGAAAAGCAATGTTCAGACCGATTCGAAGAAAGAAAAAAGAAATGGATATTGATGCAGCAAAAGAACTTCTGCAGTGCAGCAGACGAGGGGTGCTTGCAGTAAATGGGGATGATGGATATCCTTATGCAGTCCCTGTCAACTATTTTTATGACAGCGATGCAGGAAAAATATATTTTCATGGAGCACGTGTCGGACACAAAGTAGATGCCTTAAAAGCCAGCGACAAGGTATGTTTTAGCGTTTACGGAAATGAAACCATCAAAGAAGAGGTGTGGGCACCGTTTGTACAGAGCACAGTTGTATTTGGCAGATGCCATCTGGTAGAAAAAGGAGCAGAAGCAACAGAAATCCTGAAAAAGCTTGCAGCGAAATACTATCCGAATGAACAACTGATCGATGAAGAAATAGAACGTTCGGGAAAAGCTGTACAGCTTTTTGAGATAGAAATTGAACATATCAGTGGTAAAGAAATTCAGGAAAAGTAAATCAAACCGAATATTAGTTTGTCTGGTATCGAACTCAGGGTACCAATTTTGATACCCTGAGTGGTACCCTGCCCTTTTCGGGCAAAACAAAAGAGCCTGAATGCCATGATTTTAAAGGCTTTCAGACTCCTAATGAGCAGGGGATGAGAGAATCGAACTCCCACCAGAATTCCCGAAAGCCGCATAAAATAAGGGGATTTATATATATAGGTGGGTCATATCGGGTCAGATATTTATAAAATCTGACCCCTGTAATACGAAAATAAAAAGAAAGGAAAAGCTGATACATCTGTCATAATATGCATAATTATTGGAAGGGTTACAGGAGGCTCTTCCTTTTTTGTTGTTTAAAAAATTTTCGCACATATTATTAGTATCCACAGTGATTTAAGCAGGTAGTTTGTTTAACACGATATTCAGGTAATCACCTGAATATATAGAATTATCTGTTTAAAAAATATACAGAAAAATCTGTATATCACTATAAATGCTATATAAAACAGTAGGAGGATGAACAAGATGAAATGTGCGTATAAGATTGGATTAACAGGTATTGATGTAGCAACTGTCTCCTTACAGGTAAGTAAAGAAAATGTGGAAGAAATACTGACTGTGTTGAAGGAAAAGAAACATAAGGGTGATGAAAGGATAAAGAACCTGTCTGAGACCAATGGTGTTGTTACGATTGGTTCTCACAGGTTTGTATGTGGATTTGAGAACAAAGGACATACTCCCTATGCAAATGTAGAAATCCACAGTGCATTGCAGGACGGGAATAACTTAACTAATATGCAGATGCAGAATTTGCTGGAAAGATATGACATGGTAGCAGGACTGCTTGCGAGGGAATACGGAATACTGTTAGTTCAGGAACAGAAACAGACAGCACGATTTTCGAGACTTGAATTGAATATAACCTTTAAGACAGAACATTCTTTTCTCACGTATTTTCGTTTCTTTAAATTGCTCTCATATTCCATATTAAGGAAAGGTGGAACAGTCAACTTGACAGGTAGCGTTGACAACTTTCGTAAGGCATTTGAATGCGAAACGATAAAGTGTGATCGCTCCACATATAGCGTGAGAATATATAACAAAAGCAAGGAAATAAGTCAAAAATTGAACTGTCTGCCACCCACTGCAAATTTATTAAGAATAGAATTTTTATATAAAAAGGCGCAGACAATAAAAACGGATTTTGGAGACATTTCCATTGCGCAGTATACAGATGAGATGCTGAAAAGAGCTTTTCTGTCCCGTTTCACGAAATTCATGGACAAGGCCAATGCCTATATCCATGAAAAGTTACTGTTGGCACCGGATTGTATTGGATCCTGCGATACAGTGACCAATATTATACAGAGACATTGCAACAGCGGCATTATTACCGATCATGCAGCTATTTTGGCGGAATTTGTTTATTACGAAAACTATTATGGTATGCCACTCCTGTATGACAAAAGAGATCTGGGAAGTGCCGTTAAGCGGCTGTATGATAACAAGGTATTAACAACTAGATATACATTGGAACAACATATACACAGCTTTGACAATGCTATCCAGAAGCTGGAATATGGACAGTCAACATTAGTTAATCAGTATACATATGCCGAGGAAATACTGTACAAGATGTTTCATCCCTGTGAGTGCGAGGTCGTTCTTGACCGCTGATTTTGATATTATTAATTTGATGTAGTGAGTAGATCGTCCAAACTACTACCAAAAATACGGGAAATGCTATAAAGATTATCCAGCTTGATAAAGTAAGACTTATTGCTACGACTATAGTTAATAATCGTATTGATTGATATGCCGGTTTGCTGAGCTATGTCATTGAAAGTAAGATTTTTGTATTTCTTTAATCTATTGAAATTAAGATAAAAGTAATCCACTTTCCGCGTCGGGAATATTTTATCTATATCATCTTCTGTAATTGAAGTAAAACTCAACTTATCAAGGCTAATATGGAAATAGTTGGCAATTGTGATCAAAAATGGCAACGGGTTACGGTATTTTCCATTTTCTAATTTATACGTGACGAATGTATCTTCGGCATAAAAGGGAAAAATTAATTTGTCAAAAGCTCTCTGAGATAAGTGATTCAGCTTCCTTAAAAATTTAATATTCTTTCTGAAATACATATTAAAACTCCTTTTTCTTTTAATATGTATTTCAAAGAGAAACACAAGAAAGTTGTCATAACCAGCTATGTATCGACATTTATCAACGGTCTATAATGAAAGCAGAAAGGAGGTGATTAGATATGGCTCATCCGACAGTAGTTGCAAGAGAATTGAACATTCTGAACCGTTATTGCAAACAGCTACGTATTTTAGAAGACTATTTGGCACAATATGAAGAGGGAAAATTTTCTCCTAGAATACTAATGGCTGGGAGCACAAGAAACGAAAAAATTGACCAGATTGGTAAAACAATGGATGTAGATATAAAGGCATATATACGTGAACTTTTTTCTGATGTGTGGATAAAAGAATATGGTTCTACTCAGAATCTTTTTGAGAATGCACCGGATGTTTTAAAGGTAAAAGCTGATCTTTCTGCATTGGTTGAAACAATCCGGAAGAAAAGAAAAATGTATTATGACTGGAAAGACAAAGTGTTATTTGTCGCAGAGAAAAAGGGAAACCTCAAATTAATGCCAGTGCATCCACCAGCCCAGAAAATCCATGGTGTCTGGATGGACTGTGTAGTATACGGTAAGCGAAGATTCCACAGATATTCAGCACCTGAAAAGGCAGCAGAATATGAACTGAAATATCCTGATGCAACTGATTATGGTTTAGACGGTTATCTTAATTATACGATTTATTCCAGCGATGAAATTAAGGTTGCTGAAACTGTAATTCTGGATTATTTGGAAACAAACAAAAAGTACTTAAAAACATACAGTCCTACCCTCCATTAACAACACGACTGGGCGTGTATAAACAAGACCACTAAGCCCAGTGCGTACTGCTTATGTCCCCTGACATAGGCGGTGGCTGGTAATATTTTGCATATTAATCAGAGTACATAAAAATGTACTGTGGTGTGTAGTAACCATTGTCAACGCACACCTTACAACTCAATATGTTTTCTGTCCACAGACGGGCAAATATTAATTATGTTAGCCCGTCAACGATGCGGGCGGAAAGGACGTTTTATGAGTCAACAATTAAATAATGAGTCACAGAAAAGGCACAGCAACGAGGCATATTCCGCAAATACTGACAAACCTCGGAAAGATGTTTCTCAGATTATTTCCTCGCTGGAACAGGATTTTTCCTCATTTCTCAAACAAGATGAGAACCGGTATCAGGAATATTTGAAAACTATGGCACACTTCCATAAATACAGCGTTAATAACACTATGCTGATTTTTTTACAGCGGCCAGAAGCAAGTTATATCAATAGTTACTCAGGCTGGAAATCTGTTGGAAGAATGGTCAAAAAAGGAGAAAAAGGAATCCGGATCATTGCACCCGTTACGATCAAAGTTCAGAAGGAAGCAGAAAATGATTCATCAAATCTGGAAAAAGTCGAAGAAAAGGTCATTGCATTCCGCACAGCATATGTATTTGATCTGTCGCAGACAGAAGGAAAGGAACTGCCACTGCTGAATAACAGGGAACTGATTGGCAATGTTTCGCAATACGCTAAGCTCATGGAAGCAATCAGGCAGATATCTCCTGTCCCTATCCGGTTCGGGACTCTCAACTCCACAACAGCAAAAGGTTATTATGATTATACAAACCGTATAATTATGATTCGTGAGGGAATGAGTGAATTGCATACAGTTAAAACGGCGATTCATGAACTTACACATGCTCTGCTTCATTTGGATAAAACAGCTAACAAGAGTTCAGCTGAAAAGGAAACTGAAGCTGAATCCGTAGCATATGTAGTGTGCAGTGCGTTAGGACTGGACACCGGAGAATATAGTTTTCCTTACCTTGCCAGCTGGAGCGAAAGCCATACGCCACACGAACTCAAAAACAGTTTGTTTACCGTAAGGAGAACAGCCGACAGCCTTATTAATAAAATCTGTGAAAAACTTAATACTCAAGATCACGTCAACAGTTGAGTTTATAAAAGGGAGGACAGACCTCCCTTTTTACAAATAATGGTTTACATTCACATGCAAATGTGGATGATTTTTTTAATCAGGAATTGGGAATGTAAACCGTTATCATGGGATATAAAACACATATCTCAACAAATCTATATCAGCATTTTTGTGCAGAAACCCTTGTAGATGCCAGATAATCTGATATGTAATGGCTACACATAAAGCCCGTCTTCTATCAGAAGAAATGAAATAAAGTGTTTTGCCGGGAATTCCGGCGATATTGTATTTTAACATTTTTATTTATTCAGATATGGCAAGGAGACTAATTAAATTATGGGACGGAAAAACAAAGCTTACAGATTGTCATTACATCAACAGATTTACAACCGTCTGACAAGTATGCAGGCGTTTGGGGAATCTAAACAGCAGGGCAAGGCAGACGGAACAATGCAGGAAAAAATATACAGTTACAGTACATATCAAAGCTATTCTAGAGCCTGTCAGAGTTTCGGCAAATTTGTGAATAAAAATCATTCAGAAGTGACTACTTTAAAAGCTGCCAGACACTACGTGAACGAATATTTACAGTCTTTGGTTGATTCCAGTAAAAGTGCATGGACAGTATCGCTGTATTGTTCTGCTCTGGTGAAATTATATCAGATTGCTCCTGACGATCCGAACCGTTTTCCGGTTCCTCCTAGACACCGGTACGATATCACCCGTAGTCGTGGTATAACTGCATCTGATTCACATTTTTCGGTACAAAATCACGCAGAACTGATTGCTTTTTGTAAAGGCGTTGGATGCAGAAAAAATGTGTTAAAAAAAATGGAATCAAAAGATTTATGGGACAGGGACAGAATGGAAAAAATCGTAGAAAAACTTTCCCTTCAGGATATAAGATCAGCGGAAGAAGAAAAGCATTTAGTTTGCTTAAAAAATGCATTAGATACTTTTCCCGGATATCATTATTTTATTCACCACAGACAAGATAAGGGCGGTAAATATCGCTTTGCACCGATCATAGGTACCAACATTGATAAGATTGTGGAAAGAATGAAAAATACACCTTCTAGTCAGAAAGTGTTTCTTCACATTCCAAATCGTGCTGATATACATTCATACCGGGCAGAATATGCACGAAATCTATATAGAGAACTACTTTCCAGATCAACTCCGACAGATCAGCTGCCACGAGAACAAAAGTACTATTGCCGAAAAGATGCAAAAGGCAAAGTCCTCTCTAAGCCTGTAATGTTGCAAGTATCAAGGGCACTGGGACACAACCGTATATCAGTTATTGCATCTTCTTACTTACATGATCTTTAATACCAAAACGAAAGGATATTTTACATGGGATATTTTGTGAAAAAAAGCTCTTTTGGTTTAAAACCTGTTACTTTCTCTACCAATACAGAAATAAATGTGTATGATACCGATGGATATTATCTTTCACCAGACGAATATGTAAACATACAACAGACGCTATCCAGACAGAAAGAAAAAATAGTCCAATTACAACAGGAAAAGGAACAGGAAGAACAGAAATTACTGGACTATTATCAAAATGCTTTTCAAAGAGTAAAAAAAGAGTACAGCAATAAGCTGTCTGGGGAATTACAGCACATACGGGAGAAAAATATTCAGCCATCAGAAGAATATGAAAAACAGCTGTTTATTGTGAAAACGCAGCTAGAAGAACTGCAAACGCAGCTAACCAAAGCCAAACAATATGGAACAGATCAGGAAACACTCAATAAAAATCTTTTACGTATCTTAAAAGAACGGGCTAATGCAGAGAGGGGAATTATACCCAAAAAACAACATCATGGATATATCATTTTATGTTCACAGCAATTAATAAAAAAGGACAACATCAAATGTAGTGAAGCAGTTACTGCATGGAAAACACAGATACAGACACCTTATCCGTTAAACCTGAAAAGCAGTGAAATAAAAGATCAGATTTTTAAAGATTTTGTTGAGAAAAATATTTTCGTAGAAATGGAGATCTGCACTGATTCTTTGGATATAAAAACAGAATGTGAAGTGAATTTACAGCAGTATCTTTTTCGAGCCAACACCAGAACAGGTTACTGGGAAATTGAATTGTACACAACAGGAGAAATTACAATTCCTCTGAATATGCAACAACCGAAGAAAAACGCTACTGGTTCCTGTAGCACTTTTCAAAAAGATAGTATTAAAAGTAACGTTAGATAAACTTGTACCAAAACAGAAAAGAAATTGAACATTCCTTTAGCTTTGGCAATATACCAGAAGTAACGAACATCAGATTTAATATTTAAAAAAAAGGAAAAACAACATGACAATATATGGATACGCAAGGATCAGCAGACCACAGCAGTCAATCGATCGTCAGATCAGGAATATAAAAGCATATGACTCAAAAGCTGTCATTGTGCAGGAAGCATATACCGGCACAAAAATGGATCGTCCAAAATGGAACCGTTTGTATTCCCGAATTAAAAAGGGGGATACAATCATTTTCGATTCTGTCAGCAGGATGTCCCGTAATGCAGAAGAAGGGTTTCATATGTATAATGAACTGTTCAACAAAGGAATCAATCTTGTCTTCCTGAAAGAACCACACATTAATACAGACACCTATAAATCTGCATTACAGGGCGGGATACCGGCAACAGGAACAAATATTGACTGTATACTGGAAGGTATTAATAAATATCTCCTGTCACTGGCAAAGGAACAGATCAGACTTGCTTTTGAACAGTCCGAAAAGGAAGTAGCTGATTTGCATCAGCGTACAAAAGAAGGCATTGAAACGGCACGTATCAACGGAAAACAGATTGGACAGAAACCCGGTGCCAGATTAACAACCCAAAAAAATAAAAAAGCAAAAAAGATTATCTTAAAGTATAGTAAGACATTTTCAGGAACTCTGGCTGATGAAGATTGCATGAAACTGGCAGGAGTCAGCCGTAACACTTTTTATAAATATAAAAAAGAATTAATGAATGAGTAATAAAGAATTCCCCACCGGATATCCGGTGGGGATAAAACATTATTCAAATGTTACATCTATATCAGAAACCACATCTGTTTCTTCCTCTGGGGAAAGTTCGAATTCCTCTGTTTCTTCTGTCTCTTCCTGCTGTCCGGCATCTGCTGTTTCTGCAGGGGCTGTGATATCAACTGTATCAGTGGAACCATCTGTGAAGATAGTAGCTTCATTTTCTCCATCGGAAGGTGCTTCTTCCTCTGTTGGGTTCAGCCATTTATCGTCATTGATGTCTAAATTAAAATGATTACAATAATCATAAAACTGATTTTCAGGCATTTTACTAGATTTTAATATACCATCTAATAAAAATCGTTCATTTGAGCTTGCCTGTACAATCATAGAAGTCAAATTAACACCTGCTTCATTTTTATACTGCACAACTGCAATAGCTTCATATTTATTTTCAGGATCTGTTTCATTTCCAAAATGTCCGATATCTTCAAAGAATACGGAAGCTGCTTTACCAAGCTCTTCTCCTGTAGCCTCCCATCCGTCACCGCCATATCCATTAAATGCTCCTGGATGCGATGCTAACGGATTAATGGTAGACATTTCATCTTCGTTCCATCCGCCAAGCATAACACACATAATGTTTCTTGAAGCTCTTGCTGCTGCATCCCTCAAAAGCCCATCAGACCATTCACGTGTAGGATAACTCGGGTATTCCTTAAAGAAATTTCTGTGATCCGGGTTCTGTCTGAGGTCATTCATTACCTCATGTGCTGTCTGTCCTGCTACAGTATCCATGGTGAGTCCATTCAGAATCTCTTCATAAGTATAATCACCTACATGATAGGTCGCAGAAGCCTCTTTATAATAAGTGCCGGTCGGCTCAACAGGAAGTTTTGTCTTAACTGTAAATGTTACATATCCTTTGGATACTCCAGTGATATTCCCATACTTGTCAATTGTAGCAACAGATGGGTCACTGGAAGAAAATGTCAAATATTTCTCTGCTTTTTCTGGACTGTATTCACTGATTCCTTCATTTGGGTTGATTGTCTCCCCGATTCCAACATTTCTTCCTTTAGTCGCAACATCTTCCGGGTCTTTAAACCCAACCCCACCTGCGTACTCATCGTTGTACTGGGCTTTTACTGTATATTTTTTTGAAGTACTCAAGCAGTCTGCCCCTTTTGAAGAAGCAAATGGTGTTTTTGAAGTAACAGTAATTGTAACCTTTCCAGCTTTCAGAGGGGTGATGGTTCCGTTTTCATCTATGGTTGCCACAGACGGGTCACTGGACACATAGATAAAGTCTTTTCTGGTTGTATTTCCAGTAGCTTTCCATTTTATATTGCACTCCTTTGGTTCTCCAACACACAGGGTGTCATTTGAGGTCTTTTCAATATACAGATCTGTAACATACGATACTTCCGGTTTTGGTGCTTCCGTCGGAGTAGCTGTTGGTATCGGAGTTGCTGTAAGCTCCGGAATTTTTGTTGGCTCTGGTGTTGCCGTCGGTTCCGGTGCTTTCGTCGGTTCTGGGGTTGCTGTAGGATCCGGTGCTTTTGTTGGTTCTGGCGCTTTTGTAGGTTCTGGTACTTTTGTTGGCACCGGTGTTGCCGTTGGTTTTGGTGCCTCTGGCTTCCTTGTTGGAGTTGTAGGTTTTGATGCTACTGCTTTTGAAACCGTTACGGCAATGGTTTTAGATGCCTTGTTGTACATCCCTGATGCCTTTGCCGAAATGATGATTTTTGCCGTACCGGTCTTCAGTGCCCGCAAGTTTCCTTTCTTGTCCACGGTCACTACCTTCGGCTTGGAACTCTTATAGATCATCGGGGTGCGGGCTTTTGCGCCCAGGTTCTTTCTCTGTCCTGTGGTCAGCCCCATGTTTCTGGCTGAAATGCTCTGGTTCTGTTTTACCACTTTTACCGTGATGGTCTTCTTCACAGTCTTGTATTTTGATTTCTTTGCAGTAATGGTGATCTTTACGGTTCCGGCTTTCTTTCCGGTCACGACACCCCTGCTGTTTACCGTGGCGATCTTCTTATTGGAAGTCTTATAGCTGAGCTTCGCCCCTCTGGTCGATTTTACTTTGATCTTTCCGGATCTTCCTGCATATACTTTTTTGTTGGATACTTTCAGAGTTACGCTCTTTGCAGCAGCTTCAACTGTCTGTGTAACAGCAGGGAGCGCTGTTACATTCGAAGCAGTAGGCATTGTTCCCAGCGTCATGGTACAGGCAAGAACAACTGCCAGGTTTTTCAGTTTGTTTCTTTTCATTTTCATGATCTCCTTTCCATGTGTGTAAGAAGTTACAGCACCTTTTCTACATCTTCTTTTCCTATTGTAAATTCGATATCCTGATATTGTCAATAGAAAACCAAACATATTACAGGGGAATTTACATGGAAGATTTGGATTATGGCTATATCAGGATTAAGCTGAATGAACTCATCCATCAACAGGGAATAAGCAAGAACAAACTGGCTCACAGAGCAGAGATGCAGCGCACACAGTTGAACCAGTATTGTAACAATCAGGTAACACGTCTGGATACAGCTGTATTGTCTCGCTTGTGCCATGCACTGGACTGTAAGATTGATGATTTGATAGAATATGTTCCACCTGAAAAATAGCCTTTTCTCTACAGATTGGTATGTAACTGCAATAACAGGGCATACCGGTCTTTTTTATGATAGCACTTCTTCTTGACTGAATCAATGCAAACACGACAGGCACTCTTACATTTTCCGACACGAATGAAAATAAATTACATATTAAAATCAAAAAGGATTTTAGTATGCAGTTGAACATAAAAGAACAGCAGATATTGCAGTATGCAATGGAGCATGGTATCATTGATCTTACAGATGTATCAGCAGATGTTGAGAAAATGAAAAAACAGGAAATATTAAAAAAATATCATTACTGGCAGGGAAGTGACGGAAGATTTTATTTTAAATACCGTGACAGTGAGAGTGGCAGAAAGAAAAAAATCAGCCGGGCATCGGAAGAAGCTATTCAGGAAGTTATTTTGAAGTTCCACGCAGAAACAGCAGAAAAGCATACACTGGTCACTGTTTTCGATGAATGGATGAATGATAAAATAAGCTGTGGAGAATTACAGGAGTCAAGCATTATAAAGTACAAAAATAATGCAAAAAGATTTTTTGCCGTAGATGAAGATTTTTCAAATGCAGATGTAAAGACAATGAACGATGACGTAATGGAAAGCTATGTAAAAAAGGTGATTTATACGCTGGGTCTTACTGCAAAAGGCTATAGTGACTTTCGCACGATTCTCAAAGGAACCCTAAAGTATGCCAAACGGAAAAAATACACGGCATACAGTATTGCATCTTTCTTCCTTGATTTTGTTCCGGGTAAAAATGCTTTCAGCCGAGCTGCCAAACAGGAAAGTGATATTAGCTGTTTTAAAAAATCTGAATTAAAAAGGCTGAAAAATAAGTTGCTGGAAAACGGTGGAATAAGAGATCTGGCTTTACTGCTACAGATGCATACAGGGATTCGTGTAGGTGAACTCACTGCCCTGAAAAGCTGTGATAATATCGCAAGGAATAAGCTTCTTATCCGAAGAACGGAATCCGGTGGAATTGATCCTGAAACAAACCTGAGAACCATCACAATTAAAGAAACATCCAAAACGGCAGCAGGTGACCGGGAAATGATCCTTACTACAGAATGCCAGAATATTATTGATATTCTGAAAAAAATCAATTTTGGTGCAGAGTATCTGATTTCTGAAAATGGAAAGCGTCTAACGTCCAAACAGATCAATTATCATTTACAGAAGATATGTAAAGAAGCTGGAATTCATCCCCGATCCACCCACAAGCTGAGAAGATCCTATGCGTCTATGCTATTGGAAGCCGGAATTGATACGGCAATCGTCACAAACCAGCTGGGTCATACGGAAATCGCCACTACAGAGAAATATTATCATTATGACATCGAAGATGATACAGAAAAAATCCAGAAAATAAACGACACAATCGCAATCTGACCTCAGGGGTCACATAGAGGGTCAGATGACTATTTCCCGGCAAAACAAAAAACACTGGAAACCCCTGATTTACAAGGCTTTCCAGTGTTTCTAGGAGCAGGGGATGAGAGAATCGAACTCCCACCAAAGGTTTTGGAGACCCCTATCATACCATTTGACCAATCCCCTGTATTATTAAAATAATTGCAAATTTATCTGCAACAAATCAAATTATAGCAGATATGCTGAAATTTGTCAAGCGGAGATGGAGGGATTTGAACCCTCGCACCGGTTACCCGATCTACCGCATTTCGAGTGCGGACCCTTCAGCCACTTGGGTACATCTCCATGTCCTGAAAATTGTCTCAAACATGTTTATTATATAAGCAGTTTGTCGAAAGGTCAATTCTTTTTTTTTATTGACGTGAAAAGAATCCTATAATATGATATAAGGAAAGATATCCGCAGAGTAATAATACATCAGGTATTAACATCTTTGCAGAAATTGCGGAAAGAGGTTTGGATTTTATGAACAGAAAAAAAGATGTGATTCTCAGGGCCACTGTGGCTTTGACTGAAAATTATAAAAAAGAAGAGTTATTTATGCCAAAAAATAACAGAGAACTTCCAAGCAGGGCAGCAGTGATTGATGTTGTCAAGGAACTTCGTTCTGTTATTTTTCCGGGTTACTTCTGGAATGATTCGGCAGCAAAGGTATTTCCGGAATATTTTGCGGGATACCGTCTGAATGATCTTTATGACAGACTCAAGGAACAGATTGAAATTGCTCTTCTATATGCACAGCCGGAATTAGAACAGGAGGGCGCAGCAGAAGAGGCAGATCGTATCTGTGCAGGCTTTTTTGAACAGCTTCCAGAGGTACAGCAGCGTCTTCTGAAGGATGTACAGGCGGGATTCGATGGTGATCCGGCTGCCAAGAGCAAAGAAGAAATCATATCATCGTATCCTGGATTGTTTGCCATTTATGTATATCGCCTGGCTCATCTTTTATATAAAGAAAAAGTTCCGTATATTCCGCGAATCATGACAGAATATGCACATGGTAAGACCGGAATCGATATTAATCCGGGAGCAACGATTGGAGATTACTTCTTTATTGATCATGGTACAGGTGTGGTAATCGGTGAAACAACTGAAATCGGCTGCAATGTAAAATTATATCAGGGAGTAACTCTTGGGGCTCTTTCTACGAGACAGGGGCAACAGCTGGCCAACGTGAAACGTCATCCTACGATCAGGGATAATGTGACGATCTATTCCAATGCGTCTGTACTTGGCGGAGAAACGGTTGTGGGAGAAAATACGATCATTGGAGGTAACACATTTATTACAGAATCTGTTCCAGCCAACACCAAGGTCAGTGCCAAGAGCCCAGAATTGGTGATCAAGAAATCCCGCAGTGCAGTATCCAAAACAGATGTCTGGGATTGGCAGGATTGATTTCCTTAAGTTAACAGAACAATACAAAATAACAGAAAAAAATATAAAATAAAAATAATTTAAAAAAATTAAAATTACCTGTTGACAAACTATGAGTTATAAGATATACTCAATATCGTTGAAGCGAGCGGATACAAGCGTGACGCGAGAACAGCGATATGCGGGTGTAGTTCAATGGTAGAACACCAGCCTTCCAAGCTGGATACGTGGG
>OLQQ01000466.1_pt1 | contig 21020 bp, 17 predicted proteins | sample 1672041 | NCBI WGS metagenome assembly OLQQ01 (sample SAMEA3136639, study PRJEB25190) | human gut metagenome
AGTCCGTCTACGATGTCCAGATCGGTGTCATTGGCAGTCAGCAGAATAACAGGAATTCCGGGCAGGTTTTCCTTGACCTCCCGAAGCAGCTCAAGCCCACTGCCATCCGGCAGATTGATATCCAGCAGGATCAGGGATACACCGCCGCAAAGCAGCTGTTCCTTCGCCATTTTTAGGTCTTGGCAGGAAATGATCTGCCGAGCATCTGCTTTCAGTGCTTTGCATAAGCCTTGATTCAAACCGATATCATCTTCAACAATCAGTAATTGCTCCATATATCTCACTCCCTCGTTATTCAAATGCCACCATTATTTCCTTGGGCAATTTTTCGTTCTCACAGTTCAGAAGATAGGCTATTGCTCTGTTTGTAAATTTGTTTGTTTTCACTGTATCCCAATCAGCAAGCCGGATGATCTATGCTGTGCCGTTTTTTTACTTTCTTAATTGTATCATGCTAATGTAAAGAAATCCATATTCTCTAAAAAGTTGTCCTGTTTTTTGAAACAGGGTTGTTATTGTTCACTGGTAACATTCCGCGAGGCGTTTTTTGTGAACAAAGTTCACAGAAAACCCGAGAATTGCGGCGCGAAATCATGCGAATGCATGATTTCTGTGCATCGCGAAGCGCGTTACTGTGAACGGAGTGAACAGTAACACAGGGTTAGCCCCTGAACAGCAACAAGGCATTAATAAGAACTGAAAAACATAAAAAAACATAAAAAAACATCTTGATTTTCATGAATACTTATGATATGATACCGCTCAAAGAAAAGGGAGTAGCGGCCATGAAGAGATAAAAGGAAATCCATTTTTTCTGAATGGTGCATAAATGCGTCAGAACGGTAGATGAAACTACCCGCATTATGAGATAATCAGCGAGACTTTTATTTCAGGCATTATAACAGTGCCTGGGATAAAAGTCTTTTTTTTCCCTTTTTGAACGCTTTACAACTATTGTTAGTAAGAGAAATGGAGGAGAAAAATGAATAAGCGAAATGGAAAAATGAAATATCTGGCAATCGGTGCTGCCGGGTTTATAGTGGCAGGGGGATTAGCGCTGGATACAACTTACCAGATTCAGGAGCAGGAACAGGCAGTACTCACAACCTTTGGAGTGCCAAAGGCAGTGAATGAAACGGGATTACATTTCAAAGTCCCTTTTGTACAGCAGGTGCAGAAGGTAAATACCACGATCCAGGGATTTCCAATCGGATACAGTATGGGGAACAATGCGGTGGTGGAAAATGAAGGAATCATGATCACTTCGGATTACAATTTTATTGATGTGGATTTCTTTGTAGAATATCGAATTTCAGAACCTGTAAAATATCTTTACACATCTGAGCAGCCGGAAGAGATTTTAAAAAATATTGCGCAAAGCTGTATCCGAACTGTGATAGCAAGCTATAACGTGGATGAGGTTCTGACCACCGGAAAAGGAGAAATCCAGAGCAAGATCAAAGAGATGATTTTGAATCAGATGGAGGAACAGGATCTTGGAATTCAGTTGGTTAACATAACAATACAAGATTCCGAGCCGCCTACTGAAGAAGTGATGAAAGCATTTAAAGAGGTGGAAACTGCGAAACAGGGAAAGGAAACGGCGCTTAACAATGCCAATAAATACAGGAACGAAAAGCTTCCCGAAGCGCAGGCCCAGGCAGACCAGATTATTCAGGATGCGGAGGCACAAAAACAGGTGAGGATCAATGAGGCAGAAGCTGAGGTGGCAAGATTTAATGCAATGTATGAGGAATATGTGAAGAATCCGGAGACCACAAAAATGCGAATGTTCTATGAAACCATGGAAGATGTGCTGCCTGGTATGAAGATTGTGATCGACAACGGAAGTGGCGTGGAAAAGATATTGCCGCTGGATTCTTTTTCCGGAGACTGGAAAACAGAAGAAGATACAAGTGAAGAAACTAAGTGAAGTTAAGATAAGTATCTGATAGAAAGGATAAAAAATTATGAAAATGAAAAAAGCGGCACTTATAGCAGGCATTCTCGGAGCAGTAATAATCGGTTCTTCCATAACTATAACCCAACAAAATGAATACAAGCTGATCCGTCAGTTTGGTAAAGTTGACAGAGTGATCTGCGAACCGGGAATCAGCTTTAAAATTCCATTGATAGAAAGAACACAGTCTTTACCAAAGGAAACGTTGTTATATGATTTGGAAGCATCTGATGTGATTACCAAGGACAAGAAAACCATGATCAGTGACAGCTATGTTTTGTGGAGAATTACAGATCCACTTAAATTTGCACAGACTCTGAACTCTTCTTTGGAAAACAGCGAAAGCCGAATTAATACGGCCGTATATAATGCCACAAAAAATGTGATCAGCAGTCTTTCCCAGGACAGAGTGATCACAAGCCGGGACGGAGAATTATCGGATATGGTGATGGAAGCCATTGGAGATAATATGGAACAATATGGAATAGAGCTGATTAAATTTGAAACAAAGCAGCTGGATCTGCCGGACGATAATAAGGCTGCTGTGTATGAGAGAATGATCTCAGAGCGTGATAATATTGCTGCTACATATAAAGCAGAAGGCGATTCAGAAGCAAAGGTAATCCAGAACAAGACGGATAAGGAAGTGACCATTCAGATTTCAGATGCGAAGAAGCAGGCTGAGATTTTGAAGGCAGAAGGGGAACAGGAATATATGAAAATTCTTTCCCAGGCTTATGGGGAAGATGAGAGAAGTGAATTTTATTCCTTCGTAAGAAGTCTTGAAGCACTGAAAGCTTCTATGCAAGGAGAAAACAAGACCGTTATTTTGTCATCGGATTCCCCGATTGCTCAGATTTTTGAGGGAAAATAATAAAAATTCTTGCATCTGCCGGTATTGACGTATATCATAAGGTACATAAGGAGTGACAAAAGATGGCGATAGTGAGAAAACACATATATTTTTCCGGGCAGGTGCAGGGCGTTGGATTTCGTTACCGTGCCAAAAATGCGGCGAGAGCCAATGATCTTACCGGCTGGGTGGACAATCTGTGGGATGGCAGAGTGGAAATGGAAGTCCAGGGAGAGCTTTCCGGAATTGAGCGTATGATTCAGGAAATCGAGATGGGAAGTTTCATCCGGATTGAGAATTATCAGATGGAAGACCTGCCTGTGGATGAAAGGGAGTGGAGCTTTTATTCGAAATAAAAAGGGATACCAGGAGCAATGGGAATTTTGCTTCTGGTATTTTTTTGTGTAATAGGAATATTACGGAGTAATTTCCTATTACACAAAAAACGCTCCGCGAGCAAATAGCAAAGCGGATATTGAAAAAACAGGATTGACATTCAGAAACATGCCCCTTATAATTAGTTCGTGCACGAACAGTTCGAACCCGAACAGTTCGCACATGAACTATTTTGTATGGAAGTATATGAAAGAAGGGAAAGATGGAGAAAAAGAAGAAAACTGGTCCTGATGAGTGCTGCAGGGCGGAACGGCAAATAGGGTATGAGGTTCGTACTCTCAATCAGGTAATTGGGCGTCTGGTGAATTCGTATCAGTCCAAGGTGGATGAAAAAGCCGGAATTAACCGCATGCAGGGGTGGATCATTGGTTATCTGTACCGACATTCAGAAGAGGCTGTTTTCCAGAAAGACCTGGAAGCAGAATTTCAGATGGCGCGTTCTACTGCTTCAGGAATCCTTCAGGCAATGGAGAAGAAAGGGCTTATTACCAGAGAACCTATTCCAAGAGATGCCAGACTGAAGCGTCTGGTGCTTACAGAAAAGGGAATGGAATTTCAGATGGAAATTATGGAGAATTTTGACCGGATCCAGAAAGTATTGAAGTCTGACATTCCCCAGGAAAAACTGGAATGCTTCCTGGAAGTTCTGGACATGATCCGGGAAAATGCCCAAAGAGAGTGCTGTCTGCGGGATGAAAACTAACAAAAAAGAAAGGGGAGAACCTGATGATAAAGACATTACTTGCCCAGGTAAAGGAGTTTAAGAAGGCCTCCTTCCTCACACCGGTATTTATGATACTGGAGGTTGTGGTGGAGACAATGATTCCTCTTGTAATGGCAGATATGATCGACAACGGTGTGGAAGCCGGTAATATCAGTTATCTTTACAGAAAGGGTGCCATTATGGCGCTTCTTGCTGTTGCAGGACTTGTTACCGGTATTCTTGGGGGAAAATACGGAGCATACGCATCCTCCGGTTTTGCCCGTAATCTTCGTAAAGCAATGTATACTAACATTCAGACATTTTCATTTTCAAACATTGACAAGTTCAGTACTGCAAGTCTGATCACACGTCTGACTACAGATGTGACCAACCTGCAGAATGCATACCAGATGATCCTGCGTATGTGTACCCGTGCCCCGGCCAGCCTGATCTGTGCCATGGCCATGGCGTTTATGATCAATGCAAAGGTTGCCAGTATTTATCTTATTGCGGTTATTTTTCTTGGAGCTTTTCTGGTATTTATTATGAAGAAAGCTACCAAATATTTCCAGGAGGTATTTAAGAAGTACGATGACTTAAATGCCAGTGTACAGGAGAATATTAATGCGGTTCGTGTTGTAAAGGCCTATGTGCGTGAGGATTATGAGACTACAAAGTTCCAGAAGGCTTGTAATAAGGTATATGAAATGTTTGTAAAAGCTGAGAAGCTTGTAGTTATGAATATGCCGGTTATGCAGTTTACGGTATATGCCTGTATCCTTGGAATCAGCTGGCTTGGCGCCAATATGATTGTTGGAGGCAGTCTGACTACCGGTGAGTTGATGAGTCTTCTTACCTATTGTATGAATATTCTCATGAGTCTTATGATGCTCTCTATGGTATTTGTTATGATTACCATGAGTGCAGCCAGTGCAGAACGAGTAACGGAGGTTATTAAAGAGAAGGCAGATCTTTGTGATCCTCAGAATCCGGTAATGGAAGTTGCGGACGGAAGCATTGTATTCGATCATGTTGATTTCAGCTATAAGAAGGACAGTAAAGAGCCTGTGTTGAAGGATATCAATCTTTCCATTCATGCGGGGGAGACAATTGGTATTATTGGTGGAACCGGAAGTGCCAAGTCCAGCCTGGTAAATCTGATCAGCCGCCTTTATGATGTAAGCAGTGGTTCTGTAAAGGTTGGAGGTGTGGATGTTCGTGACTATCACATGGACAGTCTTCGTAATCAGGTAGCAGTTGTTCTTCAGAAAAATGTGCTGTTTTCCGGTACTATTCTGGAGAATCTTCGATGGGGAAATAAAGAGGCGTCCGAGGAAGAATGCCGCCGTGTATGTAAGCTTGCCTGTGCAGATGATTTTATTGAAAAAATGCCGGACAAATACAATACATACATTGAGCAGGGCGGAACCAATGTTTCCGGCGGTCAGAAACAGCGTCTGTGTATCGCCAGAGCTCTTCTTAAGAAACCCAAAGTACTGATTCTGGATGATTCCACAAGTGCGGTAGATACTGCCACAGATGCACGTATCAGAAGAGCTTTTGCAGAAGAAATTCCGGATACTACCAAGCTGATCATTGCACAGCGTATTTCCAGTATTCAGAGTGCGGACAGGATCATTGTCATGGATGAGGGAAAAATCAGCGGATTTGGAACTCATGAGGAACTGATGAAAACCAATGCCATTTATCAGGAGGTTTATAATTCACAGATAAAGGGTGGTGGAGATTTTGATGAGAATAGAGGAGGTGAGCAGGCATGAGCAATGAAAGACCGATAAAGAAGCCAGGCCGCAGCGGGGCAGCCTTCCGTTCAGGCCCTATGGTAGAGAATCCGGGCAAGATGCTTGGAAGACTGATGGGGTATATTTTTAAGAACTACAGGATCCATATTATTGTAGTTGTGATCGGCATTGTGGTAAGTGTTCTTGCCAATGTGCAGGGAACCATGTTTATGAAGACTTTGATTGACCAGTATATCATGCCTATGCTTCAATCTGAGACTCCGGATTTCCATCCTCTTGCACTGGCAATTCTTCGTGTAGCCTGTTTTTATGCAATTGGGGTGGCGTGCACATATACGTACAACCGTCTGATGATCTATGTCAGTCAGGGCACCCTACGCAATCTTCGAAATGAGATGTTTGAGCGCATGGAAACACTTCCTGTTAAATATTTTGATACACATGCACATGGCGATATCATGTCTATCTACACCAATGATATTGATACACTGCGCCAGATGATCAGCCAGAGTATTCCACAGCTGATCTCCAGTGTGATTACCATTGTCAGTGTATTGGTAAGTATGCTTATTTTGAATGTGCCTCTTACCATCGTGACTCTGGTCATGGTTGGAGTGATGCTGGTGGCAAGTAAAAATCTTGCAGGACTCAGCGGCAAGTATTTCATGGAGCAGCAGAAGAATCTTGGTATTGTAAATGGTTACATCGAGGAAATGATGGAAGGCCAGAAGGTTGTAAAGGTATTCTGCCATGAGGAAGAAAGCCTTGAGAAGTTTAATGAGCTGAATGACCAGCTGTTTGAGAGCGCGAATAATGCCAACAAATTTGCAAACGTGCTGATGCCTACCTGTGCACAGATTGGGAATATCAGCTATGTGCTGTGTGCCATTGTTGGCGGCGTGCTGGCAGTAAATGGTGTGGGTGGATTTACTCTTGGCGGCCTGGCAAGTTTTCTTACTTTTAACAAGAGCTTCAGCCAGCCGATCAACCAGGTAAGCCAGCAGTTTAACAGTATTGTTATGGCACTTGCCGGAGCGAAGCGTATCTTCGACCTTCTGGACGAGAAGCCGGAGGTAGATGACGGATATGTGACCCTGGTAAATGTGAAAGAAGAGAATGGTAAGCTGGTTGAGTCCGAGAAACGTACAGGACGCTGGGCATGGAAGCATTTTCACAAAGCCACTGGCAAAACAGATTATATCGAATTGAAAGGTGATATTGTTCTGGATGGCGTTGACTTCGGATATCGTGATGACAAGATCGTGCTTCACGATGTGAAGATGTATGCGAAGCCAGGACAGAAAATTGCATTTGTCGGCTCCACGGGTGCCGGTAAGACGACAATTACCAATCTTCTGAATCGTTTCTATGATATTCAGGATGGTAAGATCCGTTATGATGGCATCAATATAAATAAGATCAAAAAGGGTGATCTGAGACGTTCCATGGGTATCGTTCTTCAGGATACTAATCTGTTTACTGCTACCGTTATGGAGAATATCCGTTATGGAAAACTGGATGCCACAGATGAGGAAGTTATTGCAGCTGCCAGGCTGGCGAATGCGGATGGCTTTATCCGAAGACTGCCGGATGGTTATCATACTATGCTTCGCAATAATGGTGCTAATTTAAGCCAGGGACAGAGACAGCTGCTTGCAATCGCCAGGGCGGCAGTAGCAGATCCGCCGGTTCTGATCCTGGATGAGGCTACCAGCTCTATTGATACCCGTACAGAGAAGCTTGTACAGGATGGTATGGATAAGCTGATGGAAGGCAGAACTACATTTGCTATTGCACATAGATTATCCACAGTCAGAAACAGCGACTGTATTATGGTTCTGGAGCAGGGACGTGTTATTGAGAGAGGCTCTCATGATGAGTTAATTGCGCAGAAAGGTAAATATTATCAGCTGTATAATGGGTGATATGGGGTAAATAAGTAAGAGGTAACGTTTGGAAGGTTCAAGCGTTACCTCTTACTTTGGGTTTTGGAAGATTTAGAGCGTGTTTGAAAAAGGCTTTCTGCAAGAATTTTTCAAACAGGCTCTAGAGCGCGTTATTTTTCACTGGCAGTTTCTTTCTGCGGCAGCTGGGCAAGAACGATAGCCCCGAACATTACCACACAACCGATGATTTCCCGGGTGCTTAATTTCTGTCCTAAGATAATCCAGCCGGCGAGGACAGAGATGCAGGATTCCAGACTGAGAATCAGGGAGGCTACGGTTGGGTTCATATTTTTCTGGCCCACGATCTGGAGGGTGTAGGCGACACCGCAGGACATAACGCCGGCATAGAGAGTAGCGCCCCAGGCACCACTGAATGAAGAAAGACTGGGATGCTCCAGAATTATGGCTGGGATAGCAGTGAGGATTCCGCAGACCAGAAACTGAATGCAAGACATTTTTACTCCATCTGTCTTTGGTGAAAAGTAGTCAATGACCAGAATGTGCAGGGAAAACAGGAAAGCACAGATCAGGACCAGAAAGTCTCCCTTTCCAATGGAAAAGCCGTCTGTGATGCAAAGCAGATAGAGACCAATCAGTGCCATTACAACCGCAACCCAGATAAAAGGACTGCATTTCTTTTTCATAAAAAGTCCAAGGATCGGGACGATGATAATGTAGCATGCAGTGAGAAAACCTGCTTTTCCAACGGAGGTGTACTGGATACCAAACTGTTGGAAGTTGGAAGCAAGACACAGGCAGATACCGCAGATTATGCCGCCGGCAATTAAGGTTTTGTTGCGGGAAAATGGATTTGAACAGCTGGATGCCATTGGCTGTCTGTCGGATTCTGCGAAATCAGCTGAATTGCTCTGTGGATTTATTTTATTGAGCAGTAAAATAACCGGGATCAGCACCAGAGAACCGATAATGTTTCTTGTGGCATTGAAAGTGAGAGGGCCGACAGCCTCGCCTCCCTCACTTTGTGCTACAAAGGCGATTCCCCAGATCGTTGCTGTCAAAAGGAGAATCAGTGAATTTTTTAATGGTATTTGTTGTTTTTTCATAATGAATTATCCCCTCGTAAAATTTACAAAAAATGCCCTCCTTTAACAGGAGGGGCATCATCGTTTAAATTATCTTTCCATCATGCTGATGGATTCAATTCCTACACTTCCACCTCGGACTACTTCAATGCGGCCGAATTCTTCTTTGATCAGTTTGACAACTGCATCATTTTTGGTCGCTGTCTGTACGAATTCCAGAAGCAGGCTGTCTTTACCGTAATCAATGACTCTGGCCTTAAAAGTCTCAGCAATCTGGAATAATTCAACCTTGTCCTCAGAAGAGCAGTTAAAAACCTTGATGTAAAGAATCTCTTTCATGCGGACGAACATATTGGTGAAATCAATAACTTTGATGACTTCTACCATTCGGTTCAGCTGTTTCTTGATCTGTTCGAACGTTTCATCGTCGCTTACAGTTCCGATGGTCATTCGGGAAACGGTAGGATCCTCTGTAGTACCAACGGTGAGGCTGTCCAGGTTATAGCTTTTGCCGGAGAAAAGTCCGGAAATCTTGGACAGAACACCTACCTGGTTTTCTACGTAGAGGGAAATCCATCTTTTTTTCATGCCTTTATCTGCCATTGGATAAACCTCCTGTTAATTAACAATCCATAATTAAATCTTCCAGTGTTCCGCCAGGCTTTACCATCGGATAAACCATTTCTTCAGGATCAATGATGAACTCGATCAGGGTCGGAACTTTGGTATTTTTCTTTGCTTCTTCAAAGGCTGCGGCAACCTCATTTTTATTGAAAACCCGGATCCCTTTGGCACCGTAGCTTTCTGCCAGCTTTACAAAATCCGGTGTATATTTCGGGTATTCCTCGCCATTTGTACGGCGGGAAAGGGCACCGGAGCGAAGATTGGTCATGCTGTAGCGTTTGCCATAGAAAAGCTTCTGCCACTGACGAACCATACCAAGATATTCGTTATTAAATACACAAAGAATCAGTGGGAGCTCTTCCAGAACAGCTGTGGCAAATTCCTGAATATTCATCTGCATTCCACCGTCGCCGGAAATAACGATAACCGGTTTGTCCGGATTACCGATCTTTGCTCCTACACCACCAGGAAAACCGTATCCCATGGTACCAAGGCCCCCGGACATAACAAGCTGCTTGCCTGGTGTGATCTCAGCATACTGGGAAACCAGCATCTGGTGTTGTCCGACATCCGTGACAATGATGGCTTCTTCAAACTGGCAGTTGATCTGGTTAATGATGTCAACCGGACTTAATCTGTCATTTGGACGCATTACAAGAGGATGTTCCTGCTTCCAGCTGTTTATCTCACTGTTCCATTTTTTGCTGGCATAGTCGGAAACGTATTCGGACATTTTTGCAAGGGCATCTTTTGCATCTGCAACGATTGGAATATCTACCTGGATGTTTCTGGAAATAGAGGCCGTGTCAATGTCAATATGGATAATCTGGGCATTAGGGGCAAATTCATGAAGCTTTCCTGTGATTCGGTCGTTAAAACGTGTTCCAATGGAAAAAAGTACGTCACAGTTGCTTACAGCCATATTGGCTGCATAGGCACCGTGCATGCCAAGGTTTCCGATAAAAAGCGGATGGTTGGTAGGAATTGCACCTCGTCCCATAATAGTAGTTACAACCGGAACACCGGTCTTTTCCACTACTTCCTGGAATATCTTATTGGCATGGGAAATATTGATTCCGCCGCCTGCCAGGAAGAGAGGCTTCTTTGCCTTGGAAAGTGTTTTGATCGCACGTTTCAGCTGTCCGATGTGGACACTGGTGTTTGGCTTGTAGCCGCGGATATTTACGCTCTTTGGATATTCTGCACTGCCCAGTTCAGCCATTACATCCTTGGGCAGGTCAATGAGAACCGGTCCAGGGCGTCCGGTACGTGCAATATAGAAGGCTTCCTTGATGATACGTCCAAGATCTTCACGGTTGCGTACAGTGACTCCATACTTGGTAATACTGCGGGTAATTCCTACAATATCAACTTCCTGGAATGCATCGTTTCCAATCAGATGACGTGCTACCTGACCGGTGAAGCACACCAGAGGAACGCTGTCGTAATTGGCTGTAGCAAGGCCTGTGACAAGGTTGGTAGCACCAGGACCGCTTGTTACAAGACATACGCCAACTTTTCCAGTGGTACGTGCGTAAGCATCGGCTGCGTGAACCAGTGCCTGCTCGTGACGTGGAAGGATTACGGTAACATCATCCTGTTTGTATAATTCATCGCTGATATCAATGGTACATGCTCCGGGATAACCGAAAACGTATTCAACATCTTCTTCTTTCAGTGCTTTTACCAGCAGCTTATTGCCTGATATCTGTTTCATTTAGTGAAGATACCTCCTTTTCGCCGGGGAAAAACCCCACAATATAATTATAAAAAAATCTTCCACAAGTTGTGACGCACATCTTGCAGAAAGCCTTTTTCAAACACGCTCTAGAGCAAACGATATTTAATCAATATTATAGCGTTAACGTGGAAAAGTGTCAATAAAGTTCACAGAAAACCAGAGAATTGCGGCGCGAAATCATGCAAAGCATGATTCTTTTGCATCGCGAAGCGTGTTACTGGTCACGGAGGGAACAGTAACACGTTGAATTAAAAGAGGTGGGAAAAAGAAAGGGATAACTGGTCAAAAAGTGGATTTTGTGGTAAGATATGCAGAACAAAAGTGTACTGAGAAAGAAAGGAGGAGGTTGAAAATAGTGGAACTAAATAAGGAAAATATGAAAAAGATAAGGTGGCTGATCGCTTTTTCAGTGCTTCTGTATCTGGGAGTGCAGAATCTGGATGTGGTGCTGAAGTATGTGAAAATTGTGTGGGGACTTCTTCTGCCATTTGTGTTGGGTGGAGCTATGGCGTTTGTGCTGAATGTACCTATGGCATTTATTGAGCGTCATGTTTTTGGAAAAGCAAAGGAAAAAGAAGACAGGAGGGGACGTGCAGCAGCAAAATTTGCAAGACCGGTGAGCCTGATCTTTTCCATTGTTCTGGTGGTGCTGGCGATTCTCGTTGTAGTACTGATTGTGGCACCGGAGCTTGGAAGAACTCTGGTAAATGTTGTGAAAAAGGTGGAAGAAGATATTCCGTTAGTTCAGAAATGGCTGACAGATACCTTCCAGAGTGATTCTGAAATTGTGAAATGGGCATCTACCATAGAAATTGATCCGCAGAAAATTATTGATTCTATTGTGAGCGTTTTGAGAAGTGGGGCGGACAATCTGGTATCATCCACTATTACCGTGACTATGGGATTGGTGAGCATGGCTATGAATTTTGCAATTGGTTTTGTGTTTTCCTGTTATGTGCTCCTTCAGAAAGAGAAGCTGGGCAGGCAGGTCCTGAAAGCGGCTTATGCGATCTTACCTGTGAAAACAGTGGAATATCTGGGACATGTTTGTACACTGGCAAGTAAGGTGTTTTCAAGCTTTATTACCGGGCAGTGCATAGAGGCGGTGATCCTGGGAAGCATGTTCTTTGTTTCCATGACGATCGGAAGATTTCCATATGCAATGCTGATCGGAGTGCTGATCAGTTTTACGGCGCTGATTCCTGTGTTTGGCGGAATTATTGGATGCTGGGTGGGATTTTTCCTGATTTTGATGGTAAGTCCTCTGAAAGCTTTGGCATTTCTTATATTGTTCTTGATTCTGCAGCAGATTGAGGGAAATCTGATCTATCCTCACGTAGTTGGAAACTCTGTGGGACTGCCGGCAATCTGGGTACTGGTTGCAGTGACTCTGGGCGGAAATCTTATGGGAATTGTGGGAATGCTGATTTTTATTCCGTTGGTGTCTGTAATTTATACATTGTTTAAGGAATGGGTGTCTGAGAGGCTGGAGCAGAAGAAGGTAAAAATCAGTTGAGAAAATTTTTAATAAGTGCTGGTTGCTAAATAAAATAAGCGCTGGAAAATAATTGGTTTACATAAAACAAAAAAGTTGTAAAAAACATCTCCGGGAGGATTAAGAACTTCCGGAGATATTTTTTGCTTATTTTTATGAAGATCAGTCGTTGGTCTGTTTCTGACTTTCTACTTCTGCAAGCTTCATTGCACGAACCTTCAGCGGCAGACCGAACAGAGTGATGAATCCGTCTGCATCATGGTGATCGTACATATCACCTGTTGTGAAGGAAGCAAGAGATTCATTGTAAAGGCTGTATGGAGAAGTGGTTCCGGCTTTGATGATGTTGCCTTTATAAAGTTTGAATTTTACTTCACCAGTTACATATTTCTGTGTGGACTCTACGAATGCTTGGATTGCCTCACGAAGTGGTGTGAACCATTTTCCTTCGTAAACAACCTGAGCCAGCTGGCTGCCAAGTTTCTTCTTGGTTTCCAGAGTTTCACGATCAAGGATCAGCTCCTCAAGCTGTTCATGTGCTTCCATAAGGATTGTTCCACCAGGAGTCTCATAAACACCACGGGATTTCATACCTACAACACGGTTCTCAACGATATCGATAATGCCGATTCCGTTCTCGCCGCCAAGCTTGTTCAGTTCTGTGATGATCTCGGAAACTTTCATTGCCTTTCCATTTAAGGTCTTTGGAACACCTGCCTCAAATGTCATGGTGATTTCGGTCTCTTTATCCGGAGCTTTCTCAGGTGTTACGCTGAGTACTAACATATCATCATAGTTTGGAGCCTGCGCCGGATCCTCAAGCTCAAGTCCCTCATGGCTGATGTGCCACAGGTTACGGTCACGGCTGTAGCTGTGTTTTGCATCGAATGGAAGGTTGATACCATGAGCCTGGCAGAACGCGATCTCGTCTTCACGGGACTGCATGGTCCAAACGTCTGTCATACGCCATGGAGCAATGATCTTGATGTCTGGTGCAAGAGCTTTGATTCCAAGCTCAAAACGGATCTGGTCATTTCCTTTACCAGTTGCGCCGTGACAGATTGCAACAGCGTTCTCTTTTCTTGCGATCTCAACCAGTTTCTTGGCAATAGCAGGACGTGCCATGGAAGTACCAAGAAGATATTTGTGCTCATATACAGCACCTGCCTCAACACACGGCATAATATAGTTGTCGCAGAAGTCATCTACGATATCCTCAATATATAATTTGGAAGCTCCGGAAAGCTTTGCTCTTTCCTCAAGTCCGTCCAGCTCATTTCCCTGTCCGCAGTTAACGCAGCAGCAGACAACGTCATAATCAAATGTTTCTTTCAGCCACGGAATCAATGCTGTGGTATCAAGTCCGCCTGAATATGCAAGTACAACTTTTTCTTTCATAATATTTACCTCTTTTCTTTTATCCCTCTGAAACAGATAGGGTTATAAAGCATATTAAATTTTGAATAAATATTCATCGTGATAACGGCTCTTACGTTCTGTACGTTATTCACAAAGAATAATATACAACAATACTCATAAATATGCAATAGTAAATTTGAAAAAAATTTATAAAAACTTTGCATAAAAATGCATCATATAATAGGTAAATACGCGTTGAAATGCACAAAAAAAGATAGATTGAATGGAAAATAAGGAAAAAATGACTATTGCATAATATGCAAAGAAGATGTATAATTCATTCATCATTGTTTATAAAGCACATGTTACTGTTCACTCCGTTCACAAAACGGACATTGTTGCCAGTGAACAGAGTAACAAGTATGAGTTCTAGAGCCTGTTTGAAAAAGCATGCTTTTGACACCATAATAATGGAGGACACTAAAATGATAAAAGCTGGAATTATTGGAGCAACCGGTTATGCGGGAAATGAAATTGTACGTCTCCTTCTGGGACATAAAAATGTGGAAGTAGCATGGTATGGATCCAGAAGCTACATTGATAAAAAATATGCAGGAATTTATCAGAACTTTTTTAAGCTGGTAGATGCAAAATGTATGGACGATAACATGGAAGCTCTGGCAGATGAGGTTGATGTGATTTTCACTGCAACACCGCAAGGGCTGTGTGCTTCTCTTGTAAATGAGGGAATTCTTTCCAGAGCGAAAGTAATTGATTTAAGTGCAGACTTCCGTATTAAAGATGTGAAGAAATATGAAAAATGGTACGGAATTGAGCACAAATCCCCTCAGTTTATTGATGAAGCTGTGTACGGATTATGTGAGATTAACCGTGAGGACATCAAAAAAGCCCGTCTGATCGCGAATCCGGGATGCTATCCAACTTGTTCTACACTTTCTATTTACCCATTGTTAAAGGCCGGAATGATTGATCCGAACACGATTATTATTGATGCTAAATCCGGAACGACGGGTGCTGGAAGAGGGGCTAAGGTTGATAATCTTTATTGTGAAGTAAATGAAAATATCAAGGCTTACGGTGTTGCCACACACAGACATACACCAGAGATCGAAGACCAGTTAGGATATGCCTGCGGACAGGAAGTGACCATTAATTTTACCCCGCATCTTGTTCCAATGAACAGAGGCATTCTGGTTACAGCATACGCTTCCCTGACAAAGGATGTGACCTACGAAGAAGTAAAAGCTGCTTATGATGCATGCTATGAGAATGAGACATTTGTGAGGGTTCTGGATAAGGATGTGTGTCCGCAGACAAAGTGGGTAGAGGGCAGTAATTACGTGGATGTGAATTTCAAGATCGATCCGAGAACCCACAGAATCATCATGATGGGAGCTATTGACAACCTGGTAAAAGGTGCTGCCGGACAGGCAGTTCAGAATATGAATCTGATGTTTGGGTTTGATGAAGCGGAAGGATTATTACAGGTTCCGATGTATCCGTAAAAGTGAAATTGGAGACAGGCTCCGGGCCTGATTTCAGGACTGAGTTACATTGAAAAATAAACATATAATTTGCCTGATCGGGCAAAGGAGGAGTATCAATATGGAAATAATTACAGGTGGTGTTACCGCAGCAAAGGGGTTTAAAGCAGCTGCGGCAGCAGCAGAAATTAAATACAAAGGCCGTACAGATATGGCCATGGTTTACAGTGAAGTTCCATGTGTTGCAGCTGGCACTTTTACAACAAATGTGGTGAAGGCAGCTCCTGTAAAATGGGATCAGAATGTGGTCTATAATCACCCATCTGCACAGGCTGTGATCTGCAACAGCGGTATTGCAAATGCATGTACCGGAGCAGAAGGATATGGCTATTGTAAGGCGACTGCTGATGCAGCTTCTGAGATACTTGGAATCCCTGCAGATAGCGTGCTGGTTGCATCTACAGGCGTGATTGGAATGCAGATTCCGATTGACAGAATTGTAAATGGTGTAAAGGCTATGGCTCCGAAGCTTGACGGTTCTTTAGAGGCCGGAACAGAGGCAGCCAAGGCTATCATGACTACAGATACCGTAAAAAAAGAGGTTGCTGTACAGATCGAAATTGGTGGAAAAACAGTAACAGTTGGCGGTATGTGCAAGGGATCCGGAATGATCCATCCTAATATGTGTACCATGCTTGGATTTGTCACAACAGATGCTGCAATTTCCAAGGAAATGCTTCAAAAAGCACTAAGTGCAAATATTAAAGATACCTTTAATATGGTTTCTGTAGATGGCGATACTTCCACAAATGACACTGTTTTGCTCCTTGCAAACGGCATGGCAGGCAACCCTGAGATCACAGAAGAGGGTGCTGATTTTGATAAATTTATGGAGGCTTTGAATTATATTAATACCTGTTTATCAAAGAAAATTGCAGGTGACGGAGAGGGTGCGACTGCACTTTTTGAAGTGAAAATTGTGGGCGCTAAGACAAAAGAAGATGCAGTTACGCTTAGCAAATCCGTAGTAACTTCTTCTCTTACAAAGGCTGCAATTTATGGTCACGATGCAAACTGGGGACGGATTTTGTGCGCTATGGGATACTCTGGAGTGCAGTTTGATCCGGAAAAAGTTGACCTGTATTTTGAGAGCCGCGCAGGAAAATTAAAGATTATTGAGAACGGTGTTTCAACAGGATATGATGAAGCAGAGGCAACCAGAATCCTGTCTGAGGATGAGGTAACAGCTATTGCAGATGTGAAGATGGGTGACGCAAAAGCAACTGCATGGGGCTGTGATCTTACTTATGATTATGTGAAAATTAATGCAGATTATCGTTCTTGATATTAAAGCTTGAGAGTGTGTAAATTAGATGCCAGAGGAAGACTGAAAGGCATGCAGTTGTAGGACTTTTGTAACATAAAGATATAGGAAAGAAAGGTTAAGAGAAAAAATGGTAAATCAGAAATATCTTGATAAGGCAGAGGTACTGATTGAGGCGCTTCCTTACATACAGCGTTTTAACCGTAAAATTGTTGTAATAAAGTATGGCGGAAGTGCTATGCTGGATGAAAAATTGAAGGCGAATGTAATTAAGGATGCAGTTCTCCTGAAACTGGTTGGATTTAAGCCAATTATCGTACATGGTGGCGGCAAGGAAATCAGCAAATGGGTTGGAAAAGTAGGCATGGAGGCTAAGTTTATCAATGGTCTTCGGGTAACAGATTCCCAGACAATGGAAATAGCAGAAATGGTCCTTGCCAAAGTAAACAAAGAACTTGTTTCCCATGTGGAATCTCTTGGCGTACAGGCTGTTGGTATCAGTGGAAAAGACGGTGGATTGCTGAAATGTAAGAAGAAATATTCCAATGGAGAGGATATTGGATTTGTAGGGGATATTACAGAAGTAAACCCGAAAATTCTTTATGATCTGCTGGAAAAAGATTTTCTTCCGATTGTTTTTCCAATCGGATTTGATGATAATTATGACAGCTATAACATTAATGCAGATGATGCAGCCTGCGCAATTGCAGAGGCTGTACATGCAGAGAAGCTTGCATTTCTTTCTGATATTGAGGGAGTTTATAGGGATAAAGATGATCCGTCATCTCTGATTTCTGAGCTTCATATTCAGGATGCCAGAAAACTGATCGAGGATGGATATGTTGGCGGCGGAATGATTCCGAAGCTGAATAACTGTATTGAAGCAATTGAGCATGGTGTTAACCGGGTTCATATTCTTGATGGAAGAATTCCTCATAGTTTACTGTTGGAAATCTTTACAAACAAAGGTATCGGAACTGCTATTTTAAGAGAGGATGGAGAGAAATATTACCATGAACATGAATAATCAGATGGAAGAAGCGGAGTCCAGTATTCTTCATACATATAATCGTTTTCCTGTTGTTTTTGAACGTGGAGAGGGTGTGCACCTTTTTGATTCTGAAGGCTCCAAATATCTGGATTTTGCAGCAGGAATTGCTGTAAATTCGCTTGGATATCATTATCCTGGATATGATGAAGCACTGAAAGAACAGATTGATAAGCTGACTCATATTTCTAATTTGTATTACAATGAGCCAATTATCGAAGCTGGCGCAAAGCTGGTAAATGCAAGCCGCATGGACAAGGCTTTCTTTACAAACAGTGGTACAGAGGCTATTGAAGGTGCATTAAAGGCTGCGAAAAAGTATGCTTATGAACGTGACGGACATGCAGATCATGAGATCATTGCCATGAATCATTCTTTCCATGGCAGATCTATTGGAGCACTTTCTGTCACTGGAAATGCACATTACCGTGAGCCTTTTGAGCCGCTCATGGGTGGTGTAAAATTTGCTGATTTCAATGATCTTGAGAGTGTAAAAGCCCAGGTTACAGATAAAACATGTGCAATTATTATGGAGACCGTACAGGGAGAAGGCGGTATTTATCCAGCGGAAAGAGAGTTTCTAGAGGGCGTTCGCGCACTGTGTGATGAGAAAGATATTCTCCTTATTCTGGATGAAATCCAGTGCGGAATGGGACGTTCCGGATATTATTTTGCATGGCAGGCATACGGTGTACAGCCGGATATTATGACCTGTGCAAAAGCGCTTGGATGCGGTGTTCCTGTTGGTGCATTTGTGTTGAGTAAGAAGGTTGCACAGGCTTCTTTGAAGCCGGGAGACCATGGTACAACTTATGGCGGAAATCCGTTTGTATGTGCGGCTGTAAGCAAGGTTTTTGACATTTATGAGAAGGATATGATCCTTACTCATGTACAGGAATTAACCCCATATCTTGAAAAAAAACTGGATGAACTTGTGGAAAAACATGAGTGTGCTGCAGCAAGAAGAGGTATGGGATTCATGCAGGGAATCGTCATTGCAGGACGACCTGTAGGAGAGATTGTTAAGAAGGCTCTGGAGAAGAAACTGCTGGTTATTTCTGCAGGAAGCGACGTGCTTCGTATTGTGCCTCCGCTTGTGATTACCAAGGCGGATATCGATGAAATGGCGGAGATTTTGGATGAATGTCTGGCGTAAATCAGGGCTGGAGTTTTGGTGAAAAAACAGGTGAAAATTAAAAAAGATTCACTAAAAAAGCATTGTAGGTTGATTTTAAGCTATAAATGAGAATAAAATGACAGAAAAAAGGTACTTTGAAATGGTTTTCAGGTACCTTTTTTCTATTGCTCAAGATTCTGTTTTAAAAAATTATTCCGGCAATCGCCCATAAATCCTGACATACATCTTGTCAAAAGTTGGGGGATGGAACTTTTTACACTGTATAGAGTACAGCTGCTTAAAAGCTTTTTGTGAATTTACTCTTCTGCGAAGTCGAATTCGTCTTTAAATTTCTCTTTGAAAATGTCAAAAACAGCGGTGAGAATGTCATCGTCATCAACGAAAACATAGCTCTCGTTTTCTTCATTTCCGTCGTCCTCAATCTGAAGAATCAGTACTTCTTCATCTTCGTTCTCGTCCTCACCTTCCACGTCCTCTACAGGTGGGAGAAGAACTGCGTAGCGCTTTCCTTCATACTCAACAAGGTCCAGGAACTCAAAATCCATGTCTTCGCCGTTTTCGTCGGTGAGGGTGATGATCTCGATTTCCTCTTCTGCTGGGGTACCAATGTTCTTTTCGTCTGCCATTGTGATTCTCCTTTCAAGTTGACATGCCAGCCCGGCTGTCATATTTGTTGAAAATATTATATCAATTGTGAGAGCTGTTGAATAGATGGAAAATATAGAAAATTTCGAAAATATTTTTGCATAATGTCAGAAGAAAGACTGGAAAAGCGGTTTTCAGTAGAGATATAACAGGATTGCAAGGTTGTTTTGGGAAAATATAAAAAACCTGTTGACAAGTAAAGTTGTCAATGATATTATGCAAATATAAGGAATGACAAATAAACTTGTCATAATGACAATGAAATAAGTCATTTCAAAAAAATGAATACACTACGAATGAGAAAGGAGCCTTTGAAATGGCGCTGGAGAATCGATTGAAGGAATATCGTGCCAGGCTTGGAATCAATCAGGCGGACATGGGGAAACTGGCTGGTGTGTCCAGACAGACGATCAGCCTGATTGAGAGGGGAGACTATTCACCTTCAGTGACGCTGGCTTTGAAGCTGGCGAAGATCTGTCAGGTGACAGTGGAAGATATTTTTACTTATACGGAGGATGGAGAAGATGAATAAGGGAAAATCTAAGAAGAAAATGAATTCCTATTTAAAAATGGTACTGATTATGCTGGCTGGTGGTGTTGTTGGAGGAATTTTTGGCTTTGTTACATCATACACTGGGGAGAATTCTATAGCAGCTATTGGGCATGGGATGAATGCATTTCTTTTGGCTGTACGTGATCATACAGTGCTGCTGGAATGTATCTGCGGTGCGATCTGTATTATGATCTGTGAGATCCATTTTGGAAAGATGAAGAGAATGGGAAGCCAGATACAGGATGCAGAGGATGAAGAATATCATGAATTGCAGTATCATATTGAAGTGTCCTCCAGCTGGGGGATGATTGCGAGTACAGTGGGAACTGTTCTTATGATGCTGCTTATTTCACCAGGATACTCTATGAAATATATTGAGAGCCAGAGTGACGGTGAGATATGGATGTTCTTAGCAGGACTGGTTGTGTTTGTGGGAATGGTTGGATATTTTGGTATGTGGCAGATTCGCTATATAAAGCTGGTTCAGAGAATTTATCCGGATAAGAAAGGTGATCCTACTTCTATAAACTTTCAGGAGCAGTGGCTTGCAAGCTGTGACGAAGCAGAGAAGGAAGAAATTTACGAAGCAAGCTATAAGACTTATCTGCTGACTGGAAAGGTACTTCCTTTTTGCACATTGGTAGCCATGCTTCTTCATATGGTATGGAATACGGGCGTTCTTGCTATTATCATTCCTGCTTTTCTCTGGATCTTATCGGCGTCTAATTACTGCCGGTGCTGCGTTACGAAAAAAAGCGAAAAACTTGCGAAGTGAATGAATCTTTGAAAAATACATATAATACTATTATGGAGGTGCCTGCTGCAAGTGCACCTCCTTTTCTTCCCGGGAAAGGGAGTATCCTTTTGGAGGCTGTCAGAACATCGATTGGCTTAGAGCGTGTTTGAAAAATCATTCCTGCAATC
>OLQQ01000481.1_pt1 | contig 20595 bp, 13 predicted proteins | sample 1672041 | NCBI WGS metagenome assembly OLQQ01 (sample SAMEA3136639, study PRJEB25190) | human gut metagenome
GCGTACAGGCCGGGAATGGGGGCGTCGGCGTCGTCGAGGACCTGCGCGTCGGTGTTGATATGCAGACCGCCCATGGTGTAGTGCACGGCCGGCTTGTAGGCCATCAGGTAGTAGGGGCCGTCTTCGATGGCGTTGAAGTCGCCGCGGAAGTTGAAGTCGGGGTCGTTGCCGTCCTTGCAGTACTGGTTCCACTTCTCCACGGTCTTCGCCAGTTCGGCGGCGTCCACGCCGAAGGGCTCGCACACGGCTTCAAGCGTGTCGCCCTTTACGATGACCTTGCGCGCCTCAAGGTTCTCGTACTCGTCCTCGTGCGTGACCAGCAAACCGGTCTCGTCGGCGTTCGCCTGGTTGAACAGCATGTACGCCTTGCCGTCGGTCTGCTCGACGATGGCGTTGGACAGCACGTCGCGACGGTCCAGCTCCTCGACGAAGCGGTCGCCTTCCTTGTTCACCATGATGGCACGGCTTTCGAGGCGCACGTCTCCCACGTACAAGAGCGAACCGGTTTCGGGGTCGCACACGGGGTACGTCTGGATGTACTGCATGTCGATGAGGTTCGCGCCCGCAGCCTCGCCCATGGTGATGCCGTCGCCCGTGGCTCCCACCGAGTCGGTGGACAGGATGGAGTCGTCCATGGCCGGGTTGTACTTCACGCGCATGTCGATGTTCGAGCCGAAGCCGCCGCTTGCCAGCACCACGGCCTTGCACGCGATGGTGGACTCCTCGCCGGTCACCGTGTTCTTCACCTTCACGCCGGTGATGGCGTCGCCGCTTTTCACCAATTCGACGGCGGGGGAGTTCTTTGCCAGCGTCAACGTGTCGATCTCTCCGGCGCGCTTCGTCAGCTTCGTGGTCATCTCGCTGCCGCTGTGCGTGATGGGGATGATGGAGCGCTTCGTGTTGTGGCCGCCGAACTGCATGAGGTCGTGCTTCCACGAGATGCCGCCTTCGAAGGTGAGCCACTGCGAGCTGTCCAGCGCGCCTTCGGCGATGATCTGCACGAGGGCGGGATCGCCTGCGTTGTCGCCGCCTTCCAGCATGTCCTTCGCCAGCGCGTCGGGGCTGTCGGCGATGCCTTCCTGCACCTGGATCCAGTTGCCCGGCGCGGCCATCTCGCCGCCTGACAGCGCGGTGTCGCCGCCGAACACGCCCATCTTCTCCAGCAGCACGACGCTCTTGCCTGCGTTCGCCGCCGTGATGGCCGCCGCGAAGCCGGCACCGCCGCCGCCCACCACTACGACATCGGCCGATGCGGGAAGCTCGGTCTGCGCGGGCGTGGCCTTGTCGCGCTTCCTCCAATCGCTCGACTTCTGGCCGGCCTGGTCGAGCGCGTCGCTTACGGCGCCGATGAATGCCATGCTGGAAAGCGTGGCTCCCGACACGGTGTCCACGTTCAGCGTCTGGTTGTCCACGATGAGCTGCGTCAGCTCCTCCATGGCCACGTCGCCCATGCCCGGCGTCTCGCGCGAGTTGAGGACGGTGATGCGATCCAGGTTGCCGTCGGTGACCATGACCTCCACGTCGAACTGCCCGTGCTTGCCCATGCCCGATCCGATGCCGGCGGAGCTGCCCGATCCTGCGCCGTTCGAGCCTTTTGCATTCGACGAGCCGCTGGGCGCGCATCCCGCCAATGCGAGCGTGCCGCCCAAAGCGGCCACGGCGCCGCCGGTGATGAACTGCCTACGAGAAAAACGTTCCATGATGCTTCCTCCCTTACGTTGCCGACGTCGCGCACCGGCGTCGGGTATCCCAGGCGCTTACTCCCTGATCAAGCGCTGTTCCCAGACTATCGTTCTGCGGTCGAGCGACAATTGTCCGTCGGGGTTAAATGCATAACCCGCGGTATAACCCTCTTGCAAGCTGGACTTTCTTGGGTATTATGGGAGGGCGATTGAGGGGAGAAGCGTGACCGAGAAGGCGCAACAAGGGTTCGTCGATCGATGGAAAGCCGTGCTGCTTCGGGTGGCGGCTATTCCCTTCGTGTTTTTCGGCGTGGGGTTCTACCGCGCTTGGCTTGCAACGTTCTTTCGCTACGATGCGTTTCCAACCATATCGGTGTTCGATTACTTTTTGTTCGAAGGGGCGATCGGTATCGTCTCCTTGGCGTTGGCCTTCGCGGCGCGCCGTGTGACGCCGCTATGGGCGAACCGCAAAGCGGTGCTGGCCACGGGCGCGTGCATGGTGGGCGGATCGGCCCTCATCGTGTTGGCATGCTTCGCGGTGCCGTCCCCGGCGTTGAAGGTTGCGGGGCTGCTTGCGGCGGGCGGTGGCCTGGGGTCGCTCATCCTCATGTGGGCCGAGTTCTATGGCTCGCTCAACCCCATGCGGGTGGCGCTGTACCACGCCATGGCCATCTTCGTGGGCGAAGTGGTGAAGTGGCTGTTCATGGGCATGTCGGTGCCGTATCTCGCGTTCTTCTCCATCGTGTTGCCCATCGTGTGCCTGGCGTGCGTGCGTTCGAGCATGACGCGTCTGCCGGAGCGTGATCTGCCTCCTGCCATGAAAGAAGGCGACCCGAAGACCATCCCGTGGAAGCCTATCCTGCTGATGGCGGTATGCACGTTCGCGGGCGGCTTCGGGGCCCTGCCGACGCAGCTGCTGGTGCCGGGCAACGTGCTGGGCGCGATGTTCGTCACGGCGCTCGTGTTCTTCGGCGTGCTGTCTGCATCGCGCTGGTTCAACTTCGACACCATCTACCAGCTGGCTTTTCCGCTGTTCATCGTCGGATTCCTGTTCGTTATGCCCACCTTCGGGTCGAACGCGCAAATCATGGCGCTGTGCTACGATGCGGGCTACACCATGCTTTCCATGTACATCATGATCGTCATGAGCAACATCACGTACCGGTTCGGCGTGAACGCGGTGTGGATCAACGGCATCGAGCGCGGCATCCGCTACGTGGTCGAGCTGGTAGGGTGGCTCGCGTTCGCCGGTGCGTCGGCGCATTTGGGAGAAGAAGCCACGTCTATCCTGTACGGCGGCGTGGCGGTTGCCGTGGTGCTGACGTTCGTCGTGATCTTCTTCACCGAGCGCGGGCTGTCGGCGAAATGGGGCGTGGTGCTGAAGGACGACCCGATGGGCAGCGCATCGGCTGAGGGGCGGATGGCCATTCGCGTGTCCGACCTGTCGCGCGCGTACAACCTCAGCCCGCGCGAGGAAGAGGTGCTGCAGCTCATCGCCCAAGGCGACACGGTGGCCGAGATCGAAGAGGTTCTGTACGTGTCGCAGGGCACGGTGAAGGCGCACATCAACCATATTTACCGCAAGTTCAACATCCACAGCAAAAGCGAGCTGTTCGAACTGCTCAACGATGTGGAGAAGCCTGTGCGCAAGGGTCGTCGGTCTTCTTCGTCCGCTTGGGAGGACGAGGAGCGGCAAGCAGGATAGGGGCGGAACCGGTTGCGCATGCAAGAACGGCTCCTCGGCGAGGGTTTGCCGAGGAGCCGTTCTCTGCTGTTGCGCGCTTGACGCGCGGAGTAGGTTAGTTGGCCGCGCCCAGGCGGTCGTCCAGCGGGTCGATGGGCGGGATGTCCCAGTTGTCGCCGGGCAGGTGCGGCGCCATCTCGTCTTCGTTGCCGGCAGCGGCCAGGCGGGCGAAGTAGTCCTTCGTCTCCTTCACCACCACGCCGGACAGCGCGATGAGGGCGATCATGTTCGGCAGCGCCATCAGGCCGTTGAAGATGTCGGCGATGGTCCACACGGCGGCCACGGTCATGTAGGGGCCGATGAACACGGCGGCGATGTACAGCCAGCGGTACGTCTTCACGGCTTTCATCGAGCCGTTGCTGAAGTACTCAAGGCAGCGCTCGCCGTAGTAGTCCCAGCCCAGGATAGTGGTGAAGCCGAACAGCACCAGACATGCCATCAGCACGAATGATACCACTTCGCCGGGGATGAAGGGTAGTCCTGCCTGGAACGCGGCGGTGGTGACGGCCGCGCCTTCGAGTCCGGGGATCTGGTACGCGCCCGTCATGACCAGCGCCAGGCCGGTCATCGAGCACACCACGATGGTGTCAAGGAACGTGCCGGTCATGGACACGAGACCCTGGCGCACCGGCTCCTTCGTCTGAGCGGCGGCAGCGGCGATGGGCGCGGAGCCCAGGCCGGCCTCGTTCGAGAAGATGCCGCGCGCGATGCCCTTCTGCATGGCGATGATGATGGCGCCCAGCATGCCGCCCGCAGCCGCCTGCAGGCCGAACGCGCTTTCGAAGATGGTGACGAACGCGCCGGGGATCTTGTCGAGGTTCGTGACGATGAGCAGCACCGAGAGACCCACGTACAGAACCACCATCGCGGGGATCACGCGCTCGGACACCTTCGCGATGCGCTTCAAGCCGCCGATGACCACAAGGCCCACCAGCACGGCCAGCACGATGGAGCCGATGACGGTGAAGATGGAGTAGTCCATGCCAAGGATGCTCACCGTGGCGTTCTTCTCGGGGTCGAAGAACCCGGTGATGGCGCTGGAGATAGAGTTGACCTGCGTGAACGTTCCGATGCCGAACAGGCCCACGCACATGCCGAAGAACGCGAACAGCTTCGCCAGCCAGCGCCACTTCATGCCCATGCCGCGCTCGATGTAGTAGAACGGGCCGCCCAGCACGTGGCCGGTCTTCTTGTCGACGCTGCGGTACTTCACGGCAAGCAGGCCTTCGGAGAATTTCGTCGCCATGCCGAACAGCGCTGCCAGCCACATCCAGAACATCGCGCCGGGGCCGCCGGCGACGATGGCCGTGGCCACGCCGACGATGTTGCCGGTGCCGATGGTGGCTGACAGGGCCGTGCACAGCGCGCCGAAGCTGGTGACTTCGCCTTCGCCGCCGGTTTCGTTCTTGATCATATAGCGCAGCGCGCGCGGCAGCTGCCGGAACTGCACGCCCCGCAGGCGCACGGTGAGCAAAATGCCGCCGAACAAGATCAGCACCATAAGCGGCACGCCCCAGATGAAGTCGTCTATAGCGACGAGCCCATCGTTGATCACACTAAAAAAGCCTTCCACCACGATCCTCCTTCAACCAACTTCGTTCGGGCAACTTCTGCGAAACCCGTGTACGACGTGGCTGTTCTGGAGGATGCGAAGGAAAGCATAGGATCATGCTCGCGCGACAAGCTAGGTAGCTTTGCTCTGTCCTTTTGCCTGAGAGTTTCAGCGGCATCGCGCTTGCGGCGATGAGCCTTGCCCCTTCGGCACCCGATCCGACGATCGGGATTCTCCAGAGGCCCCTTCCGCGCCCTGTCTCGCAAGATCCAGGACGTATCAACGGGGTGACGCTATGAAATTGTGCAGCTGATTGTAACAAGGAATGCATCCGTTGGTAACCCGTTATTTGACTTTTTCGTGCTAAAGGGATTGTTGCGGGACGGTGTCGATGCCGCTACGAGCGGAACACCGTTCGCATGCCTCAGCTGCGGACGGCGACGGTCTCCTTACTGTTGCTGCTATTGCAACATTTTCACACGAGGAGGTCTTCTATGGCTCCCCAGCCAACTGTTCCTACCTGTCCGGTTTCGCGCGCGGGTCGCTTGCGCGCGTTCTTCGTTCTGATAGGGCTGGTCGCCCTCTGTCTTCTGGCGTTCCGCTCGCCGGCGTTCGCCGAGGAAGCCCAGCCCGATCCGTCCGACGACGCGCCTACGCCGCGCGCGGCGATGGACGTGACCGACAAGGTGTCCGTCGACGGCGTCAAGCTGCAGAAGAAATCGGGCGACAGCTGGTTGGACATTCCCGCCGGCACCACGCTGACCAGCGGCGCGTACGTGCGCATCTATATCGACTGGAGCATTCCCGATATGACGGACGTGCATGCGGGCGACACGTTCACGTTCACCGTCAACGGGGATGATCACTTCCTGGCCAGCGATTTCGGCCCGGTGAACCTCGTCGATCCCACGACCCAGAAGGTGATCGGCTCGTACGTGGTCAACGGCAACCGCGATGCGAACGGCAGCATGATCCCCGGTCAGGACATCACTATCGTGACCACGCTTTCCGACGATGGGGCGCAGTTCCCCTCGCTGCACAATGGCTTCTTCTCGCTTGAGGGCTACGTGACGGGCCAAGGCAACGATATCGTGTTCACGGTTAACGGCCAAGCGCTTCCGTCTATCGGCGTCGAACCGCCTACGACGGGCCCGCTGCCCGATACGCCGCTGATGAAGTACGGCTCGCAGGTAGCCGGCCAGAACCAGATCGTGTGGAGCATCGGCGTGAACCTGGACAACATCGTGGACGCGTACGCGAACTATGCCGTGGGCGGTTCCGACCCGTCGCCGCAGCAGCGCAACCTGTTGCTGACCGACGACTTGCAGGGCGGGCAGGCCATCACGTCGGGCGGCGTGACGGTGTACATGCCCGTGGTGGCCACCACCGACGCGGGCGAGGCGCAGACCGAGCAGTACGCGGCCTATCCCATCACCGACCTGTTCGCGCTGACCGACAAGTCGGCGGCCGACGGCATGACGCAGGACGAGTTCGCGAGCAGCGTGCGCATGGCAGCCGTGCCCACCATCGGCGTGTGGGAGAACCGCGTGGTGTACATCGGGTTCGGCAACGTGCCCACGGGCAATGGGTCGAGCCCGCTCAATATCGGAAACATCCTGGACGGCCAGGGCGAGGCGGGACTTTCCTGGCTGCTGGAAGAAAAAGGCGCCACGCCTGCTCAGAAAGCCATCATCATGAAGTACTTCAGCGCCTCGGGGCCGAACAAGGGCGACTTCACGTCGTTCATCGTAGAGCTGCGCAGCGACGCGTCCGAAACCGGGCAGTACGAGAACAACGCCACGCTCACCTATGGCGACAGCGGGTCGGAAGCGGCGCCCGGAAGCGCGCATTTCACCGTGATCTCGGGCGGCGTGGAGGTGAAGGACGGCAAGGCCGTTCTGAAGAAGGTGGACGCGGGCAATCCGGACGCCACGCTGCCGGGCGCCGTGTTCAGGTTGGAGAAGATGCAGCCTGACAACACCTGGGCGACGGTTGCGGGTTCCGAGCAGCTGACTACGGATGGAAGCGGGCTGATCACGGTGACGGGGTTGCTGTTGGGCCAGTACCGTTTCGTGGAGATCGTGCCGCCGGTCGGGTATGAGATGACGAGCGAGTCGGTTGAATTCGCCATCACGTCGACTACGCTGAACCATACCGCGAACGTTACGGCCGAGAACAGGAGGGCCCCCGTGCTGGGCAAGGTCGTGCTGACGAAGGTGGACGCGGACGCGCCGGGTACGGTGCTGCCCGGCGCCGTGTTCAAGCTGGAAGAGCAGGCGGCGGACGGGTCGTGGGTCGAAGTGCCGGGATACGAGTCGCTTGTCACCGATGGCAGCGGCCTGATCGAGGTGGAGCGTCTCGCGATGGGGACGTACCGCTTCGTGGAGGTTTCGGCTCCCGAGGGCTACGAGCTGGGGACGGTGCCGGTGGAGTTCACGCTGGCCGAGGACGCGCCCGGGTTGGAGGTAGCCGTGACGGCTACGAACGTGAAGACCCCTGTGCTGGGCGGCGCGCTGCTCACGAAGGTGGATGCCGACGATGCGACGACGGTGCTTGCCGGAGCGGTGTTCAAGTTGGAGCAGCATCTGTCCGACGGGACGTGGGCCGTGGTCGACGGCTTCGACGCGCTCGCCACGAACGATGAGGGAATCATCGAGGTGCATGATTTGCCGGTGGGAAGCTACCGCTTCGTGGAGACGGCCGCCCCCGAAGGCTACGTGTTGGACGAGACGCCGGTTGAGTTCGGAGTGGAAGTGGGCCAGCCCGAGCAGGTCGAACTCACTATGGAGAACGCTCCGGTGCCGCCCGACCCGGTTGACCCGGTGGATCCCAACGATCCCACCGACCCGACCGACCCGGCGAAACCCGTCGACCCTGCCGCGCCGGGCACTCCGTCGACCTCGCAACCGTCGACTCCGAATGCCCCGGGCAAGACGTCCTCTGCATCGTCGATCGCCCGCACCGGCGACGCCGTTCCGCTCGCCGTTCTGGGCGCGCTGGGCGCAGTTGCGATAGGCGCGCTCGCCACGGTGCTTTTGGTGGCACGGCGGCGTGCGGGTCGTCGCTAGCCGTTGTTGGAGTAGTTGTCGGCGTTCTCCTTGAGCTTCGCCAGCACCGCGACGAACGTGTCGAGATCCGCCTGGTCGATGCCCTCGATCAGGCGGTCGGCAGCTTCGACGGTAACCGGCTGAGCGGTTACGACCAGCTCGTGCGCCTTCTCCGTCACCGAGATCGCATGCGCGCGGCGGTCGGACTTGTGCTGGTTGCGCACCACGAGACCCTTGCGCTCGAGCGTGTCGAGGTAGCGGGTGATGGTGGCCTGCTCCTTGCGCGTGCGTTCCGCCAGTTGCTTCTGCGAGAGTTCGCCCGCGCTGTCCAGCTGGTTGATGAGGTTCCATTGGCCCGGCGTGATCTCGTAGGGCTTGAGCGCGGTTTCCAGCGACTTGGCGATGGCGCGCTGCGCGTCGTACACGAGGAATCCGATGAGGCTGTTATGCTGGTTGATCATGCTTGACCTGCTTCTGGCATGCCGCGCGAAGGTGGGGAGGGGCGTGCGGGCGGTCCGCACGCTGCGCTGGCCACGCTGAACGGCGATAGGGACTATAAAGTACCTGCTCAATTAATCACAATTGACCGGAACCCGTCAACTTCTTTGCGTCTCGCGCGTCCAAAAACCACGCCGCCGGTATCTAAGACCGCACTCGCGCTGCCTCTGCTGGTGCTGCTCGCGTCTGCATGTCGTTGACGCCGTCATTGACGCCTGCGATCGACGGCGATGGTTGCGCGCAAGCAATCTCGCACGCCGCAGAGCCGTTTTGCACAAAAAGCCGCGACGTGCGACACCTTGTCGGTTGCCGCATTTCGCGCAGTTTTGGTTGCTTTGGAAAACGCCTGATCGATATTGTAGCGATCGGAGGAGTATTGAAGGCTTCGTCGGCAGGACGGTTGGAAAGCTCTTTTCGAGGCTTCCAGGCGTCGCACGTCGCGGCTTTTTGTGCAGAAACGGCCGGATCGTGTGCATCGGCGTCGTCCCGTGCAGCGCCCCCGGTCCCGGTTCGGTGTGCATAGGGTTCTTGGCAGGTGCAGCAGGTAGAAAACGGCGTGCGTCTTTCTCTCCTGTCGCCTCTCGCAGCATGTTTCACGCGAAACATGCGTACGTTTTTACCTGTTCGCCACGTATAACTCTCGTGGTCGCGACTATTCTTTATAAAGATAGCTTAAAGTCGTTGCACTAATAATATCAGGTAATATAATTAGCACTGCAATTAAAGGGGAACGAGAACGGGGAACTTGCAGTCCGGGGCGCTTTGAAGGGGGATTCTTCGACGCGCGCACCCCTCCGCATCTCCGACCCCTCCATGCAGAGTGAGGCAAAAGGAGGAGAGATGTCACTAAAGATGAGCCGCCGAGGCTTCGTGAAGGCTTCGGCCGTCGCGACCGCTTCGACGCTGCTGCTCGGCGCGTCGGCCACCGCCGCCGCGGCCGACGAGGCAGCGGCCACCAGCACCTCGTCCGACGACGTGAAGATCATCCCGAGCGCGTGCCGCCAGTGCTACGGCCGCTGCGCGTTGTTCGGGCACGTCAAGGACGGGCGCCTCGTGAAGATCGAGGGCAACCCCGACCTGTTCAGCGAAGGCACGCTGTGCGGGCGCTGCTTCGCCATCCCGCAGGAGCTGTACAACCCGCTGCGCGTGCGCTACCCGCAGAAGCGCGTGGGCGAGAAGGGTTCCGGTCAGTGGAAGCGCATCACGTGGGAAGAGGCCTACGAGGAAGCGCGCGACCGCTTCACCAAGATCGGCGAGGAGCACGGTTGGCACACCATCGCGCACCAGTACGGCACGGGCCGCGACATGCTGCAGTTCCAGGCCATCAACAAGCTGTGGCTTGAGCTGGGCTCTACGGCCACGTTCGGCGTGGGCAACCTGTGCTGGGTGGGTTCGTACTTCTCCAGCCAGCGTTTGTACGGCGACGAGACGCAGTACACCGGCTGGGACGGCAACAACACCGACTGCATCCTCATCTGGTGCCGCCAGGAGCGCAGCCGCGGCTACTACGACTGGCTCACCGTCAAGCGCGCGCAGGAGCGCGGCGCGAAGGTCATCTGCGTCGACCCCCGCTTCACCTGCACGGCTTCCAAGGCCGACATCTGGCTGCCCATCCGCCCCGGCTCCGACATGGCGCTGGTGCTGGCTTTCATCAACGAGATCGTCCACTCTGACAAGTGCGCAACCGAATTCGCGCGCATGTACACGAACGCCCCGTTCTTCATCGACGAGAAGGACGCCGACGGCAACGGCACGGGCTACCAACTGCGCGAGTCGTACCTCAAGGAGGACGGCAACGAAGAGCTGTACGCCGCGTGGGACGAGAACAGCGACCAGCTGATCTTCTGGTCCGGCGACTGGCAGAACGCGAAGGGCGTGGGCGGCCCGAAGGCCTTCCAGTGGCTCGACGCCGAGGGCAACATCGTGGCCGACGCGAAGCCCGCGCTGTCCGGCAGCCACGAGATCAACGGCAAGACGTACCGCACCAGCTGGGACATCCTGGTGGAGCACGTCACCCCGTGGACCATCCAGCGCGCCGCCGAGTTCTGCGAGCTTCCCGAGGGCAAGATCAAGGAAGCCATCGACGCCTACATCGACGCCAGCCCGCACGCGTGCTTCACGCGCGGCCAGAAGGTGGAGTTCTCCATCAACACGTCCGGCATCTCGCAGGCGTTCACCATCATGATGGCGCTGGCCGGCAACTTCGACTCGAAGGGCGGCCAGAACATCGGCCGCGAGCCCGCCACCGGCTACGACTCCTTCATGTTCGACGTCGTGCCGAACAAGGAAGGCCGCATGGGGCAGCGCCGCAAGGAAACGGCCATGAACATCAAGAAGCTTTCCGTGTGCCAGAACACCGGCTACCAGGACATCCTCGTGGCCGACGACGCCACCGGCGAGTTGAAGACCACGAAGCAGAACTCCGGTGGCCAGGTCATCTACGGCCAACAGGGCGGCTTCGGCGCAGCCACGACGAAGGCCATGGCGAAGGGCGATCCGTTCCAGATCTACGGTTACTGGCAGCAGACGTCCGAGCCCATCCTCTCCATCGAGGGCGGCCATGAGATCGTCGAAGGCTTCAAGAACCTGGACTTCTTCGTGAACGTGGACCTGTACATGACGCCGTCGGGCGAGCTGGCCGACATCATCCTGCCGGCCGCGCATCCCAACGAAGTGGACCGCGTCGAGTGGGCGCACTCCGGCCACGGCTATCCGACCAGTCACACGTACCTTATCCGCCAGCCGTTCCACGAGCCGCTGGGCGAGTGCCGCGACGACATGGACATCTGCTTCGAGTTCGCCGAATACATGGGCGTGGACATGTACTGGAAGGACAAGTACGAGTTCTTCGACTACATGGTGAAGGGTCCCGAGACGCTTCCGCCGCAGCTGAGCTGCGCAAGCTTCGAGGAGTTCCGCGAGCGCATCAGCGTGACCGGCGTGGAGATGGCCACCGTGAAGAACGCGCCGAAATACGAGACGGGCTTCATGCGCAAGACCAGCGACTTCCGCCCCGGCTTCAACACCATGTACCGCGGCAACAAAATGGGCTCGGTCTACCGCTTCCCCGGCGCGAAGAAGCCGGACGGCACGGTGATTCCGCCGCATCCGCAGTCCGACAACGGCAAGATGGAGCTGTGGAGCGAAGACCTGCTGCTGTACGGAAACGGCGCTCTGCCCATGTACATCGAGCCCCCGATCACGAAGCTGTCGCGTCCCGATTTGCTGGACGAGTACCCGTACACGCTGATCACGGGCGGCCGCAGCCACGCGTTCTTCCACACCGAGTACCGCAACAGTCCGTGGATGCGCGAGGTGCACATGTTCCCGACGATGGACATCAACCCCGCCACCGCCGCCGAGCACGGCATCGAGCAGGACGACTGGGTGTACATCGAGACGTACGTCGACCGCATCAAGCAGCGCGCGAACCTCACCGAGGCCATCAAGCCGGGCATGATCCATGTCGAGCACGACTGGTGGTTCCCCGAGCGCGAGGCCACCGACGACCTGCACGGCGCGTTCGACAGCAACTGCAACGTGCTGTTCGAGAACAACGGCCCGTACGATCCCGCCGTGGGCACCGACAACTACGGCGGCCTGTGCAAGGTGTACAAGGCCGACGACGGCGCGCCGAAGAACATCTGCATGAACTCGGAAGACCTCAAGATATTCCTGCCGCTGACCGCCGACCAGCTGGCCGCCGACGACCAGCAGAACGGCGTCACGCAGGTGACGAAGGGGGGTGCGAAGTAACATGACCCGCAACATTATCGACATCGATCTGGACAGCTGCATCGGCTGCCACTCCTGCGCCGTCGTGTGCAAGCAGGAGAACAACGTGGGGCTGGGCACGTTCTACAACAAGGTGCTGACGGTGGGCCCTTCGGGAACCTATCCCGACCTGGAGATGTACTACCTGCCCGTGTCGTGCCAGCATTGCGACAACCCGGAATGCGTCAGCGTGTGCCCCACCGGCGCCAGCTACAAGCGCGACGACGGCGTGGTGCTGGTGGATCACAGCAAGTGCATCGGCTGCCAGTACTGCGTCATGGCCTGCCCCTACGGCGTGCGCGCGTACGACACCAGCAAGGACAAGGGCGTTATCGAAAAGTGCACGATGTGCGCGCACCTCATCGACAAGGGCGAGAAGCCGGCGTGCGTGAAGCACTGCCCGGGCCAGGCCCGCAAGTTCGGCGACCTGGACGACCCCCAGTCCGATGTGTCGAAGCTGCGCGCCGCAAAGAAGACGTACAAGCTGAAGGACGTGGGGAACCATCCGGGCGTGGACTACGCCATGGACAAGTGCGCCTGGAAGGGAGATGAGTAACCATGGAAATCCAGTGGCCACTTCTGATTTTCAGCGTGCTGTTGGGCGTCACCTCGGGTTCGTTCGTGTTCCTGGCCGTGGGCGAGCTGCGCGGCAAGTTCCGCGAAGTGCGGTTCTCGGGCGCGCTGATCGCGCTCATCTGCCTGGCCGTGGGCGGCTGCGTGTCGGTGCTGCACATGGGGCACCCGGAGCGCGCGACGCATTTGCTGGGCAACCTGGGATCCGGGCTGTCGAAGGAGCTGTTCGTCGTCGCCATCATGGGCATCATCGCGTTGGTGTACCTGGTGCTGGCGAAGAAGGACTACCCTGGCGTGTCGAAGGTGTTCGGCGTGCTGGGAGGCATCGTGGGCCTGGTGCTGCCGTTCGTGGCGGGGTCGTCGTACCTGATCGCGGCTCGTCCTGCGTGGGATAGCATCGCGCTTCCCCTGATGTTCTTGGGCGCCGGCCTGGCTTTGGGCATGACGCTGATGGCCGGCCTTGTGCTGCTGCGCGGCAAGGCCGCCGAAGAGGGCGGCTTCGCGCTGAAGCTGGCGCTGGCGGGCGTCGTCATCATGGCGGTGACCACGGTGGCGTACGTGGTGTGGATCGCCATCGCTCCGTACCAGGCGCCGACGCGTTCCATCGATCGTCTGATCTCGGGCGATTTGGCCGTGATGTTCTGGGCGGGCGTCGTGGTGATCGGCATCGTGGTCCCGGTTGCGCTGGCCGTGCTGGCCTGTGTGCAGGCGACGAAGGGAGCGGGCGGCACCGGTTCGGTCGCGCCGAAGCAGCTGGCCATGTACCTGCTCGGAGCGTGCGCCTGCACCGCCATCGGCGCCATCGTGATCCGCATCATCATGTACGCCGTGGGCACCAGCGTGGAGCAGTTCATCTACCACTGATACGGTTGGGGGCGCGCGGCCTGGTGCGGCGCGTCCCCCTCATCCACCTTCCCCCGTGCCTGAACGCTGCAACCCCCCCCGCAGCGTTCAGGTGCGAAGGACGGCCGACGAGATCAGACATCAAAACCCAAGGAGGGCAATCATGATCGAAACCATGCCTGCTGAGCTCGCTGAGAACCTTATCGACTTCTGCGAGAACCGCGACCGCGTGTACGCGCTGCTGTCGCGCTGCTACGAGACCGAGATCGACGCCGCGTTCGCCGAGGCGCTGGCGGGGGAGGCCGCGCTGGCCTCCGACGACGCCGGCCTGGCCGCCGGGTTCGCCGCGCTCCAGGCCGACCTCGCCGACTGCGACGAGGATGCGCTCGAGCAGCTGGCGGTCGTCTTCGACCGCGCGTTCTTCGGCATGGGCCCGCGCACCGCTCAGAAGGCCTTCCCGTACGAGTCGGTGTATACGAGCGAGGGCGGCCTCATGATGCAGGAGGCCTACGCGGAGGTGCTGCACGTGTACCGCGGCGCGGGCTTCGCGAAGAACCCCGGTTTCAAGGAGCCGGAGGACCACCTGGCCGTCGAGCTGGCCTTCATGGCGCTTCTGTGCGGGCGCGCCGTGGAGGCGCTGCGCGCGGGAGACGAGGCGGGGGCCGAGCGCCAGCTGCGCGCCCAGAGGGAGTTCCTGAGCGACCACCTGCTGAACTGGATCGACCGTTTCACGGCCGACGTGCGCAAGGCTGCCGAAGACGGCTTCTACTTCGACTTGGCGACGTTCACCGAAGGCTTCCTGACCGCCGACGCGGCCGAGCTTGCCGAAGTGCTGGGGTAGCAGCATGCGATCGTGGCACAAATTTACGGTTTGGGCATGGTGGAAGGCGGGCGGGAAACAGCGACCAGGCATTACGTAAATGCATGGTTTGCTATTCGCCAAAAAGTAGAAGGAATTCGCGCCCAAACCGTTTATTTGTGCCAGATTCGGCCGACCTGACCGACGGCTGAAGCGTTTCACGTGAAACATCGAGTTTGTTGTTGAGGGGATGATGAGTGTGGAGACGATTTCCCGACGCGGGTTCCTCGCCGCGGGGGCCGTGGGCGCGGCGATGGTGGGCGTCGGCGGGTTCGGCGCGGTGTCGCGCCAGGCCGACGCCGCGTTCGTGCGCCCGCCCGGCGCGGAGTCGAACGCGCAGCTGGTGGCGGCGTGCGACCGCTGCGGGCGCTGCCTGCAGGCGTGCCCCTACGGCATCGTGACGCCGGTTCCGCTGGCCGAGAACCTCGTGGCGTACGGCACGCCGACGCTCGCCTTCGAGCACGGGTGCTGCGACTTCTGCATGCAGTGCGTTGACGCGTGCCCCACCGGCGCGCTCACCTACGGCGGCCCGCGCGAGCGCGACCTGGGCGTTGCCGTGGTGGTGAAGGACGCGTGCGTGGCCTGGGACTGGGCCGGCTGCACCGTGTGCAAGGACGAGTGCCCGGTGGAGGGCGCCATCACGCTGGACGACCACGACCGGCCGGTCGTGCATCCCGAGTACTGCGACGGCTGCGGCAAGTGCGAGCAAGTATGCCCCTCGGCCTCGCTGCGCGCGTACGATGCGAGCGTCGAGGACAAGGGCATCGTGGTGGTGTCGCGCTCGAGCGAGGCGGCGCAGGCGACGGGCGCCGTGTCCAGCGAGGAGCTTGAGTCCAAGCGCACGGTGGCCGTGGCGCAGGCGAACGCGGCGAGCCCCCACACCAAGGGCGTCCACCCCGACGGCCCCGACGCGACGCGAGAGGCGGGAGCCTGACATGAAGACGCGCATCAAAACCATCCGCATCCTCGTGGCGACCGGCGTGCTGGCGCTGGCCGTCGTCGCGGCGCATCTCGGCGGCAACGCCGCCATCGGCACCCTGTGCGCGCTGTGTCCCGTGGGCTTCGCGCAGATCGTCGTCGCTTCGGGCACCGTGCCGTGGGGTCTCGTGCCCGGCGTGCTGGCCGTGCTGGTCATCGTGTTCTTGCTGGGTCGGGCGTTCTGCTCGTGGCTCTGCCCTTCGCAGCTTCTGAAGAACGTGTTCGGCGGCCACACCCCGCGCGGCATCCTCGGCCGCAGCGGCGAGGCGGTGCCCGTCTCCCGCGGCGGGTCGGAGGCGAACGGCCCGTCCGAGCCTCCCGCATCGGTTGGAAAATCCTCCGGCTCCGGCTGCTCCACCTGCTCGTCCTGTGGTACTTCCAGCCTCAAGACCCAAGGACTCGTCCTGGTCGTTCTGCTGGTTGTGTCTTTCGCCGTGGGGTTCCCGGTGTTCTGCCTGCTGTGCCCCATCGGTCTCGTGTTCGGCACGCTGTGGGCCCTCAACCGCGTGTTCGTGTTACTGCAGCCGGGCTGGGAGCTGGTCGTCTTCCCGCTCATGTTGCTGGCGGAGTTGTTCCTGTTCAAGCGTTGGTGCTCGTCCATCTGCCCGCTCGGCTTCTTCTTCGGGCTCATGGGCAAGCTGCGCGCGAAGCTCGGCTTCGGCGCCCGCCCTCAGGCCGGCTGCGCCACCTGCATCTCGAAGGAGGGCTGCCGAACCTGTTCCACCGTGTGCCCCGAGGGCATCGACGTGGCGGATCCCGGCAAGGCGACGCTGGAGGCCTGCACCTTCTGCCTCGACTGCGTGGAGAACTGCCCCACGAAGTCCATCAAGGTCGAGGCGGGGGCAGGGAAGCCGATGCCCGTCTCTTTCGACGAGCTTTCCGACGTTGAGGAGGCCGAGCCGCCCGTCAGATAGCGCACGAGTCCGATCTCGTTTCCGTCTTGGCAAGTCGGGCTTCCGCTATCATGAGTGCGAGCCATGATAGCGGGGTCGAAGGGACGGCGTATGAAGTTCACCATAGTGGCGGTGGGAAAGCTGAAGGAAAAGTTCTGGACGGCTGCGTGCGCCGAGTACCTGAAGCGCATGCAGCCGTACGGTAAGACCGAGGTGCGCGAGATCGCCGACGTCGATCCTGCGCGCGCGGGCGGCGTGGATGCAGCGCGCGACCGCGAGGGCGCCGCCATCTTGGCCGCGCTCGGGCCCTCGGAGCATGTGGTGCTGCTGGCCATCGACGGCAAGCAGCGTTCGAGCGAGAGCTTCTCGCAGCGCATCGACACGCTCAAGCTGAACGGCGCGAGCGATATCGCGTTCGTCATCGGCGGCTCCGACGGCGTGAGCGCCGCGGTGCGTCAGCGTGCCGACGAGACGCTGTCGTTCGGCCCTATCACGCTGCCGCACAACCTGGCTCGTGTGGTGCTGCTGGAACAGCTCTACCGCGCCCAGAAAATCTCACGCGGCGAGCCATACCATAAATGAGACAAAGGGACGGGTTAATGTCTCGTCGTCGCGAGAGCGCCCGTCCCCTTTGTCCCCCGAATGAGACATCAACCCCATTCCTTTGCCTCATTTTGCCTCATGAGTGCGAGGAGCGCGGTGGCCAGCGCTGCCGTTGCCAGGGCGGCAAGCTCGAGCGCATTCGCGTGGTCGCCGGTAGGCGCGAGCTTGCTTGGGCTGTCGGGCTGGTCGTCGGCTGGTTGCGGGAGCGGTTGCGGTTGAATGCCGGGATCGGCGGGGTCATCGCCTGGGTTTGCAGGAGTTTTGTCAAGTTGCGTCGTTACCACGTATCGGGCGCGCTTGGATTCGTCGACCTCGCCGCCTTCGGTTGCGCCGCCGGATTCCGTTGCGACGGGCGACCCCTTCGGCCCGTTTGCCGCTGCAACGCTCATTCCCACGTCGAGCCAGCGTCCGTCGTCGAGCCATGCGCCCAAGCCGGTGGATGCTGTAGTAAGCACGGAGAGCGGTTGCAGGTTCACATCGCAGAACAAAACGTCGCTGCGGGAGATGGGCGGTTTCGTCATGTCGATGCGCCGCGACAGCGCCACGGTGCCGTGGCGAGCGACCCGAAGTTGCATGTATACGTCGGATCCGTCCACCTCGATAGGAGATCGCGCCCGTTCCGCTCCCGTGCTGTCGAACTCGATCAGCAGGTTCGTCAGCTTCGCGGGATCCAAGTAGTCCGAAGAAAGCAGCGCGTAGAAGCCGTCCTTCGCGCGCTCGACGGCCAGCAGCATGCGGCTGGCGCGCAGAGGCAGCGTGGCCGCGGCGCGCTCGGGCGTGCACAGCTCGCCATTGTCGGAGGCATGCTCGAGAAGGGTTGCGCCATCGCGCAGCGCCGCGACGATGGCGTCGGCGGGCAGGATGCGCGCTTCCTCCGTCAAAGCGCCTGCGTCATCCATGAACCCGAAGGCGAACGCGTCGGCGTCGACGGGAACCACGGTTTCGGCCTGGGTCCATCCGTAGCGCGCTTCCACGGTTCCGTCTTCAAGCGGGGTGAGCGCGGCGATCGTTCGGCCGCCGCCTGGATAGAAAGACGCCGCTAATACGGTGGACCCGCTGCCTGCAAGCGAGAGGGAAGCGGCTTGGTCGAAGGGATAGGACGCGATAACGGTTCCGCGCTGGAGATCGATCCAGTATCCCGCGCTTTCGCCTCCCGCTGCAGGCATGAGCACGAACGCGGTCTCGTTCGATAGCGGCACGACGCGAAGCGAAGGACGGTAGTCCAAGACGGCGGGAACGGGAACGCCCTCGACCGTGCGCGAGGATACGCGTGCGACATCGGCGGGGTCGATGGCGTGCAGCTTGAGCTGGCCGTCGGCTATCTGGAAGAACCGTTTGCTTCCGTCGGGGCAGGCGAACACGTTGCTGAGCACCGTGGAATCTTCGGTGTACTCGGTGCCCAGGTAGCCGCCCGCGCAGTCGACGGGGGTGAGCAGCGGGCTTGCTTTCAGCTCGAGGCGCACTTCGGGAGAATATGCAGTCGTGCCGCCTGTTTGAGCCAAGACGAACATGCCGGCAGGGAACACGATCTCGCACGTTGACGAAGGCCCGATATCGCCGGCATCGAGAAAGTACGGAAGGCTGACCGTGGTGCCGTCCGTCTCGATGTTCAGCAGGGCGTGGGGCTGGCCGTCCACGATGAGCTGCGTTGCCGCGGGCAGCGGCGTGGCGAGGGCAGGCTTCGTGGACGCTTCGAACGACAGCGTCCCCGTGTTCGAGACGCTGTCGAACAGGGGCGTAAGCGTGAAATCGTCGGGCGGTTCCGGCTTGCCGGCGTTCGAGTACGAGATGTTCAGCGTGCCGCCATCCGCACGGCTTTCGGTGACGGCGATGGTCAGGCCGGTGAATCCGACGTTGGCGTTTTCGAAAAAGTTGGTTGAAGGGTAACCTCGGGGAGACACCTCGTCGCCTGCGTACAGCATGCAGCCGTATTCTCTCGAGCCGATTGCGGCTGGGACGAGGTCGGTGCTTTCCGCGTGCGGTTCGTTCATATCAGGGTCGACCAGCTCGATCAGCTGGTTGTGCACGGTTCCGTACGTGTTCGAATGAACGAAATACGGTCCGCCCGATCCTAGGTCGGCCTGAACTCTGAAGAGGCGAAATCCCGACGGAAGCTCGGCGGGTTGGCCATCTTGCTCGTAGCGAACGCTTTGGTTGCCGGCGAAGCGGTCGTACTGCAGCAGGTAGTAGGACGAGAACATGCTTGCGTCTTGGTTCGCCACCACGACGATACCGCCGGTTTCATCGATGTCGTTCGAAGCGAACGCTTCTAAAGCTGCTTCTACGGACGAGCTGCCGTCGGCGGTTGCGTCCACGTGTTGCACCACCTTGCCGTCGCGTTTGACGTCGATGCCCGTCTCGTTCGCGAAGATGCGGGTGATCTTGCTGTCGGGCAGCCAGCCCAGCATCCATTTCGAGAATCCATTGTGATCGCCCTGGTTCTGCATCATGATGTCGAAGGTGAGGATTCCCGTGCGGTCGGCGGAGCCTCCTTGCTGGCTGGCGTACTGGTAGTAGTCGGGCAGGCCCAGCACGTGACCCGTTTCGTGGATGATGGTCTGCGCGGCCCACGGCTGGTCGCACGGATTCGACAGCGCCACGGCGTTCCATAGGCGCACTGTGCCGTCAGCGTACACGGCGTCGGGGACGTCGAGCACCTGCTCGTTGCTCCACCAGACGCTGCCCCAGCCGGTGTCGCCGCCGGCGAAGTGCAGGTAGACGGCATCGATGCGCCCGTCGCCGTTCGCGTCGAATCGCGCGAGATCGATGCCGGATGCCTCGAGGTGGTCGAGCGCCTCCTTGTACAGTTGCCCGATGTTCGCCGTGTAGAAATCGCGCTCGTGCTGGGCCGCGTAGTCGAACGCTTCGCCGGTGACGGTAAGCGCGCCGTACGACGCGCGGAGGTAGTAGTCGTGCAGGTTCTCGTAGGGAAAGCCGCCGGCGCTCGGCAGCGCGGCCTCGCCGACGGCGCGCGGGCCTATGAGCGCCTGAAGCGCTTCCAGCGTATCTCCTTCCGCGAAGGGGCGGTCGGGGAACGACACGCGCAGCGCCACCACGTGTGCGTTGCCGATAGCGGCCATGCCGCCGTCGTCGCCGGGAACCGCGTTCGGGGCGATGCCGTTTTGCGCCTGCTCGCGCGCGATGGCCTGTTGGACGAGGCCGGGGGAGGGCTCGTCGTTGCCGAGGCTTTCCTGGAAGGCTTCTCGCTCGTCCAGCGTGCCGTCTGCGGCATAGGCGGCACGCTGCTCGACGGTGGCGATGCAGGGCGAGTGCGCCGCGTCCTGCGCATGGGCCGACGCGGGCGCGAGCGCACCTGCGAAGGCTGCTGCCAGAAGCGCGGTCAGCCAAAACGCGGCCCAACGCGCGGCCTTTGAGCGAGCGAAGCGTTGCATGCGGTTCCCTTCGTCTTCCGGTGTGATGGAACCATACTACCCGCTGCCGCCCCGCTCGACACGTGCTTTTTGAGAATGAGGCAAAGGGGCGGGGTTAACGTCTCGTTTGGGGATATGGGGGACGGGCGCTCTCGCGACGACGAGACGTCAACCCCTC
>OLQQ01000486.1_pt1 | contig 20371 bp, 26 predicted proteins | sample 1672041 | NCBI WGS metagenome assembly OLQQ01 (sample SAMEA3136639, study PRJEB25190) | human gut metagenome
GCGTTATGAAGGAGCTACTCGCGCCCATCAACAATCCGCGATATGTCATCATCGGCAAGGAATGGGGCGTGCGCACGTACGGTGTAAGCTTCCCATTCCCGTCCATATTTGCCCGCCGCCAGCAGGACGCCGAAATACTGCGCCGGCAGTTGGACCGCTGCCTGACGCATTGCACCATGGTATACACCCGCACTGAGGAAGGCCGGTGTACGCTACTTCGTTGCCAAACGCGTTCTTTCCTCAACCGTGACGAACAACTGCCGCGCATACTGACCACAACATCGGAGTGATAGATCGTTGCATGCATAGCCGAGACCACTCCGGTAGAGGAGATGCCGTTGGGCATGTTCACCGCATGGCTCAGCGTGTTCCTCGCCGTCGTGTTGTATACGATCACGTTTGCCGGCCCATTCGTGCTGGTACGCCGTCTTCGTTCCCGCGCCAGAGCCCATCGACCTGCCCGGCATGCCCGTTAACCGATACTTCTCATTGTTCGTCTATCGAGCAAGGTGGCACGTACGCTACTTGGTATAGGGGAGAGTTTCTCGCTGTCTGTGGTGGAAAATCCGAGTTTTATTATCTGAGTCAGTGCTTTGGGTTTGCGTTTTGGGCTCGATTTACTATTGGACGGCGATATCCGGGGCGGGCGGCTAGCTGTTGGGGTTCTTGTCGCGGCTGTAGATGTGTGTTCGGTCTATCGGTGATGCTTGTCCTGTTCGTGGACCGGGCGAAGTGCGGGACGACGCGCGGATTTCGCGGTTTTTCGTCTGCCGTCCCGCAGAGAGCCCGGGGGATGATTATGGTCCGTAACGGGGATTGGCGTGATTGCGCGGTTCTGGCGGTTGATAGTGTGGAACGCCACGAACGTCAAACGATTGATTTCTCTACCATCCCACGTTCCTGCGGGACGCCGCGCGGAAACCGGCCAAATCCGCGTGCCGTCCCACAGGCATGAGGCTGTATTCGGCCGGCCACTGTCCATGGCGGACGGACGAACAGACCCCACTGGCTATCGTTTGCGCTTCTGCAGCGCTCACCCCGGCCTTCCACGGAAATCATGACAGCATGAAGGTGACGAATGGCCTGGCTTGCCTGTGGACGCCGATCAATGTGTGCGACAATGATTCGCGGTACATGGCCCCTGGCGCTGGAGTCGCAGATGCTGCTTGTGTGGCACAGGAGCTGTGCTGGTACGTGTGATAGCCGGCTTGTTGTCCGTACTGCTGACTGTATGGTTGCCTTACGAAGCGGTTTTTGATGAGAGAAGGTTGATGATGTGGGATCGTGTGGATGCTGTTGCCGGTGCGGTTGTTCGTCGGCAGTTGGATTGGCCGTGGTACATGCTGGAGGCCGTGGTGTTCGTCGGCGTGCTGTGGCTGCTGAATGCTGATAAATCTGGTTTTCCTTTCTGGGTGGGTAGGGTTTTCCGGTACGGCATTGTTGTCTGGTGCGTGTTCGTGGTGGCTGGTTCGTTGCTCGGCTGGCGTATGGTCCGTGTCAGGCAGCGCATGTGGCCGACGTGGCGGTATTGGTATCGCAACGGCGTCATCGCGTCGTTCGTGGTGGCGTGCGTTTGCATTGCGATGATGTGTTGGGCTTTTTCCGTGGTTTCGGGGTTCCTGTGCTGGTTGAGATCCGTTATGAGCCGGCTCCCGGAGTTTCTTCGGTCACGTATTCGGTCCATGCGCGTGATTGGCAGGCCAAACGGACCGTCGATGCTGGAAGCACGGTGGTGCTTCGTGGCGAAGCCGTGCGTAATATGCGGGTGAACAGGTTCTACAGCAAGGGACCGTGGCTGACGTTCACGCTGAATGTGTATGACAATAATGGCTTTTTGAGTAATTACGCCATGCGGTATATGCAGGTGGTGGTGTTGCCTGTGCCGGCTCGTTCGCAGGGGGTATGCGTGGTGCTCGGTAAGCGATTTGTTGGGGCATGCGGTTCGGCCACAGTTGGTGGGGCCGCCGCATAATGTGTTGCAGGTATTGTCCGCTCATCCGTTGCGCCCCAATGTGATTGTTGCTTCGGGGCGGGCGTATCTGTGGGTGTCCCTGTGCGATAGGTGGAATATCTACGACCGTTTCATGAACCCCGGTTTGGAGTCGCAGATGCTGCCGTTGGGCAGCGAGTTGTGCGGTCTTCTTGCCGGCCGCGTGTGATGTGTATTGCGTACGCGGCGATGCTGGTCGTATGGTGGTGTCATGCCGTTCTTTGAGAGGCCGTCAGGGCCCACGCGTCATATTTTCAAGTATGGTCCATCTCGTATTTATTGTTACGATCGGCCGGATTCGCTGTTGATGCCGGTGGGTGCCCGGCGCACGTACAGGTCATTGCTGAAGTGGGAGCGGAAGTTGCCCTGCGCCACGCCGTTGGATGGGATCGCGCGTGATCTGGGTGCTTTCTGGCTGCTGGACCAGTGGTTCACGGTCGGTCTGCATGGGTGGGCCGAATCGATGATCAGCTCCAGCATATCGGATCGCAATCGTACGTTCTGCCAGTCCGTGTTCCGTGCGTCCGACGCCGCGAACCCCAAGTATGTGCCGTTATTGCAGGAACATCGCGATATGCTGTTCGACCGGGTGCGCGGTGGTGTGGCGGGGTTGGATCCGTCTGCGATGGATTATGTCGGGTTTCGCGCGGCCCGTTGCCGTGCGGGGCTTGCGGATTGGCTGTTCGGCCCGGATCGGGGGATACTGCTCAATGATGTTCCGGGCACTGGCGCGTGGAACACGGACCCGTTCCCGCCTGATGGCTGGCGCGAGCAGCTGGGCTGGACGCCGCCGGTTTAGTATGCCGCACGCCATCTGTACAGTCTGTACGGCATCGTTGGGGGCCTCGTCATGTCCGGTCCGGTATCTGGTTTGCCGGGCCTGGGCATCTGCTGCTCGTCCTTGTTCCCTTTCTTGACAATGACAGGGGCTTTGGCTGAACAGAATGTGGAAGTATGCTTAGTTTCTCGTAGGGGGTTCTTTTTATTGAAGCTCCTCGGCGTAATTGACCAATGACGGCGTGAGCCGGGAAGAGTTAAGGAGATGGGCCATGGCAGAACATATTTCCGCTGAAGCCGGCGCGCTTGCGAAGGGCCAGCAGGCCGTTGCGGAGGCCAGGCAGGGCATCCAGCAGGAGATCACCAGGGTTCGTGGCGAGATCGAGCAGATGGGATCGTACTGGTCCGGCGATGCGGCGACCGCTTTCACCCGCATGGTGAATGCTTGGGATGAGAAGACTTCCAGCATCAACAACCAGCTGAACCAGCTGGAGCAGTCCCTGCGGTCCACGGAGCAGGAGCAGGAGCGTTACGAGCAGGAGACCCAGCAGTCCACCTCGAAGATCGCCAGCATGCTGAGCTGATTGGTTCGAGAAACAAGTATCAGGCACCAGGCAAGTTGTCCGATGGGGTGGCTGAGGCATCTAATGCCATTCGAGTTGGTATCAGTGATCTATAAAGGATGGATGATTGACGATGAGTAAGCATTCTAGAAATGATGGTCGGCAACCGGAGCAATATGCACGTTTATCGGAGTCTCCTTCGGAGGATGAGTCTGATGAGGAGTTCCGTCAGTTTCTGCTTACTAAGGGAGATCGGAACGATCCTGCGGTCAGGGATATGTTAAAGACCATTGATAGAGACAAGTATGAACGGTCTGCGGCGAATGGTGGTCCGACTCTGGAGTATGAGAGTCATGGCTTGTTTGCGCTGACGGTTCCTCATCTGCATGGTCCGCGTCCGGGGCGTCGTGCGTTCGGAATGCGTGGCGTGGTGTTGAAGTCTTTGTGGTTCCTGTCTGTTTTTGTGGTGTCCGTGGTGGTGCAGGTAGTGTTCATGGATGTGGCGAAGGCGAATGGGTCGGATGATTGGTGGCCGTTGGCGGCCGTCCCCAACGTCGTGGTATTCGCTCTCGTGTTCACGTCGATGGCGCTATCCCCGTTTCTCATGTTGTTGTTCGGCGGTATTTGGCCTCGACTGTGGGGTTTGTCGATTTTGTTCGGTTCCTTGGCGATGCTTGCGGCCGGTTCGTTTGTGGGTCAGGAGGTTGGTCGTAGATGGTTGTGGGACCGGTATGTGGCGACGGGCTTGTTGAAGCCGGGGGATTTCGTGGACTGGTCGTCTGATCGTCTGCCTGCGCCCTTGGCGCAACCCGCGTCGGGTGGTTGGTGGATGATTGGCTTGGTGGCCGGTGTACTGCTGGTGTCGGGTTCCCTGTTCCTGTACCGGGAGGATCGGCATCGTGGGTCGAACATTCTTCCTCGCTACATATCATACGGTGGCGGCGTGGTTGGCTTGGTCGCGGCCATCGGCATCGCGTTGACCCGTCATGTGAGCGGTTTCGCGTTGGTGGCTGCCCCGTTCATCGCCTTGTTCGTCGGGCTTCTGTGGTTCCCGTTGGATCTGGCGGCTGCCTGTTTTTGTGTGGATAATCGTCGTGAGTCGTGTGGCGAGTGGCCGGCCGCGTTCTGGCTCACCGCCGAGGCGTTGTTCGTCATCGGCGTGTGTACGGCGCTGCCCATGGCGTGACGGCTGGTTGTGCGCTGGGATGGTAGTGTGAAGGAAGGTGAGTGGGGATGTCCATTCGGTTGGATGAGCGACGGTATGCCGAGGAGTTGAAGCGGCTGGTTGCGGATTTCCGGATGTGGAAGAATCCGCTGGTTCCGTTGCCGGATGGCTTCGAGGACGATCTGGCGTGGAGGTCCTATCGTGTGTTCGGGCAGACGAATCCCGCCGATATCATCGCTTTGGCCGTCCGCACCCATGATGAGGATTTGGTTGCCCAGGGCGAGGGATTTATATCTGATTCAGTTTCCATGATTGATGATGAGGACGTGTTCGGCTGGCTGTTCCGCATGATTTGGGGCAAGGAGTTGCAGCTTCGCCAGCAGATAGCCGATGCGGATGTGGAGAATCTGGACGCCACTTTTGATTTCCTGACTTCGGCATGTCGGTTGGCGGCCCATATTCTTCTTGGCTGGGGCGAAGGGGACGCTTCCAGCGCGTATATCGCGAGGTTGTTCCTCATCGAACAGTACGATGAGGCGCTCAATTGCATTCTTCCGTACTCCAATGTGTCGTTGAACGCGAACGAAACCGAATTGGTGGTGTCGGATTTGCGCGATCGCGCCATAGTGAGCCTGTTTGTTTCTGGATGGGGAATCGCGCTGGCAGTCGTGGCGCTGGGAGCCTTACTGTTAGCAGACAAGTATGTAGATTATCTTTATAGGGATGCATCTTTTAACGAAGTGATTGCAGAAGGTGCTTTCCTGATTCTTTCGATTATTGGATCGGTACGTTGTCTTTCCGCCGGATTGCAAAGATTCAAAACGGCTAGTGTGGCGAAGTCGACCGGTTTGGCAGATGATTTGAGATCCTTCAAACTGGCGTCGGGGAATATCGCAACTAATCTCGGGGAGTGTCACAGCGTGGCGAGTTTCGGTATACTCACCCAGTATTCCAAGGTTCTCCCTACTTACACGAAGGTGTCGGAAGGGATGACGTTTCTTGGTGATGTGAAGAGGGTTTCGGATAGTGTGCGTGTTATCGCTTCTCAGGTGGGACGATGGGGAGGCAGCGGTCGGACACTGAGAACGGTATTGTATTACGCCGGTCGTGAGCATTTGTTGCAGAAGGGGGCCAATCTGGCTGGCCATGCGCATGATTTCGTACTTGATCAGGTCAAGTACGGGCGGCAGACATCGGGTCCATGGGATGTGGCGAAAATGTTCATTCCGGGGCTTGCCCAGTTGAATGATGCGGCGGATGCGGTGAACAATGCCGGTGAAGGATTTGTTTATGCGGGTTCCGCGATTCGTTCCTTTATGGTGGAGAGGTGATTGATATGGTGAGAAGTGGTGGTCGGCCACCGTGGGAGCGTGGAGTCGCTGGTGTGGGCGGTGATGCCGAGGCTGGCGGTTCTGATGTCGGCGGTGAGAATCGTGTTCTGGCGAATGGCGCGTTGGGCGAGTTCATCGACATGTGCATTCCTGTGGGTGGCAGGCGTGTGTTCACTCGTTTGGGGGTTGCCTTGTGGACTATCATGTGGTTTGTGCTGTTCCTTGCGCAGGTAGGTTTGCAAGCCCGGTATGCGTTCTTCGAACGTGATTCCGCTAGAGGTGGTGTGTGGTTCCTGCAGATGGCCGGTATCTCGTTGTCGAGCGATTGGTGGCCTGTGGCGGTCTTTTTCGACGTGGGTGTTGTTCCGGGACTATTGCTGTGGCTGGCTGCTCATGTTATGCGCAAGCCGTGGATTGCTGTTGCCGGGGACGTTCTGATTGTTCAGTGTGTCGCCGGTGCCGTGGGCGCGGAGATTGGAAAGACCGTTATGTATGCGATGTATGGTCCCCATGTCGAAAGTTTGATTGACTCCACGACTGGACGTCCGGACAGACTGTATTACGACAGTTCTCCTGCTGTGGTGGTGCCTGGTTTGGTTGTGGCTGGGGTTGCCGTGGTGGTTGCCGTGGTGCTTGTGGTGTTGCGTGGGGTGGGTGTTTCCCCGCGTGTGCGTGTGGGTGGCAATGTGGTTGCCGGTTTGGGATTAATGGGCATGTTGTGGGTCGGCCCGGCCGATGCGAATCAGTTGTTCTGGGTGAATTCCGTGATGGCGGTCGGCATGGTGTTGTTCTGGATTCCCGGTGAGCTTCGTGCGATCCGGCGTTGTGTCTTGGAGGGGCGTGATGCCTCGTGGCAGCCTGTGGCTGCTGGTTTCCTGGTGCTTGATTTCGTCATGTTGATGCTGCTTGCCTACGCGGCCGCCACGGGTGTGTGATGTGGGTGCGGCGTGTTTGCTGTTCGGATGTTGGTATGGAGGGTGTTGCTGTGGTTGTTGACGGTGAGGGTTTTGTCGGGTGTGTCCGTGGTTTGAGGGATGCGTTGGCTGGTTTGCCTGTTGTGGTTGGCTTGTTGCCGTCGAGTCGTGCGGCTCATGGGGTTGTGGCGCGTGGCTATGACGTGTTCGGGCAGGGGGCGTTCGGGGATATGGTCGCGTTATCCTGTACGGTCTCGCCAGGGGCGGGCGCAGCGCGTGCGGAGGCGATGCGTTTTCTTGATGGGGTGATATCCGTCGTGGGGAAAAGCGGAATGGTCGGTTGGCTGTTTCGTGTGTTGTGGCGGGCGGATGGTTCGTTGTTGGATGCGTATGGTCGTGTTGCCGAGGGGCGGATGCCGTTGCCGGGTGAGGAGAGTGCTGACGAGTTGGAGGGGTATGTTGATGCGGTGTGCCGTATGGGTGCGTGGGTGTTGTTGCGTTGGTCTCTTGATGATGATGTGACGCGGGTGTGGGCGGATTTGTTGTTGCAGGGGCGGTATCTGGAGGTGTTGGATGGCATGATGCCGTATGTGTCGGTGTCGTTCGATTCGCGGGGTGTGGAGCGGATGAAGGAGGTGCTGGCCTTCCGTGAATCCGGTGCTGGTCTTGGCTCGTCATCGGGTTCTTCTGTTTCGGTTGCCGATGCTGTTGGTGTTTCCACGGATTCTGTGGATGCGGATGTTGCTGATGCTGCATGGGATGCCGCTCTGTCGGATGCGGCGATCGGATTAGATGCCGGAGTGGTGCGTGCGTCCCGCCAGTATGTGTTCGATAGCGAGCATGTGGAAGCGGCGTGCGGGGTTCTGGCTGGTGTGGAATCCGGGGATGCGTGTTCTAACGTTGTGGCCGGTCCGTGGCTGGATAGGAATTTCGTGGATTCCAAGGCGCGTGGGCTTGTTGGCGCGCGTTTGGCTGAATTGTTGGATTCCGGGTTGCCTGATGAGGAGGCGGTGTCGCGGGTTTTGTTGGGCTGATTAGGTGGCTCGGTTTTTTTGTGGCTTCTGCTGGCATGTATCATTTCTGCGGTATTCTATTGGTATTACCTGCGTGTTATAATAGTTTCGTCAAGAGGAGTGGAGGTTGTTTTTTGAAAATCTACGTGCTGTCGCGCGTGCATGAACGGTATCCGGAGCTGACATCAGAGGACGTGCTGACGGCCTTTCGAAGTGTCATGAAAGACGCGCGTAGGGCGGATGGCACTTGGGTGGCAATAGGTCTTGACGGACATGGCCGTGACGTGGAGATGGTCTACAAGCAGTTGAACGACAGCGTACTGATCTACCACGCGATGACACCTCCGACGAAGAAAACACTAAAGGAAATTAATCAGCTGGAAGGCAAAAGAGGTGAACGATGAGCGATTTCAACGAACGAGACAAGGAACTGCTGGAGAAATTCGGAATGACCGAGGAGCAGGTCAGCAGTGACGTGGAACGAATGGAAAGCGAGGACGCCGGCCACGGTATCACCGGCCCTATCTACTACGGTCTCCACATGCTGCCGAAACGGGACGAGCGCATGGTCACCGTCACCATAAAGATGCCCGAAAGCCAGCTCGAACAGGTCACTGCCGCCGCGAAGCGGTACCACATCAGTCGTAGCGAATACATTCGCAGACACCTTACTAATGCATAGGCAAAAAAATGATATACGAGAAATGGCAGGTTAGCGACGAGTACCGTCAGCGCATCAAGCAGGCCATGCCGAAAACCGCCAGCAACGTGAGATTCATCGAATCACCGGAACGTATGCGCAGGGTCATGGCCGAGTTCATGCAGCACCGTACCGTCGATGAAGTGGCCGAGAAAGCACGAGTCGATTCAAGCGTGGTGCAACGGCTGATTGACACCGGCGTTGCACCATATCTTCCGACTCGACGGATAATGAAGGTTCTTGGAGTGGATGCCACTGCCTTGCCTGCGGAATGCGTGGCGGCATGAGAAAAGGTGATCGGCTAAACGTCTGGATGAACGGCTCCCACGTTGGCGTGTTCACCTCTCTCAAACGAGGAGTCGCGTTTGAGTATGATTGGAATGCTCCACGGATAAGTTTCAGCCTCCCGAAAGATGGAGAGTGGCGCGAGGATGCACCGGAGAATTTTCTAGAAAATTTACTCCCGGAATCAGGTGCCGCCAAGTATGCCATGATGCAGGCAGTCGGCGCGAAATCTCAGGAATCCTTCGACTTGCTGGAAAACGTGGATTCAGCTGGTGCGCTGGTGTTCTCTCGGAACGATGAGATGCCGACTATTGCCAGTGTGCCTCCTGCGGAAGCAACCGATGACGAAATCGCGACACGTATTGCTGCCGTCAAACGGACGCCTGATTCATGGTTCGTCAGGAACAAAGGTGCCAGATTTTCCTTGGCAGGAGCTCAAGGCAAATTCTCCTTGTCCCGTGTAGGCGATGAATGGGTGTGGCCCAATGGCGCCGTTCCGTCGACTCATATTCTTAAACCGGCCGGCATTTATGACGCTGATGAAGTAGAACATGCGACCATGATGCTTTCCAAGATGGTTGGGATCGAAACCCCTGAGTCGGATATACAGGAATTCAACGGCCAGCAGACCTATATTGTGGAACGGTTCGATCGTCGTATCGAGAATGGTATGCCGGTTCGTCTTCCGATGGAGGATATGGTGCAGGCATTGGGCCTACCATCATCCGAGAAGTACAAGGTGAGTGCCATCGATACTTTGATTACATTACGGAAGATGGATACGTCCGGCAAGCTGGGGGAGGAGTGGCTACGTCGTCTGGCTTTCAACGTTGCTGTCGATAACTGTGATGCGCATGCGCGCAACTATTCAGTCATGCCCACTTCGCCTGACGGTGAATCCTGGAAGTTGAGTCCCGCATATGATGTGATGACCACGACGGTATGGCCGGGATTGACGGACAAGCTCGCGATGCCATTCTCAGGAGCGGAGCATACTAGTGAAGTGACGCCGGACCATTACGCGCGATTGGCCGATTATTGTGGATTCGATCCTGATGTCGCACGAGACGAGGCTATCCGCATCAGCGACTTGGTACGGTTAAATGCGCGTACTGCCTATATGGATCTGGAGCCGGAACTACGAGACAAATTGCTAGACAAGATTCGTGTCGCGAACAGTGGCATGCCAAGCCCGCAACGCTTCATCCTGCCCGACAACGGCATGGTGCATGTCGTCTCCCATGATCGCGATGGGCATCCGGTGCATGACTATTGGCGGCGCAAACCATCCAGATAGGACAATGCGGCCACTGCTGGTGTTGATTTGCTTGTCGGTGAATTCTGTCACAGAATAAGGTCAGGCAAACGAAGCAATGCAACTGCATATAACAGAACGCTGAGCATGGATTGGAGGTGGTCGCAATGCTTACCTTGCTGGCAATGATTGGACTTTTTCTTCTCGTTCTTGGATTGGTGATAGTCCTGTTGATGGGAATGTTCTTCAGCAGCGACATGGGCGGCATATTCGTGAACGTGTTCAACTATGCGACTTCCACTGGGATCGCTGATCTGGTGACCGTTGGGGTCATGCTCATCATCCTGTTTGCGGCTTTCGCGGTACAAGCCGTTATCTGGTTCTTCGTCACCGAGAGGATGTTGGATTCTGCGCTCCCGCTGATCGTCCAAATGATCATCGAACTGATTGTTTTCATCCCGATTCCTACGTTCTTCTTCATGGCTTGGGGCTTGGAGTATCGTTGGGCTGGTGTCCTATGTGTTCTTATCTTCGCATTGCCGGCCGTGTACGACCTGGGTTCGAACGTGTACATCAAACTTGAGGAGATCAAGGAAAACAAGAACTCGAAGGTTGATTGATCCTTCGCCCGAAAAACCTTTCTCTCAGTGGACAGAATGCCTCCGATTCGGATAATCGGAGGCATTCGCTTTCCTGGAAAGGATACGCTGGAACCACACGTTTTTTTGGATTAGGAGTCGAGGATGCACGGAACATTCAGCAGGCCTATGAAAATACTCGCCAGTGTTATTACAGTGGTGGTTCTCGTCGCTGGCATCCTGGCTTGGAGTACGTGGCGTAAAAAAGTCACTGCCGCGGAACACCAGCAGGCGCAAGCCCAACAGTTGAAAAAACAGCAGTCGGAGGAACGCAAGAAAGCCGCTGAGGCTGCCGCGAATCAGCTGACCGATGAGGAGAAACAACAGTACACGGATCTCGCCATCAAATTCGAACAGGCAGCCCGCAACTGGGGGAGTGACCCCACAATCAATTTGGACTCACTCAGCCAACATGATGCTCAACAGGTAATCGACCAGTTGCGGACACCGGACATCGGAAGCAATCCTCTACCCGCTCTGAGCGCTATCCCCGCGGATAAGAACGATGGGCCTGATGCCGTCAGCTATCCATGCGAAGAGGAATATGAAAACGCTTGTAAAGCGTATCCGACAATGAAAGCATGGTGGAACAGTGAGGCGTTGGCGACCGGCAGCCGGTGGACGGACGGGCCTCACGTGACGGTCAACGAAGACCGAACGGTCACGGTCACAGGAAAGGTCGAATCCATACTTTTGCAGGACGGTGATTCCTTTAACAATGGGAGCATCTGGGCATTGACTCCAGCTTGGAGAGACTACGACATCAACGATGAACTCACCATCGCAAACGGGAAAATCAGCGGCATGAACATCAACGGCGACAACCCTTGGTGGATTAATCCTTGGCTGACACGCTGGGACAATAACATGGCCGACGATTTGAGCGAGGGGACCAGAATAGCCATCCCAGTGAAAGGCGACCCCGAGATGGGCCTCGCCCATTCCAGCATGACGCCCATCCTTAAGGGACCTGTCACGCAGTCGGACTTGGATGGCAAGGTTGACTGGCATCTTTGGGATAGCGTTCCCATGGCATCGGTTGGGGGAGGCTGCCAGAATCCGGGATACTGCGGCTAGTTCTTCCAGCTTTTCTTCCGGAAGAACACGTTGCCGGCACCATCGAACTGCTTTTGCGTGAGCCAGCGACTGTTGTACCCCTCCCATGGGCCGCTTCCGTCCGTGCCGTAGTTTCCCTCGCTGATTCGGATTCTCCATCCGTTTGCGTCCTGCTTGACTTCTTCGACCACGGCGATATGCCCGGAGCTCATATCACCTCCCAAAGCACCGCCGAACTGACTGACGCCATCCCCCGGGTGTGGACTGGAATCGACTGTGTATGCAGGGTCGGAGGCGAGATGCACATGGACATCACCACCCACGGGGGTGTTCCAGTTTGCCACGTCATGATGGTGAATCACCCATAGTCTGACAAGTGCATACCAGTAGCACTGGTAATGTCCGCCGCTGGCGAAGGAAGTGAATGGCCCGTAGTCCCCGTCGTGACACACTTTTGCATCCGTATCGCACAGCCAGCCAAAATTACGGGTTTTGCCTATAGGAGCCCCGCCCACAGAACCTACGACGGCACTGCCTCCATCACCATCGTCGTCGGATGAGCAGGAAGCTTGAACGACATTGTCGGAACCACTGGAATCGTCGCTTGCCTTCCCGGTGAAATCAATCGCACTAATCTCCGGTGAATCATAGTAGGAGCGCGCATACTTCTTACGTTCCTCTTCATGCCGATCGTTCCACGCTCCGCGCCCATACCCGGCAAGCCATGCGAGCAAGAATCGCTTGGGAGATGATTTCGTTTGATGACATGCGATAAAAAACCTTTCGTATCTCATGGGAGATATTAGGGGTTGATTGGAATAGTGTCAATCTCTATGGAGATACGGCGTGTTTTATAGCATGAAAAAAGTTCTCTCAAGAGATAGAATGACAACATGGTACGGAATGACAGACTTAAGAAGACCGGGGAAAGCACCAAGCTCATAGCGGAGTTCGTTGAAGAACGTCGGCGGGCAAAGAGTCTGACCCAAAAGCAGATTGCTTCGGCCTTGGGCGAGAAGACGAGCCAATCCTACGTATCCGTCCGATTGCGCGGAAAAGCTGCATGGACGATGGATGACCTTGATGCCATTGCACCTCTCATTGATTTTGACAATGCCATCGAATTGATCGGAAACCTAGCCCGAAAACGAGCTGCCGAGGAAAACGGGCCCGGGCTGCTTGCCCGTCAGTTCGTAGCCATCATGGATGGGGACAACGTCGTTCAGATTATTGATGGGCCATCCTCTTCCATTCCGGTCTCCGGACTTCCCCATGACACATCAGTCGATACGGGCGTTACCTCCGATAAGAGAGGCACGGGTCCTGTTCCTCGTGCACGTTCGGTTAAACCCTCGTCTCTATCCGATGAAGAGCGTAAGCGGATCGTTTTGGAGAAACTACGTAGGGGCGACGTGTCCCTAGCGGCGAACAAGGATCCGCATAAGCTCGCGGAAATGGAAGGCGGTGACGGCCGCTAGTGACGACTGCTTGCCCCCGTTCTGTCAGAGTATCCTCTTCTCGAACCGATTCGATAGGAGGATATTCAACCGTGCTGACGGCCGCACCATTCGACCGCCACATGCCCATCAACCGTGGCATGACCTATGAACAGATGCTCGATGCCGTGGAAACCCAGCCAGTCCACGTCATCGAAGCCACGCTTGATGATGACACTTCAGGCCTCTACTGTGAGGCTGTCCAGACCATAATCATCGACGAGCACATGACCGACGTGCAGAAACGATGCTCTCTCACCCATGAATTGTTCCACTGGCTGCACGCCGATGATTCGCATGCGGAATACGGGAAAAGCCATGCCGAATGGCGTGTGCGCCGTGAAACCGCCATGTTTCTGATCGACCCTGCGGACTATGTGCAGGCCGAACGGGAATATGATGGCGAGATCTATCAGATGTCCTGTGAGATGGATGTCACGGTATTCCTTTTGGAGGACTACCGTCGGATTTTGGAATACCGCCAACCGATACACGACTGAGGAGAGGAAACATAAACCATGGGGCATCTTGACCCGTTTTTCCAGGAGCTGAACGGCATAGGAATACTGGCGCTGATCGTCACCATCATCGCTGTCATAGTCCGCGTGGTTTTCTGCAAGACCATGCGGGCCAGAATCTATACGGGCGTGTTGGGATTAATATCCGCGATCGTCATGTCGCTGGGTATTGATTATGCGATACGGCCATTCGCCGGTACTGGTGAATCGACTGCGACGAATGGACTGGGGTTCGTCCAGCTCATGATAGGTGTGGTTATCGCACTTATCGGAGGTGCCGTTTTGCGCGGCATCCTGAGTCATGACGATGGCGAACCACAGCCGACAAGCAATTCCCTCATTATGGACACGCAGACGGAGCTGAACCGTCTTGCACCCCGATACGGACTGGTGGCCGCCATGAGCAACGAGGACTCCTATTATGGCTGGTTCATGATAGACCACGACAACGGCGGCTCCCCCGACCCGTTGTATGAAGCCAGCCTCAACGCGAACCTGCAACAGGAACGCCAGCTCGGGAAACTGTACGGCGATCCGGGTTCCGGCTTGGACTATTCCGCTTTCGGAAACACGGCCGTACAGGCCGGCCAGCAGGGCGAATCCGCATTGGCCAGAATCATCGCCTACATGCAGCTCAACGTCATCTCCTTCTGGTCCTTGTACGGGCTCAACGAGAACCGCCAGCCCATCAACGCGGACATCGACTGCGTGCTGGTCGGCATAGACCCGCAACAGCAGGTGCATGCCTGGTTCGTGGACGCGAAGAACTACAAGGGCGGCAGCGACACCAAATACGTGAATCTGGATCCACGAAACCTGGTGCGCATGAGCATCAGCCGTCGAGCCCTCATCAAAGGCTCGGACGGAACACCCGTGGTCAAGATGAGCGAGAACATGGCAACCCAACGCGATAATTGGGCGTCCACGCTCGAAACCTATCACGTGGCGGCCCAATGGATGGTCTGCATGGTACCGGGCGGACATAACGGCAACCCGGATGTCAGCGAAGCCGTCTGGCCGGGCAATGTTCGTGTCGTGACGCCTGGACAGTTGGTTGCGGAAATCCAATCCCTGAGCCTGCTGCCGGTGGACAATATTCCGCCACGTGTCGTCAGACTGTTCACTTCTGCAGTCAAACAACAGGCTCCTGCGTCAGCAGCGCCGGTGACGAGCACTGTGCCGATGCCTGTGACATCACCCGTTCCAGCCCCTATCCCCCAGCCGGCAATAACGAACAACTGCCCCAAATGCGGTCAGCCATTGGACGGACAAACCAACTTCTGCCCGAACTGCGGCACACCGCTCAACGCCTAATCAGGCGGTCAGGCTCAGTGTCGCGGGCACCCATGTCCACATGCTTTGCGGCCTACCCCGAGTCCGGCAAGATTACCCCTTCGCGTATTCCATCGGGGAAAAACGCGAAGGGGTTTTTCTTTGTTTGCAGTCAGATTAAGGCGAGGATGTCATCTGGGACAGCAGCCAGATGCTGTCCTTTCTTGTTCCTATCTTCTTCTATCTTTTTTTTTCACCAGGGCAGGGTCACTCTCCAACGAGTCCTCGTACTGCGTATTGACGGAGCTGAAGCTCATGCGTCATCTTTCTCCTGTTCTCATGATCACGATCATGCTGGGGAATGGCGCCGCTTCACCGGCCTGACCATTCACCTCATATTTCAAACGTCCGGGCAGAAACCGGACTTCCGCACGGTGCAGGATATGGTTCTGGAACCAGCGGGTGTCAGTGCGTGCGGGAACCAATAGGACTACGAGAGTGTCAGGTTTGCTGGCTTCCTGTGAGGCTTTGCGTATCCAATCACCGATGTTCCGCCCGTAGGGAGGATTGCAGAAAACCGTCTCTCCCTCCCATGAGTGTTCTAGGCCACTGTTTTCGACTGTGTAGTGGTGTTCGCATTTTGCGTTCTGGTCGTTTAAGGCGGCATCGAGAGTGAAGTGGAATTCCTCGTCCAGCTGGTCGAACAAGGATTGCGGGGTCTCCCAATCGTCCTTGTTCGAGGTCATCGCAGCCGCACCCGCCTTGTAGAAGTTGCTTGCCATTACAATTTGCTCTTTTCGTTAAGGATTGATGGTTTGGTATCCAGTTGGGCGGATTCGAATTTTTCCGCAGCTTCTCTCTGAGAGGGAAACGAGTATCTGGTGCGGGTTTTGCAGTATGGGCAGCCGACCCGCCACCATGTTTTCGTATGAGTGATCGGGCTGACGGCTTTCCGATATTCGCCTTTCATCCCGCAGTTGGGGCATAGTAGCGTCGTGTCGAACACGTCAACGTATTTGTCGCCCATGCGATCCAATGTCCGTTGCATGGCCAGGGTGTCCACGAGCTTCGAGTCGAAGCCGAGCCTTTTGACCTGCTCCGCGCTCCAATGTGCTAGGTACCGGAGGATCTGCTGTTCGATACCGTATTGCGAATAGTGGTAACGTTTGCCGGTTTTCAGTTCGATGAAATCGTCTTCGTGGGCGAAGTCTCCGGCGCAGAACCGTTCGACGGCTTCCTCTCTGCTTTTGCTGGGGAAAATATTACAGGCGATGCACCGTTGGTTCGAACAGGAGCAGAAGTACGGGTGGCACCAGAAGCCGTCCATTTGTCCGTCGTGTTCGCCTCCGTGTATGAATCCGATGGGGAGGAACGTGTCGCAGTCATGTGGTTCCGCATGTCCTGTCGTGCAGAGTGGGCATGGATACTGTTCTCGAAGTATCTTCACCTCGGCTTGCCTCATACTTCGTTCCGCTGAATCCACGGCATCCTGTTCCGCTCGTTTCTTGGCGATGGGAGCATTGATCTGTCGGACGATGTCAACGGGCAGTCCGGTCTGCTTGGCAACGGAATCCACTGTGGAACGACGCGACTGGAGCAGGTCGGCTGCTCGTTCGGCTCGACTGTGATATCGGGGCATGGTCAGACAGGGTCTTTTGCCGTGAATCCGGCTCAGGTGCAGGCCCTGTCCGAGAGCATTCGTAATGGTGCTAACGGCATTCAGCAGAAGCTGGATGATCTGGACGCCAAGGTCAGCCAGCTGAAGCAGAACTGGGATGGTTCCGCGCAGCAGGCGTATGCTCAGGCGCAGAGCAAGTGGAACGCCGATTTGAACGATGTGCGCAACATTCTTGCGCAGATCGCTTCGGCCACTGCTGAGATTTCGAGTGGCTACACCGCCAGCGACCACAAGGCCGCCGGTTTCTTCGGCTGATTGAGCCGATTCTTTGATGTGCTGTGTTTGCCGTTCCATTGCGGTGTTGGTGTGGGACGGCAAACGCGTGTATATGCGGTGAATGCGTTGATGTGAGTGGACGGGGGAGAACCATGGCGGAAGAGATTCGTTACGATGCCGATGAGGCCAATCGACTGGCGGCGCGCTTGGAAACAGCATCGGAGTCAGTCAACGATTCCGCGAGTGAGACTTATGGCGTGAAGGTGACTGGAGGATGGAAAGATCCACACACCAAGCGAATCAATGAGGTATTGGCCCGCAGCATCGCAGTAATTCGTGAAGACCGGACGCGCTATTCGCAGAATATGGCTGACTATGGTAAGCGTTTGGCGGATGCTACTGCCCATACCTCGAGATTCGAAGAAAGCTTTCAGACTCAATTGCAAAACAAGCAAAATGAGATTGAGTCATTTGAAGTACATGAGATTTAAATAGTTGCTGTTATCTTGACGTTGTGCAGCGCTGTGAAAAGAGGAGTAATGACCACAGATAGACCTGTCTTCTCCGTGTGTTCAGGGGTATTGGCGGCTTCTTTGTTGTTGGTGTTGTCGCCGTCCGCGTATGCGGATGATATGGGTGGCTTGTGGCCGGTGAAGGACAGTGCGGTCGTCTCGGCGCATGAGGCTGGTCTGGATGGTTCTGGGGTGAAGATCGGCGTGCTGGACACTCGTGTTGTTTCGGATTATCCAGGGTTGTCGGATGCGGACGCGAATGTCGAATACCGGTTGGGGTCGTTCGTCAATGCGACTACCGACGAACCGGATGAGTGTCTGATAAAAGGTGTACCGCTTCAGAAGACAGTCACTTCCAAAGAGGGGAATGTCTATTCGTCGCATGGCACTGGCATGCTCACATGGCTGGTGGGCAATGGCAAGAGTTGGGATGCCAGCCAAGGGGTGACGGGTTTGGTGCCGAAGTCCGATGTTCTGTTTCTCACGATAGGACAAGATATTACGGACAGCATCAGCATGAACATTCCTTGTGATGGGGCTGCTGGGACGGATATCGACAAGGACGTTAGCACCGCGGTCGACTGGGGCGCACGCATCATCAACATGTCAAATAACGGTGGCGTAGGAGATTATGGTCTTGATGGGATGCTCAAGGCGCTACGCCATGGCGTGATCATTGTTTCGGGCCGTTCGAATGACAAGGAGACTGACGCTATTGTCAATGGCAGCAGTACGGATGTGATGATCGGCGACCCTAGAGAGTGGAGTTCGTTCCCAGGTGTGATCCGCAACAATGAGGTCGGTCCCGACGGGCAGATCGCCGGCATTTCGGATGTGGCTGATGCGAACGTGAACATCCTTTCCCCGGGTGATCAGGTGCTTCGTCAGCGCATTAATTCGAAATTCATTTCGGTGGATACGGGAGGTACGTCGACTGGTTCGGCTGTGTTGTCTGGGTATTTGGCGTTGACTGTGCAGAAGTGGCCGGACGCGACGGGCAATCAGATTCTGCAGTCGTTGGTGCGTAACACGAAGGGCAATGATTCGGGTGAGGCGAAGCTGGACCCAGAGCATAAGAGGGGTTATGGCCAGGTCGATCCGGGCAGGCTCCTGACGGTGGATCCGACGCAGTATCCGGATGTGAATCCGATTTTGGAGGCGCAGGTGACCACTGCGTCGAAGCTGTCGGATGATCGTTCGAAGTGGTATGCGCAGGATTGCTCCACGAACCCCGACGGCGTAGGCAGCCTGCTCGACGACGACTCGTATCCCGTTTTTTGCCAGGCCGGTGAGATTGGCAGGGAGTATGAGCGTCAGAAAGCCGCGTGGAAGAAGGTGGAGCAGTGCAGGTCTGATGGCGGTTCGGATTGCATGAGGTATTCCGCCACCGCGACCGCGGACGAGACTGAAGGCAAGTCTGATGGCAAGTCTGACGGCAGGACCGTGCTGCCGGGTACCGGTGACGGGAAGGATGGCGTGAAGTCGTCCGGTGTGCCGGTGTGGGTGTGGCTGGCCGCCGGTGGCGTGGGTATCGCCGTGGTGGCTGGTGGCATCGTGTTGGCGGTGGTGTTGTCGAAGCGCGGAAAGCAGGGTCGTCGTCCGTTGCCGGATGCCGCTGCCGCTGGCCCGTCGCCGTATGCGGGTCCGCGTCAGCCTGTGCCGGGTATGGCGTATCCGAACCGACCGTATTCGCCGCAGTATGGCGGTCCCGGGTCCCGGCCTGTGCCGCAGTACCAGGCTCCGGGCCCGGCTCAGGTGCCATCGCAGTACCGGCGGAATGTCGGTCCGGTATCTCCTCGGTATGCTCAGCCTCAGCAGCAGGCGAATCCGGTTCCGCAGAATCCGGTTCAGCCGGCCCAACCCTATCCTCAGCCTCCCGCCAGTCAGGTTCCCAATGTCGCAGGCGGCTATGGTCAGGAACAGGGTTATTCCCCACAACAGTATCCGCCACAATCCGATGGTCGGAATAAGCCCGGCCAGGGCCGGCATGCACGGTAAACCATAGAGAGTATTAGGAAGGGAAAGGAGACATCGATGTCCGACAAGGATAAAGACAAGAATGTTGTCGAGCAATTGCTTGATTCAGTGATAACAAGTTCTGATTCCAATATAGATCCCATTGAGCAGCGTCTCAATGAGATTGCCAAGAGCCCGAACTGGGAGTTACAGGGAAATATTCTGTCTGTTGATAATGCTGAACAAGCAGAACAAGCAGTGAAACATGTGGTTGAACGTGTATCCGATACTGATGTTTTCTCTGGTCAAACTGCGCTTAGTGCAAAACAGCATGGAGAAGATTTGCTTGCCGTAAATTATGCGGATGGCCTATCCAGTCAAATTGAAGTGATGCAGAGCATCATTGATAACGCCAATGATGCTCTTGAGTATGTGAGGAAGCAAAGGGAGTCATTGCCGGGGAACCAGCTTGATGCTGTTTCATCTGCTGCGATACGTATAGCAGATGTGGGTGCGACTGTTCTCTTGCCTTTTCCGCTTGCTGCTGGTAAAGCAACTATTCGTCGTCACGGGTCAGTCGGTAGCCGGCATACACCAGAGTCGGATCGAACACACCTAGTTTCTTGGCGATATCAGGCAGCAGTTCAGCTACCGGAAGTGTCGACGGAACATTGAGTTTCGCGGAGCGTTTGCCATACACCACAGTGATGGCCACGCGCGGGGATGATGCGGAAGGCGAGGGCTGATTGGCTGGCACTCCCATCGCAATCGAAGGTACGGGCGTTGGCGCCGGAACGTGTGGTGCCATGCGCGGCGGTGCCGGCATCATGGACGGTCCGGCGGGCGTGTGGCGATGCGACGATGCCATAGGGTGCTTCCTCTTCTCAATAAACTCCCAAAGGTCTACTGTATTCTTGTATTCTCTCACACATTGCGGGTATCGGGAATGCCATTGTCTGGTCCTAGAGCAGATTCCGTGGCGTTTTTTGCCGAGTCGGGTCCTAGGGTGGAGCACAACGACTACGATGGTGCGGGT
>OLQQ01000503.1_pt1 | contig 19963 bp, 14 predicted proteins | sample 1672041 | NCBI WGS metagenome assembly OLQQ01 (sample SAMEA3136639, study PRJEB25190) | human gut metagenome
CCAACGCCGCTGTGGCAACGGGTTCTACCGACTTCAGTGACGAATCAGATCCCAGCCTTCGTTGATGACCTCGGCGTAGATCTCATCGGGATCGATGCGACGCAGTTCCTCGGTCAGGCAGTCCTCGATGGTGCGCATCGGCACGGACACTTCCTGCGGAGTCTGGCCGGGCAGCGAGATCAGCGCTTGGTCCTCATACGGGCGTTCCAGCGAGATCACACCGTCCTCACGGGTCAGGTACACGCCGGTCACGGCCTGCGCGTCGGGCACGAACTCAGTTTCGACTGGTACGCCAAGTTTCAGACGCAGCCATGCGCACAGCATTTCCATAGGCAGGAAGTCGGCCTTGCCGGTCACCTTCACGGCGGTGATGGGCAGGTGCGGCGGCTGATCGAGCATCGAGGCGAGCATTGCGCGCCAGACGGTCAGTCGTGTCCAGGACAAGTCGATATCTTCCGGTGTCCAATTGCGGCGCAAACGCTCAATCGTGGCCTCCGGATTATTGGAGTGCAACGCGTCGGTGATGCGACTGCGGGCCATCGCACCCATCAGATCCTTGGCCGGGTTCGACGGCGGTGTGGTCGGCCACCACGCCACTACAGGCGCATCCGGCACAAGCAGCGGGATAACCAGCGTATCCGGGTGGTTGATAAGGCCACCGCGCGGACGCAAGATGATGATCTCACCGGCACCGGCGTCCGCGCCGAATCGCACTTGGGCGTTCAGGTTGGAATCGTTCGGATCGTTCGGGCCGTCGGTCAAATCGACGGCCGGATTATCGCGACTCGCGCTCACCTCGGCGGCCACTTCGGCCGCGTTCGGTTCGCCTTCGCCGGACTGATCGGCAGGATTGGTATCCGGTACTACGGCAATCACGCGGCACGGGTGCTCACGGCTGGCCGAGTTCGCGATTTCCAGCGCATGCTCTAGGTCCGCGTCCTCGGTGGCGATGAGCAGCGTCAGCACGCGGCCGGTCGCCGATTCGCCGCGCTCCTCGTGCAGTTGTTCGATTTTGTGCGCAATCTCGCGGGTGCGGGTGTTCGGCATATCGATGATCATGGCATCCTCCAGTGGCGGCCGTCGCGCGCCAGCATTTCGTCGGCCTGTGCCGGACCCCACGTACCGGCGCGGTAGGCCTGCGGCTGGCCAAGCGTGGACCAGAATTGTTCAATCGGATCGAGGATCTCCCAGCTGAGGTTCACCTCTTCGGTGGTCGGGAACAACGGCGGATCACCGAGCAGCACGTCCAGAATCAGTCGCTCATAGGCTTCCGGCGAGTTCTCGGTGAAGGAGCGGCCGTAGCTGAAGTCCATGTTCACGTCACGGACCTCCATGGTGGAGCCGCCCGGCACCTTGGCTCCGAAGCGCATGGTGACGCCCTCGTCGGGCTGCACGCGAATCACGATGGCGTTCTTGCCGAGTTCGCGCACGGCGGTCTGCTCGAACGGCAGATGCGGGGCGCGCTTGAACACCACGGCGATTTCGGTTACACGCTTGCCGAGGCGCTTGCCGCAACGCAGGTAGAACGGCACGCCAGCCCAGCGGCGGGTGTCGATATCGAGGCGGATGGCGGCGTACGTTTCAGTGGTGCTCTTGGGGTCGATGCCTTTTTCCTCCAAGTAGCCGACCACTTCGTGCGAGCCCTGCCAGCCCTTGGCGTACTGGCCGCGCGCGGTGTTGGCGGCGAGGTCCTTGGGCAGGCGCACGGCGGAAAGCACCTTGGTCTTTTCGGCGGTCAGGTCCTTGGCGGTGAAGCTCACCGGCTCCTCCATGGCGGTCAGAGCCATGAGCTGAAGCAGGTGGTTCTGGATGACGTCGCGTGCGGCGCCGATGCCGTCGTAATAGCCGGCGCGGCCGCCGATGCCGATGTCCTCGGCCATCGTGATCTGCACGTGGTCCACATAGTTGGCGTTCCAGATCGGCTCGTACATGGCGTTGGCGAAACGCAGGGCCAGCAGGTTCTGCACGGTTTCCTTGCCGAGGTAGTGGTCGATGCGGAACACGGAGCTCGGGTCGAACACTTCGGATACCACGCTGTCGAGTTCCTTGGCGCTGGCCAGATCATGGCCGAACGGCTTCTCGATGATCACGCGGCGCCATGCGCCCTCGGACGAGCGCGACAGGCCGGAGGCGGCCAGCTGCTTGGCGACCTGTGGGAATGCGCGCGGCGGCACCGACATGTAGAAGGCATGGTTACCCTGCGTGCCGCGGTCGCGGTCAAGCTCCTGCACGGTGGCGCTCAGACGCTCGAAGGCCTCCGGGTCGTCGAACGTACCCTGCACGAAGCGGATGCCGGCGGCCAGATTGCGCCAAGTCGACTCCTTGAACGGCGTACGGCAATGCGCCTGGACGGCGGCCTTGACGAATTCGATGAACCGTTCCTGTGTCCAGTCGCGGCGGGCGAAACCGGTCAGACCGAAGCTCGGCGGCAGTAGGCCACGGTTCGCCAGGTCGTAGACGGCTGGCAGTAGTTTCTTTTGTGCCAGATCGCCCGTGACACCGAAAATGACGAGGCTGCATGGGCCGGCGATACGGGGCAGTCTGAGGTCGCGCGAGTCGCGCAGGGGATTGCTCCAATTGGGGGATTCACTCATAATGTACAAGGGTAGTCGCCGGCGGCTATCTATCGCTAGAGGCGATATGCGATTTGGGCTGCGATTTGGGCCACATTGCGTGTGCTGTGCCGTGCGTTGGGCCAATCGCGTACGCAAACGTGTACGCAACGCCGTAGTTGAAATATCCCAAAACGGTGTGTATTTTAGAAGAGTTGCCCCTTTAGCTCAACGGTTAGAGCAGCGTCCTTTTAAGTCGTGGGTTGTGGGTTCGAATCCCACAGGGGGCACAACAAATCCTCGGAATCGCAATGGTTCCAAGGATTTTTTTGTTTCGACCAGCCTGGCTCCTAGAGTGGTGTCCCATGTCATGCACCACGATTCTTGTCGGCAAAAATGCCAGTTACGACGGTTCCACCATCATCGCCCGCGATGACGATTCGGGCTCGGGCCGTTACGATCCCAAGCGCTTCGTCGCTGTCGCCCCCGACGACCAGCCGCGCCACTACCGCAGCGTGCTGAGCCATGTCGAAATCGAACTACCGGACAATCCTTGCCGGTACACCATCGCACCGAACGTGCTGAATAATCGTGGCATTCTGGCCGAAGCCGGTGCCAACGAACACAACGTGGCGATGAGCGCCACCGAAACCATCGCTGTCAACGAGCGCGTGCTCGGTGCGGACCCGATGGTCGAGTTGCGGCCGGCTGTCGGCGAACCGGACAGCACCGATTATCAGGCCGAGCAGCCCGGCGGTATCGGTGAGGAAGACATCATCACCCTTGTGCTGCCGTATGTCACCACCGCGCGCGAGGGCGTCGCGCGGTTGGGCGAACTGCTCGAAACCTACGGCACCTACGAATCGAACGGCGTGATTATTTCGGATGTGGACGAGATCTGGTACGTCGAGACCATCGGCGGCCACCATTGGATCGCCCGCCGAGTGCCCGATGACTGCTATGCCACGATCCCCAACCAGCTCGGCATCGACGACTTCGACCTCGCCGATGCGTTCGGCGAGCAGCGCGAATACCTATGCAGCGCCGACCTGCGCGAGTTCATGGCCACGCATCACCTCGACCGCACAATGGGAACGCCGGTCTCTTCCAACGGCCGTCACGCGCATAGCGCCGGATTCGGAACAACCGTTGCCCTTCCCACCCGTTTCAACCCGCGCAAGGCCTTCGGCACCGCGACGCCGAAGGACCATATCTACAACACGCCGCGTGCCTGGTACATGCAACGCCGCCTCAACCCCAGCGAGGACTGGGATTCGCCGGCCGCCCGCTACACGCCCGAATCCGACGACATCCCGTGGTGCCGCGTGCCGGAAGACAAGGTGAGCCTCGAAGACGTTGATTTCCTGCTGTCCTCGCACTTCGAAGGCACGCCGTACGACCCGTACGGCACGACCGGCACGGCGGAATCGCGCCACCGTTACCGTCCGATCGGCGTGAACCGCACCGGCCATATGGTGGCGATTCAGGTCCGTCCGTATGTGCCGGCGGCCAATCGCACGGTGATGTGGGTATCGTTCGGCTCTGGTCCGTTCACCGCCGCCGCGCCGTTCTACGCGAACGTCAACGACACGCCTGCCTACCTGCGCGACACTACGCCCGAAGTCTCCACCGGCAACCTGTATTGGACGAACCGCCTGATCGCCGTCGTGGCCGACGCACACTGGTATGAGACGAACCGGTTCATCGAAGGGTATGCCGAGGGCGTGCGCGCGTTCGGACACCGGCTCATCGAGCGCACGGATGAGCAGTTGCTTGCTCGAAGCGATGCCGAATCGACGGATACGAATGCATGGCCGCTCGATGGCGGCCACGGCGATGAGAAGGATGTGCAGGGCGTGGCGGATGTGCTCGAAGCGGCCAACGACGAGATGGCCGACTACCTGCGCGAGCACACAACCAAGCTGCTGAACGACGTGCTATACACCTCCAGCAACCTGATGCACAACAGCTTCGCGATGTCCGACCGTTGGGCCGAGTAGCAAAACCTCGACTGGGGAAGGTAATAGGGATGCCCTGCTGATAACGCGTCAGCAGGGCAAAACCACAATCCGAATCAGTTAAAGCCGACGATGCGTTCGGCGATGAGATAGCCGTTGCGCACGATCCAGCGGCCGGTTTTGCCGGGCAGATTGAGCGCGCGGGACATCAGCTGCGAGCGCACATCCTTGCCGATGGCCGGCGAATAGGCGTCAATCGCATCCCACAGCTCGGTTTTCTTAACGTAGTTGGCCGGATCGCGCGAGAGAATCAGGAACGTCGAGGTAACGCACGATTCGATCGCCAGGAAGTGAATCATGTACCGGTACAGCCCCTCCGGCACCGTACCGCGTTCGGGCGTGGCCTCGGTCATCAGCCGATTGACGAGCCGCAACTGGTCCACACGCTTAATCATCACGTCGGTCTGCACGCTCTGACCCTCGCGCCCGATGAAGTAGTGGTAGAACGGCACATCGAGGTACTGGATGCGCTTCACCCACGGGAACGGCTGGTACGAGTAATAGAAATCGACGTAGAACGTGTGCTCCGGCAGCTTCAGCCCGGAATCGCGCACCACCTGCGTGCGGAAGGTGAGCGCATGCATGATGATGTACTGCGCCAGACCGAACTTGCCCAGGTCATCCCAGCCGAGCACGCGGCCGGCCTCCATTACACGGCGGAAGTTCACTACGGTCTTGTGACGCTTGGCCACCTTGTCATACACGTAATTGGTCGCCAGCATGTCAATCGGTTCGTCGGTGTCATGCTGTGCACGCAACGTGGCCAGAACCGTGTCGATGGCCTGCGGGTCGACCCAATCATCCGCATCCACCACTTTGACGTACATGCCGGTCGCCGCCGCGATACCGGTGTTCACCGCGCCGCCGTGGCCCTTGTTCTCCTGATGAATCGCGCGCACGGCGCCCGGATTGGTGCGTTCCAGCTTGCGCGCGTACTCCAGCGTGCCGTCTTTCGAACCGTCGTCCACAATCAGCACCTCGAGGTCGCTGATGTCGCTTGCCGAAAGCAGCGAGTTCACGCAACGGTCAAGGTAGGACTCCATATTGTATGCGGGGATCACAAAGGTGAGCGTCTTTGCCGTGCTGGCCATGAAAGTCTTACGTCCTCACATATTTAGTCGTTATGTTCAGTTTCCTGTTCAAACCGTAGCACTTCGCCTCCCGACTCGGCAGAGTGTTGCGTAACCTGTGCCCCTGAACGCATGTTCTGCAACCCTGAATCTTCCCCGGTGGCGTGCTCGGGATCCGATTGGGCAGAACTCGTCTGGTCTGAATCCGGGCTGCCGGAATCGGACTCGCGCTTGGCTCGGCGCTCGGCCTCCTTCCGCGCCTTGGCGCCCTCAAAGAACAACTGGGGCTTGGAGTCAAGCCGGCTCAGGCCATGCCAGGCCAAATCCACAATGTATGCAGCCAGCTGCTCCTTGCTCACCTTTGGCCGGTCGGCCCAGTACTGCCCGGTGAATACGGTCATGCCCACCAGCATCTGCGCGTAGTACGGCACGCCCTTGGCAGACAGCTTCTGCCGTTTGAATGTTTCGGAAAGAATGTCTTCAACGCGTACGGCGATGTCTCCCATCAGCGAGCTGAATGAGCCGGACGGGTCGGTGCTCGGCGAGTCGCGTACCAGTACCTGGAACCCCTCGGCATTCTCTTCGATATAGGTGAGGAGCGCAAGCGCCGTGCGTTCCACAATCTGGCGCGGGTGCACGGTCGGATCGTCGAGTGCGGCGGTCAGCGTACCGGTCAGCGCGCGCATCTCACGATCCACAATGACGGCATACAGGCCCTCTTTGCCGCCGAAATGCTCATACACAATCGGCTTGGAGACTTTGGCGTGCGCGGCGATTTCCTCCACGCTTACCGCTTCGAAGCCTTTGGCGGCGAATAGCGAGCGTCCGACTTCAATCAGCTGCTCGCGGCGCTGCAGCGACGTCATACGTGAAGAATGTGCCATGCGGTTCAGCTTAAGTCGCCGGGTGGAATTGTCGGCCTGAGACTGCCGAATTCGTAGGGGATTCCATCTGCGGGCTAGACTTGACAGGTATGGATATGAATACTGTGCTCGCCGTTCTTGGCGTGATTGTGGCGGCGGTTATCGTAATCGCCCTGAGCATCTGGTTGGGCAAGTCCCGCAAGCGCGATTTGGATCGTGCGATGGGCAAGGTTGCCCCCGACAACAAGAAGACCCGCGACGCCAAGGCCGCCGCCGACGCTCGGCTGGCCGCCGAAGCCGAGGAAGCTAAGGCTGCGACTGCCGCCGAGCCGGCCAAGTCAGCCGAATCGGCCAAAGCCGAGCCTGCGCCAGCCGCGCAGGCCGAACCCGAACCGGCAGCTGCGCCCAAGCCCGAGTCCCAACCTGCCTCCAAGCCCACTCCCGCCAAACCTGAAACCCCCGAATCGGTCGGCTCTCGACTGACCCGACTCAAGGCAAAACTTGCCAAGTCCGGCAACCCGTTCGGCAAGGCCCTGTTCGACATCCTCGCCAAAGACAATCTCTCCGAGGCCGATTGGGAAGACGTCGAAGACACACTGCTGCTTGCCGACGTCGGTGCGGATGCTTCCGCCCAACTGGTCGATGACCTGAGAACCGACGCCCGCATCACTGGTAAAGCCGACCCAGCCGAAGTACGCGCCACGCTCAAGGAGAAGCTGCTCGATCTGGTCGGTCGAGATACGGACCGCCGCCTCAATGCCGAAAAGCCGGGTGCCGCCAAGCCCAGCGTCATCATCATGGTCGGCGTCAACGGCACCGGCAAGACCACCACTGCCGGCAAACTGGCTCGACTGTTCGTGGCCGAAAACAAGCAGGTCATGATGGGCGCGGCCGACACCTTCCGCGCGGCCGCCGCCGACCAGCTCGAAACCTGGGGCGCACGCGTCAATGTGCCCGTCGTCCGCTCCGACAAGGACGGTGCCGACCCGGCATCCGTCGCCTTTGAGGCATCCGCCAAGGCCAAGGAAGCGAACGCGGACGTGCTCATCATCGATACTGCCGGCCGACTGCAGAACAAGTCGAACCTGATGGACGAGCTCGGCAAGATTCGCCGTGTTACCGAAAAGAACCTGCCGGTGGATGAAGTGCTGCTTGTGCTCGACGCCACCACCGGCCAAAACGGCATGGCCCAGGCCAAGGTGTTCGCCGAAGCCATCGGCATTACCGGTGTGGTGCTCTCCAAGCTTGACGGTTCCGCCAAGGGCGGCATCGTGGTCAGCGTGCAGAAGGAGCTCGGCGTGCCGGTCAAGCTCGTCGGTCTTGGTGAAGGTCCGGACGATTTGGCACCTTTCGATCCCGAAGGTTTCGTGGACGGCATTCTCGCGTAGACGGTCGAGTTCTTCTCAGTCTCGCTTTGCTCGACAGCTCCCCTCAGCGAGGGGAGCCCTGCGTCCGTCCACGTTGTGGGCGCGGGAAACGCCCGCAACGCACCAAACCTAGCCCCGAAGCATATTCGAAACATGATTCGGGGCTTTCCCATATCCGTTGGAATCATGCCGGAATCAGCCCATCCGATGCCAACCTAACTGTCAGGTGCGCTTAACAATCGCGTAACTTGCCGTAACGAAACCAAAACGAGACCGGCTTTTACTGACGAACTGTTAGCCCCCACAAGGGGGACGGCATTGTAGAGACAAAGTCGACGCCGGCCGCGCAAAGCCCCCGGTGCCCTGAACGAAAGAGAGGGAGGTAGACATGGGAGCGATTGATTCCGGTAACACCGCATGGATCCTGACATCCGCGTCCTTGGTTTTCCTCATGACGCCTGGTGTGGCGTTCTTCTACGGCGGTATGGTTCGTGCCAAGGCCGTCCTGAACATGCTGATGCTTGAGGCGGCCGCCCTGTCGGTCACCATGATTGTCTGGACCCTGTGGGGTTGGTCGATTGCTTACGCCGGTTCCGACATCGGAGGCATCTTCGGCGACCCGGCCAGCGGCTTCCTGCTGAAGGACTCCATGGTCGCCCAGGACGGCGTGTTCACCGCCACCGGTCTGAACGGCAACAACTACCCGGTTTCCGTGGACGTCGCCTTCCAGGTCGCTTTCGCGATGATTACCGTCGGCCTGATCTGCGGCGCCATTGCCGAGCGTGTGAAGTACAGCACCTGGATGATTTTCGTGGCGCTGTGGGTCACCTTCGACTACGCTCCTATGGCCCACATGGTCTGGAACGGTGGTCTGCTGTCTGCTGACGGCGCCATCTCCAAGGCCATCGGCGCGGCCGCCCACGATTTCGCAGGTGGTACTGTCGTCCACATCAACGCCGCAGTCGCCGCCCTGATCATCGTGCTCATCATCGGCAAGCGTAAGGGCTTCGGCACGCAGCCGTTCCGCCCGCACAACGTGCCGTTCGTGATGCTCGGCGCCTTCCTGCTGTGGTTCGGCTGGTTCGGCTTCAACGCTGGTTCCGCCTTCGCCGCCAACGGTACTGCTGGTTACGCTTGGGTTTCCACCTCCGCCGCCACCGCAGCCGCAATGCTCTCTTGGGGCTTCACCGAGAAGATTCGCTCCGGTCACTACACCGCCATGGGTGCCGCCTCGGGTATGGTCGCCGGCCTGGTCGCCATCACCCCGGCCGCCGATGTGGTTTCCCCGCTGTGGGCCATCGTGATGGGTGCCATCGCTGGTGTCCTGACCTGCCTGGCCTGCGGTCTCAAGTTCAAGTTCGGCTACGATGACTCCCTCGACGTTGTCGGCGTGCATGGCGTTGGTGGTTTCACCGGCACCATCCTCATCGGCTTCTTCGGTGAAGGCACCGGTCTGCTGGCTGGTGGCGACTGGAAGCAGCTCGTCGTTCAGCTGGTCATCGCTCTCGTCGCCATCCTCTACTCCGCAGTGATCACCGCGATCATCGCCTTCGCTCTGGAGAAGACCATCGGTTGGCGCGTCACCGAAGCTCAGGAAGTCGGCGGCATCGATCTTGCCGACCAGGGCGAACGTGCTTACGATTTTGCTGGTACTGCCAGCTCCGTTCTCAAGGAGGTGAAGTGAAATGAAGCTGATCACCGCTATCATTCAGCCCCATAAGCTCGACGATGTCAAGGAGGCCCTCGCGGCCGCCGGCGTGCACGGTCTGACCGTGTCCGAGGCCAACGGCTACGGCCGCCAGCGCGGCCACACCGAGGTCTACCGTGGCGCTGAATACACTGTGGACCTGATTCCGAAGATTCGCGTTGAAGTGCTGTCCGATGACGCGGATGCTGAAACGCTGGTCGGTGTGATCATCAAGTCCGCCGGCACCGGCACCATCGGTGACGGCAAGGTGTGGGTCGCTCCGCTGGACTCCGTGGCCCGCGTGCGTACCGGTGAGACCGGTTCCGCCGCGATCTGATAACACAGACGTCCATGCTTAGAAGGGGATGGACTGCATAGGAAAGGTCCCCGCACGCCGCGAATTGACGCCGTGCGGGGACTTTTTTGGCAATGAAAGATGAAGCAATGACTTCAGCAGTAGATGGCTTGAAACAACGATTCATGGATATGAGCCAGCCGGATGACGACGGCGTCTACCGGAATGGTGCGACCAAGCGCAAAGCCCGCACGGAACTGGCCATGCAATGCCTCACTGAGCTGTGGAATGCGGCCTGCAAGGATGTCTCTTTCCCCGTGCCCGACTCCGGCATCGGCTTCGCCGCGGTAGGCTCGCTGGCACGTGGCCAACTGGGCCCCAGCTCCGACCTCGACCTGGTCATCATCTACGAGCCTCGCACGTTGAACGACCAGCAGCTCAACGAGTTGGCCAACAAACTCTGGTACCCGCTATGGGACAGCGGTCTGGACCTCGACCACTCCATCCGCACGCGCGCCCAATGCGAGGAAGTCACCGACCATGACCTTCCCGCCGCCATGGGCTGGCTGGACGTGAAGCCCATCGCCGGCGACACCGCTCTGATCACCACCACCGCCACGTCCATCCTCGAACGCTGGCGCAAGGCCGCCCGCAAGCGCCTGCCCGAACTGCTCGACTCCGCCAAAGCCCGACTCGACGAATTCGGCCGGCTCCAATACGTCAATCAGCCCGACATCAAAGAGGCCCGTGGGGGGTTGCGCGATTCGGTGCTCGTCTCCGCGCTCGCCGCCTCATGGCTGGCCGACCGCCCGCACGGCATTTACGACGAAGCTGTGGAACGTCTGCTCGACGTACGCGACTGCATCCATCTGGTGGCCGGCAAGGATACCAACCTGATGCTGACGCCCTATCAGGCCAAAGTGGCTGCCATGCTTGGCCTTGCCGATCCGACTTGGCCCGAAAACGAGCGTGCCGCCTACTCGATCGACGATCTGCAGACACTGCTTGCCCGTATCGGTCGGCGCATCTCCTTCTCGCTTGATTCCACCGCTTCCCGCGCCGAACATTCGCTGACCCACGAAAAGCCGCGATTCGCGTTCTTCCAGATGTTCTCTCAGCGCTCTGGTGGCAAGCGCGAAGCCCCGCAATTCGACGTGGTGGCTCCCGGCGTGGCCAAGCACGAAGGCGAATTGGTGTTGGCGCCCGGTGCCGAGCCTGCCAAGGATGCCAAGCTGGCGTTGCGTATGGCCGTGGCGGCCGGCGAATTCGGTCTTCCCATCAACCCGTCTACCTTGGTTAATCTGAAGCGCTGCCCGATTCACGACAACCAGTGGGATGACGAATCGCGCGAGCTGTTTATCCGTCTGCTTGCGTGCGGATCGAATCTTATGGAAGTGTGGGAGAGCATCGATTTCGTGGACATTCCGGGTCGATGGATGCCGGAATGGCTCGGCGTCCGCAACCGTCCGTCCGCCTCGGCCGCCCACCGGTACACCATCGATCGGCATATGGTGGAGGTCACGTCGCGTCTGGGTCGTGAGACACCGTCCGGTGGACGGTACGATGACGATCATTTCAAGGCATTGCTGTTGGCCGGTATCACCCACGACATCGGCAAGCGCGCGTTCGTGGCCGATCACGCCGCCGAGGGTGCCCGCCATGTGCCGGTGATTCTCAAGCGTATGGGCTACGCGCCGGACATCGTCGACTGGGCTACCGTGCTGGTGCGTGAGCATTTGACGCTATCCGAATTTGCCACGGGTAAGGACCCCTATGATCCGGCCGTGGCGGAGGAGTTGGCCGACCGCTTGCACCACGACAAGATGCTGCTGGATATGCTGTTCGACCTGACCCGGGCCGACGGCTCCTCGCTCGGTGCCACCGCCGGTGAGACCATCACCAAGCAATACGGCTGGTCCAAGTGGCGCGAACAAATCGTCCGCGGCATGTATTCCGCCGCCCGCGCCGCTATGTAAACGGAATCGCCCAGCGCTTCGCGCGGCCGATACCTACCTCATCCATGCGTCCGAGCGCACGCGTAGTCCGTTGGACAGACCGCGCCCACCCATGAGCACCACGTTGAACGCGGCCCAGAGTACGGCGGTACGCATCAGGTCGCTCGTCAGCGCCGGCGTCACCATATTGGCCAGTATGAGTATGAGCGTCACATACACCACGGCGGTCAGCGTGCATGTGACGGCCAGATAGCGGTAGTCGCGCGCGCCGATAAGAATGCCGTCGATTGCCATCATCCAGCCTTGCAGTGGGAAGAAGATGCCCATCGTCACCATGCCCACGGCGATCAGCGTCTGAATATGTGGCGTAGGGGAGAAGAAGTGCCCGGCGAACAGGCCGACTACCGCAAAAGCCGTGCCGATTACCGCGCCGGTGACCAGTCCCGCACGCCCGGTCGCCCGCGTCAGCCGCCGCGCCTGCTGCACGCTGCCAGCGCCCAGCGCTGTGGCCACCAGCGTCTGGCCGGCGATGCCCACGGAATCCAGCATGTTCATCGCAAAATTCCAAGAGGAGTTCACGGCCTGAAACCCGGCCAACACGGCAGTACCCATGCGCGCGGCACAGGCGACCGTAGTCACCATGGCCGCACGAATCGCCAATGTGCGAATGAACAATGGCAGTCCGTCGCCCCCGGCTGCCGCAATACCGGCCAAACGAGGCCGCAGACTCGCACCATCCGCCCGGGACCACAGAATGGCGGGGATTACCAGGAACAGCCCCATGAACCACTGAGCTACCAGCGTCGCCACTCCGGAGCCGGCAATGCCCCAATTCAGCACAATAACGAACAACACATCAAGCACCGTGTTCACCACCGCGCCGCCCACCGCAGCGATCAGCGTGATACGAACCTTCTGCAATCCTCGGAAAATGCCGTTCGCCGCATATACCATCAGCATGCCTGGCGCACCCAGCACGATTGCGCGCGTATAGGTCACGGCTTGTTCCAATACTTCGCCCTGACCGCCCAGTGCCCGGCATAATGGCTCGGCAGCCGCGAACAATCCCAATCCCAGTACGGTGCCGATGCTCAAGGCCAGCCACAGGCCATCAATGCCTGCCTGCAGTCCCTCGCGACGACGACCCGCTCCCAGCAGATGTGCCACCTGCGCAGTGGTCGAGTAGGCCAGGAATATGCATAGTCCGACTGCCGTGAGGATGATGGTGGAGCCGATTGACAGGCCGGCCAACGCCGCATCCCCGATATGGCCGACGATGGCTGTGTCGATAAGGATGAAGGTCGGTTCGGCGATGAGCTGGCCGAAGGTCGGCAGGGCCAGCGCCATGATCCGGCGGTTGGTGGAGCGGGCGTCGGTCGGGCCGTTGCTGACGTTTGTGTTTGCGCCGGCATGCGGGGTGCCGAAGCCATCGCGGCGTGTAGTATCGCCGGAACTGGTGGCTTTGGCGTCGGAAGAGTCTATGGGCACGCTCACACGCATATCACGCCTGACTGCGTTGCGCAAGCACCTGTTGTGGGCGCGGAATGTTATCCCCAGACTATCCACCAAGTTATCCCCAGTATGTGGATAACTTAGTGGATTATCCCCAGAATTATCCCCAAAATGTGGATAACTTATTTTTCTATCCACATTTTGCTTTCTGCGTGTCGCGGCGCTGACTCATAGGTGAATAAGGAATGAACCGATGCGGGCAACCGTTTCGTTTCCATACGATATCGTTCACCTGCCACGCCACATCCTATACTTGGAGGCTATGCCAGAAGGAAGTGAACACTCGTATCAGAATGGGTTCGGCGGTGGCCTGGATCGTGGCGATCGTGGCGACCGCGCGGGCCGGGGCGGCACGCAGACGTCGGCGGCGGCCGGCGACCCGATTTTCGACCGCGTGCCCCCGCATGATGACGACGCGGAAATGGCCGTGCTCGGCGGCATGCTGATGAGTAAGGATGCCATCGGCGAGGTCTCGCAGACCATTGACGTCACCGATTTCTACCAGCCCAAGCATCAGACGATCTATAACGCGATCATCGATCTGTTTTCCGCCAGTCAGCCGGTGGACGTGGTGCTCGTGGCCAACCAGCTGTTGGCGGATGGCAACCTCGACAAGGTCGGCGGCGCGGACTATCTGCACAGCCTTGTCGCATCCGTACCGACCGCCGCTAATGCCATGTACTACGCGGAGATCGTCCATCAGCGGGCCATTTTGCGCAATGTGATCGCCGCCGGCACCAAAATCGCCCAGCTCGGTTATTCCGCCGAGGGATCGCAGGCTGAGGATGTGGTTAACCTCGCCCAGTCCGAGATCTACGAGATGTCGATGGGCAAGGTGCGTCAGGACTATGCCGCCATCGGCCCGGTGGTCCACGACGCGCTCGACCAGCTGGACAAACTGCAGCAAGGCCTCGTCAACAAGGGCGTGCCGACCGGCTTCCGCGACATCGACGACGTGACCCAGGGCCTGCAGCCCGGACAGATGGTCGTCGTCGCAGGACGTCCGGCCATGGGTAAGTCCACGCTCGGCATCGACTTCGCCCGCGCCGCCGCGTTGCACCACAACATGACTTCCGTGGTCTTCAGCTTGGAGATGAGCAAGGTGGAGCTCGCTCAGCGTATTATCTCCGCCGAAACCAATATTCCGATGGCCGCCCTGCGCCGCGCCGACGACATCACCCCCGAACGCTGGAACACCCTGAACCAGTTCTGGACCAAGATGCAGAACGCGCCACTGTTCATTGACGACAGCCCGAACATGAGCCTCATGGAGATCCGTGCGAAATGCCGTCGTCTGAAGCAGACCAACGATCTGAAACTCGTAGTCATCGACTACCTGCAGCTGATGACCTCGGGCAAGGCCGTGGAATCCCGCCAGCAAGAGGTGTCCGAATTCTCCCGTGCCCTGAAGCTCTTGGCCAAGGAACTCGAAGTGCCGGTCGTGGCCCTTTCCCAGCTGAACCGTGGCCCGGAAATGCGTAACGACAAGAAGCCGCAGCTCTCCGACCTGCGTGAATCCGGCTCAATCGAACAGGACGCCGACGTGGTGTTCCTGGTCCACCGCCCTGACTTCTACGACAAGGAAGACCGCCCTGGCGAGGCCGATATCATCATGGCCAAGCACCGTAACGGCCCGACCGAAACCTTCCACCTCGCCTTCCTCGGTGCCACGTCCAAATTCAAAGACATGCCGCAGGACTACAACGCCAATCAGGGGGTGTGATGATGGCAAGCAACGTTTCACGCGATGTTTCGCAAGACCAATCGTCCGTGGTGCAGACCTGCAAACCGTGGTATGCGTTCGCCACCGTGGCCGCAGGCCGCTTCGTGCGGTTTGCATCCCGCGTCACCAAACATGGCGGTTCGGCTTTGCCCGGCAAAGTCGTAGAAAAGATTGACCCCGGCTTCCTGACCCGTACGCTCGGGCAGTTGCCGCTTGGCGTGGTATTGGTGTCCGGCACGAACGGCAAGACCACCACCACCCGCATGGTCGCCTCGATGCTCTCCGATCTGGGGCTGAAGGTGTTCACCAATCCGACCGGCTCGAACTTCGTGCGCGGCGTGGTCTCCGCACTGCTTACCGAAGTCACGCTCGGCGGCAAATTGGACGCGGACATCGCCGTGCTCGAGCTCGATGAGGCGTACGCCGTCCACTTCGTCAAGCAGGTCAAGCCCCGTTATGCATTGCTGCTGAACGTGATGCGCGATCAGCTTGACCGATTCGGTGAAATCGACACCACGGCCAAACTGCTCAGCCATGTGGCTGCGGCGACTACCGGCACTGTGGTACTGAACCGCGAGGACCCGCGTATCGCCGCGCTCGCCGCGAAGGCCCCGGCTGGCACCACCGTGCGATACTTCGGCCTCGCCGACGATTTGCGCCACTATTTCCCGTCCGATGACGACATGGCCACGACCGTGTCGGTGGAAGGTGTGGCCGGGCCGCTCCCCTCAGCCAGAACTCCTCTCAGTCCGCGAAGCGAACTGAGAGGAGCTTCCACAGGCACGGCAGAACTTCCCGCCGACGTGACACTTACCGCCGTGGGCGACCACAAGGCCACCTTCCAGATGGACGGTCAGGGCTACGCCACCGACGTCAAGCTTGAAGGCGTCTACAACCTGTACAACGCGGCCGCCGCGCTCGCTGTGGTACGTGCGGTGATGCAAGACAATGCCGCCGCATCCAAGGCCACCGCCGCAGCCAACGCCTGCGCCGTGTCCGCCGACGAGCTTATCGCCGCCGTTTCCCGCGTCACGCCGGCTTTCGGCCGTGGCGAGGTCATCGACGTCAACGGTTCCCCGGTCGAACTGCTGCTGGTCAAGAACCCGATGGGCTTCCGCCTCTCGCTCGCCAGCTTCGACCCGGCCAACGCGGACACCATGATCGCCATCAACGACGAATATGCCGACGGCCGCGACATGAGCTGGCTGTGGGACGTGGACTTCACTTCCCTGCGCGCGTCCGGTGTCGCCATGGTCTCCGGCGTGCGTGCCTGGGACATGGCATTGCGCCTGGGGTATGACCAAGTGCCAGTCGCCGATACGAACACCGACCTCGAACAGGCCGTCACCGCATTCGTCAACGCCAATCCCGGCACACGCAAGCACATCTACTGCACCTACACCGCCATGCTCAAAACCCGCGCCGTACTGGGCCGCATCACCGAAGTACGGGACGCGGGCGTGGGCAAGTAACTATCCTCTAGCGCCCGCGCGCCACCTCCCGCCTGCGGGAGGACATGGTGAGGAATAAGACGCTTCCCGTCAGCGGGAAGACATCGACAAGGAGAACGTGACATGGCCAGAACAATTGATGTGGTGTCCCTGTATCCCAAAGACATGAACATCTACGGCGATTCCGGCAACGTGCTGACTATCCGCCGCCGGCTGGAACTGTACGGTTATGAACCGGTCGTCCACCAGTACAATCAAGGCGACGACTGGCCCGACCAGGTGGACCTTATTCTGGGAGGCGGCGGCCAAGACACCGGCCAGAAGAAAATCATCGACGACTTCTACCATCGCGCCGACCTGTTGCGTTCGCTTGCCGCAGACGGTACGCCGATGCTGATGATCTGCGGCCTGTACCAGCTGTTCGGCGAGTACTTTGAAACCGTGGACGGCACCCGTCTGGACGGCATCGGCGTTATCGGTGCTTATACCGTGGGCCAGAACGTGCGTATGATCGGCAATCTTGTTGAGCATTCCGACCAGTTCGGCGATGTGATTGGCTACGAGAACCACTCCGGCCAGACCTTCCTGCGCGAAGGCGTTCAGCCACTCGGCACCGTCGATCAGGATGGCCGAGGCAACAATGGCGAAGACTATACCGAGGGCGCGCGCGTGCACAACGTGATCGGCACCTACATGCACGGCTCGTTGCTGCCTAAAAACCCCGCCATCAGCGATTTCCTTATCGAAACTGCCGTGACTCGTCGTTACGGTACGTTCGATACGTCCGATCAGACCCCCGAACAAGCCAAGGAGCTCGCCCGGCTCGATCAAGTAGCCACCAACGCGCGCAAGGCTGCCGCCGAACGTCCTCGGTGAATTCTCGGTGAGTCCTCGGTAAGTACCAATCAGCGAAAAATCAGTCGAAATCAGTCTGAGGGTCTAGTACATTGCCCTGTTGTTTGCGCTAGGCTTGGTGGTACGAGACATGGCACCAGGCCATGTCGGACCTCGAAGGAGGGGTATCATGGCTGATTTTGATCTTCTGGGTGATGGCCTGCGCAAGGTCCTGCTGGCGGGCATCGGAGCCCTTGCCACCGGATACGAGAAGAGCAGCGAGCTCGTCGACGAACTCGTCAAGAAGGGTGAGATTACGGTCGAGCAGGGCAAGGCGCTGAACACCGAGCTCAAGCGCAAGGTGAGCGAGACGGTGGATGACGCCAAGAAGGCCGCCGCCGAAGCCGGCGACAAAGCTGCTGCCGCAGCCGACACCAGTGCCGCCGACAAGCCCGCTGACGAGGGCAAGGCCGAGTGACCAAGCCCACACGCGCTACGCCGGAATCAGGGTCGACCCCGCTTTCCAGCAGGGTCGACCCTATTCTGACGCCTGCGAAAGCCGAACGTGAGGCGGCGGCGAACCGGTCCGTCGACACGTCGGACACGCTCAAGCAGACCGTTACCAAGGCGACTCCGAGCGTATCCGACGAAACGCTGGCACTGTTCGGACGCAGGAACGATTTCGCCACGCGCTACCATCTGACGCGTCGTGGCAAGATCAAACGACTGGGGCAGATCACCAGAATCGTCGAGCAATTCGACGTGCTGCACGGCCTGACTCCGGTCAAAATGCGCCTCATGTTCGAGGCGCTCGGCCCCACGTTCGTCAAAGTGGGCCAGATTCTGTCGATGCGCTCCGAGATTCTGCCGCAAAGCTTCTGCGACGAACTCGCCAAACTGCGCGCCGACGCCGACCCGATGCCGTATTCCACGGTGTTGGATGTGCTTGCCGCCGAATACGGGCGTCCCGCCGACGAGGTGTTCGCGCATATCGATCCCAAGCCGTTGGGCTCTGCTTCACTGGCGCAAGTGCATCGCGCCACGCTGAAAACCGGCGAAGATGTGGCCATTAAAGTGCAGCGCCCGGGTGTGCGCGAAACCATGGCTCAGGACGTCTCCATCATGCGCTCCATAGCCAAGGCCGCCACTAAGGTGATTCGCACCTCACAGATCGTGGACCTGAAGGGCGTGGTCGAGGAGCTGTGGGACACCTTCGAATCGGAGACTGACTTTCTGATTGAGGCCCGCAATCTCGCCGAATTCAAGCGTTTCGCCGCCCGATTCAAATACATGGACTGCCCGACGGCGTACACCGAACTGTGCACCGAGCATGTGGTGGTCATGGAGTACATCGACGGCATCTCCGTCTCCCATCCGGGCCGGCTCGTCGATGCTGGTTATGACCTGAAGGAGATCGGCACCAAGCTCGTCGACAATTACGCCACGCAGATTCTCGACGACGGCTTCTTCCACGCTGACCCACATCCCGGCAATATCATCATCCGGGGCGGCCAGATCGTACTTATCGACCTCGGTATGACCGGTCGGCTCGACCAGCGCACCCGTGCAGTCCTCAAAGAAATGATTTTCGCCGTCGCCAAACAGGATTCGCCCGCTCTGGCCGAGGGGCTGCTGCGATTTGCCGGCACCGAGGCCGATCCGGAGGACTACCCAGCACTGCTGGCTGATCTGGACGTGATCGTCAAGGAATTCGGCACCGTGGATCTGGCCGAACTGGACATTGCCGCCTTCCTGACCGCACTGACGCAGATGGCCGGCCGCCACAACATCGAGGTGCCCAGTACGGTGACCACCGTCGGCCGCGCGTTGGTTACGCTCGAAGGCTTGCTGGACGAGTTCATTCCTGATGTGAATATGATCGAAATCATTTCCGACCATATCGCCACGTCGAAATCGCTGAAGAACGCCACCAAAGACGAGATCAAGTCGCTGGGCGTTGAGGGACATCAGGCTTTGCATGCCACGCTCGGCACCATGACCGAACTCAAGACCGTGGCCCGTATGCTGACCCGTGGTCAGTTGCGCGTCAACATGGAACTGGTCGGCTCTGAAGAGCCGTTCCAGCTGCTTTCGGATATGGTGAATCGTCTGACGATGGCCCTGATTGTGGTCGGTTTGTTCGTTGGCTCGTCGATTGTCTACTACGCCGGCATGAAGCCGATTATCTTCGGCATTCCGGTCATCGGCTTCATGGGCTACGTCGTGGCCTTCGCCCTCGGCGTATGGATCGTCATCGACATCTACTTAAAGGGGCGCAAAACCAAGAAGCGGTAGGGCATCGATTGATATCAGTCCAGCGGGAGGGTGGATTCGCGCTGGATAAGGTGGCAGGGTACGTAGTCGACACCGTGATGCGGGTTGCCGTCGATGGCATCGACCAAGTATCGTGCCGCACGCCGTCCGATGGTTTCGGTTTCGTTGTCGATCGACGTCAGTGCGGGCCTCGAGCTGGAGGTCAGTACCGACCAGTTATCGTGGCCGATGACGGCGACGTCATCCGGGATGCGCAGTCCCTGCTGCTTGAGCACGTCAATGCAGCCGCGGGCCAACTGATCGTTCTGGCAGACCACTGCATCGAACTTGACCCCTTGGTCGAGCAGCAGGCGGGTGGCGGC
>OLQQ01000528.1_pt1 | contig 19305 bp, 14 predicted proteins | sample 1672041 | NCBI WGS metagenome assembly OLQQ01 (sample SAMEA3136639, study PRJEB25190) | human gut metagenome
TCAGCGGACGAAGAATTACTTTCTTGTATCCGGCTGCTTTTACTGCCTCGATCACATTCTCGCAGGCGGTCTCTTCCGGCTCGCCCTCAACGGTTCCGATAAATACGTTCTTGTATCCAAGGGTATCCATCTGTGTCTGCATCTGGCTGTAGCTTACTTTTGCAGTGTGGGAAGTACCATGTCCCATGAATACGAAAGCAGTGCCATCCTCTGCTGCTGCATCCAGGCTGTCATAGTTTGCAGATTTTACTGCCTGTGCTGTGATTGCTTCTGCAACGGCCTGTTTGTCCTCGTTGATTACGGTAGCGTCACTTCCAACCTCGCCAAGCAGTGGCTCTGCGATGGTTACGGACTCAAATTTATCCTTATAGCCATCTACTGCTTCTTTCAGCTCATCGTACTCTGCTCCGTGCATCAGGTGAGTCGGCTGGATAATCAGGTTCTTCACGCCATTGCTTACGGCTCTTTCCAGTGCCTGATCCACGTTGTCGATCTTCTCGTCATCGCGGGCCTGTACATGGTTGATGATGATCTGTGCGGTGAAGGCACGTCTTACGGACCAGTCCGGATATGCAGCCTGCAGAGCTTTCTCAACGCCTCCGATATCCTCAGCACGGCTGTCGTTGAAGGAAGTACCAAAGCTTACAACCAGAAGCTCATTCTCGCCGATCTCGTCTCCGTTTAACGGATCATCCTTGGATGCATCACCTGTGTCTCTTCCGAAGTAATCCGGATCTGCGTTCTCGCCTTCTACAAGTTCCTTCTGCGCGTCTGTCAGGGCATCCCATGCCTCTTTTGCTTCTTTGCACTGCTCGTCGGTGTTATCATTTCTTTCCTGTACATAAATTGCATCAATCAGATCTGCCACTTTATCTGCTGCCTCCTGGTCTGCGTCTGCGGATACCTCTTCAGATGCAGAAGATGCGCTTACGCTGCTGCTTGCTGCTGTGGTGTCTTCCTCAGATGCGGAAGATGCACTTACGCTGCTTGTTGCTGTGCTGCTTGCGCTGCTGCTGGATGCGTTGTTGCTTCCGCATGCGCCGAGCATAGATGTTACCATAGCTGCTGAAATTAAAGCGACTACAAGTTTCTTTTTCATTTTTGTTTTCCTCCCATTTGCTGGTATCTTTGCAACAACCAATATCGGGGACGTTTTACATTTCAAACTATGAGAAACACGCTCCGCGAGTTTCTCAAGTTATCGCGGCAGTCGCCAAGGTCTCGTGCAAGCACGGACTTTGGCTCGTTGCCCGCGTAAATAGAAAGAAGCCCTTTCGTTTTTCAACGAGGGGCTTCCAGTATTTTCATCACAAAGAAAACCATTTCACCCGCTGTGGGGCAAATGTCCGCTTTCCTGTTTTGTACTGCCAGTTCCTCGTGACACGAACGTAACGTTCCTGTACTGCGAAAGGCAGGTCTCCCGGCTCATTGCTTCAGGATTTGACTCCAGCGCATCGGTCTCCTTCCCGGTTTCCCAGTGGATCATTCCCCTGCTTGCAAAATACGGTGACGAGTTCGTGCAGGATTCACACCTGCTTCCCTTTTCACCGGACACGTATGTCCGACACCTTACACATCGATATTTAATTGTCTTTTCTTTAACGACTGTTAGTGTAGCACATCATCTTTTCTCTGTCAAGTGCCGTAAAATCAGGAAATCCGGCCATTTTCCATTTCATATACCACATTCGCGACGTTCATCGTGGACACTCTGTGCGATACGAGCACAATGGTTTTCTCTTCTGCCGATTCTTTCAGGGATTTCAGAATAATTCCTTCATTTAAGGAATCAAGATTCGATGTCGGCTCGTCCAGCAGGATCATGGATGCGTCATGCAGGAATGCCCGCGCGATACCGATCCGCTGTTTTTCTCCGCCGGACAGCGTATCGCCGAGTTCTCCGACTTCGGTGTCGTAGCCATTTGGCAGTGTCATGATGAAATCATGTATAGACGCCTTCTCCGCTGCCTCCATAATTTCTTCCCGCGTCGCGCCGGGTTTTGCAATAGCGATGTTGTTCGCAATCGAATCGTGGAACAGATGTGTCTCCTGCGTCACATAGCTTTCCATATCGCGCAGATGCTTCGTCGGGATTTCGCGGACATCGGCTCCGTCCACGGAAACGCGCCCCGTCTGGACATCCCAGAAGCGCATCAGAAGTTTTAAGATCGTCGATTTTCCGGAACCGCTCGCGCCGTGGATGCCGGTGATTTTTCCCGGTTCCAGTTTCAGCGAATACTGATCCAGAATCGTCTCGTCTTCGTAGGCAAACGTTACATTCTGCGCCTCGGCTCCTGCAAATGCGTGGTCACCGCCAGATGCCGCATCTCCCTGAATTTCTTCCACCAGCGGCGCTTCCTCGAGAAGGGAAAGCACACGCTCGCCGCTTGCCAGCGTCTGATTCAGGTTATTCGACAGGCTGGACAGCGCCACGACCGGGCCGAAGGAACCCATCATCGCGATTGTGCAGGTCAGGACTCCCTCAAATCCAATCCCGCCTTTCGTGTAAAGATAGATCGTCAGTGCCAGCATGCCGAACGATGCCAGAAGAATCACCATGTTGGTGACAGACCGCTGGGAGCCTTCCATGCGGCTTAAGTTTTCCTGCACAGAAGCCAGTTCTTTCGACCGCTCTGACATCTGCTCTTTCCGTTTTTCGCCCTGTCCGTACTGAATCGTCTCGTCGAGGCCACGCAGGGAATCCAGCACGAAGCTGTTCAGCCCGCCAAAGCCTGTCCGGAACTCCATTCCTTTCTGGCTTCCGCGCTTTCCGTTCCACATCGGGATCACAACGCCGACCGTCAGATACGCCGCAAGTGCAAGCAGCCCTGCCAGAACATGGTATCTTCCAATGAAGCATACCATAATCAGAGAAGTTAATGCTGCAATCGCAATCGGGGAAATCGTATGCGCATAGAATACTTCCAGAAGTTCGATATCGGTTGTGATAATCGAAATCAGATTTCCTTTGTCCCGTCCTTCCAGCTTCGCCGGGCAGAGCTTCCGCAAAGCTGCAAACACTTTATGGCGGATGATCGCCAGCAGTTTAAAAGCAATAAAGTGGTTGCAGTACTGCTCCGCATAATGCAGAATGCCGCGCAGCACCGCGATCACGATCATCACCGTGAGTATCGTTTTTACCGGGGTATGTACAAGCCACATGTTTTGCACCGAAAGGCTCGTCCCTGCCGCGCCCGTCAGTAAGCCGTGCACGATGACCTGTCCTGCCAGAATCGTCAGGAAGATCGCACATAAATATCCCATTGTTCCAAGAATAATTGCCGCCATCATAATATGAAGCAATGGCTTCACCAGCCCGATCAGGCTTCCCATAATCCGGAGGGCACTTCTGCGTTTTGCTGTATTTTTCTTCTCGTTCATCATGCATTCCCCTCCTTTCCATAGTTTTCCAGTACCATCTGGCTGTCGTACAGATGACGGTATGCGCCGTTCTGTTCCATCAGTTCCGCATGCGTTCCACGCTCGCAGATGGTACCGTTTTTCAGGAAATAAATCTGATCTGACTGTACGACGTTCGCAAGGCAGTGGGAAATCAGCAATACCGTTTTCGTCTTTGCGAGTTCATGAATCACATTCATAATCAGCTCTTCACTCTCGACATCAATATTCGATGCGGCTTCATCAAAGATATACACCGCACTGTCGCTCCGAAGCAGCGCCCGCGCAATCACAAGACGCTGGCACTGGCCGCCGGAGAGGTTTCCTGCTTTTTCGAGAAGCTCTGTCTGCAGTCCATTCTGTGTCTGTAAGAATCCCAGCAGATTGACTTTCTGCAGAACCGCCTCCATCTCCTCCTTCGTCGCATCCAGTTTCGCCATGCGCAGATTCTCTTCTACGGTTCCTTTAAATAAGTAACTGTTGTGGCGGACCAGAACAACGTGCTTCATCAGATCCGTCTCAGCGACTTCCGAGAGCGGCACACCGCCCAGGGTGATGTGCCCTGTATATCCACGGTTCTTTGCCGCAAGGATACCCGCAATCGTACTCTTTCCGCAGCCGGATTCGCCGACCAGCGATACAAAACTGCCCACCGGGAGTGTAAGGTCGATGCCCTTCAGAATTTCCCGGTCTTCTTCATAGGAAAAATGCACATCCTCCAACACGACATCCAGCGGTCCGTCCGGCAGCGTCCGTTCTCCCGCCTGCGGCTCCGGCAGATCAAGGATTTTGAAAATCTTGTCACTCGCCGCCATGCCGTTCATCGCGATGTGGAAGAACGATCCGAGCAGACGCAGCGGCAGGAAAAACTCACTCGCCAGCAGTACAATGCAGAGTGTGCCGGACACGGTGAGGTTTCCTTTCAGAAATTCCGATACCGCCACCGCCATGCCAACCGCCGCGCCGCCGTATGCTACGATGTCCATCACGCTCGTTGAGTTGAGCTGCATCGTCAGAACTTTCATCGTGATCCGGCGGAAGTTCTGGGATTCCACATCCATCTCGTCGGCTTTCTGCTGGTCGGCCTGATAGATTTTTAAGGTCGTCAGGCCTTGCAGATTTTCAAGGAACGAATCGCCGAGCCCTGTGTAAATACTCCAATATTTGTTCAGCAGCTTCTTCGCAATCTTCTGTACCACTACGATCGAAACCGGGATCAGCGGCACGCAGATCAGAAGGACCACGCTCGCTTTCAGGCTCACCCGGCAGAGGATGGCGAACAGCGTGAGCGGTGCGAGCAGGCTGTAAAACAGCTGCGGCAGATACTTTCCAAAGTATGTTTCGAGCTGCTCCACACCTTCGGTGGACACCTGTACGACCTCTGAGGAAGACACCTGCTCGCTGTACGATGCACCGAGCTTCAGCATTTTTTCATAAATTTTTTCGCGCAGAATCCGCTTCACATCCACACACGCAAGATACGACGACCGCGCGCCCATCCGCTCGCAGAAAAAGCGGATCACAACAACAATTGCCAGTGTAAAAATCGTCCGTTTCACAGCCGCTGCCGTTACCGCACCATACACGACCCGTTCCAGCAGATCGGCGATCGTAAATACCGCGATCACCTGCGACAGAAGCGCCGCCCACTGCCACAGAATCGTGTACACGATATACTTTTTCACGTGGGACAGCAGCCCCACCAGTCTCGTTTTAATCATAAGTACCTCTCTTTTATGCTTTTGCTTTTCGCTTCTCTCTCATGCTGCAGATTAAATGCCAGATAGCTAAAATCGGATGATACAGCAGCATCCTCGGCCCCGAAAACCGCATAACGGCGCGGATCTTTTCCCGCATTTCCGGCTTGTAGCAGTGTACTTTGCAGTTTGCGCAGAATGTTTTCTGTTCCATGAAGGGACATTTCTGGCTCCGCTGTTTTGCATAGCCCGCTAATTTCTGACATTCCGGACACATCCCGCCGGATGCATGCCCCTCTTTTCCATGGTTCTTCCGGCAGTACAGGCGGATCATCTCTTCCACGACGTACTGTTCTTTCTGCCGCTTTTTTTCTACTTTGTTCATTTTGTTTCTCCTAGAATATGATCTTCTGTTTTTACGGTTTTGACCCGCAGGAAGAAATACAAAATATGGCACATCCATACCACAGCAATACAGATTCTTCCGATCGGCACATTCTTCATAGCAAAAAAGCCGATCGCCATCACAACCGTTACCATCCCGATAATTTTACATTTCGTTCCTACCGTCATCGCCCGATGCTGTACGAAGCTGTCGAGATGCTTCTTATATAATTGAGTTCCAATAAACCAGCTGTGCAGCCGTTCCGAACTTTTCGCAAAGCAGAACAGGGTTGCCATATAGAATGGAACTGTCGGCAGAATCGGAAGCACAATGCCGATGGTACCAAATCCCAGGCACAGAAAGCCGAGTACGATCCAAAATATTTTAAATGGACTCTTCATAATTTTCCTCCTTTCTCACCGAATATTAAAATAGAAAAATAGCCGCTCATGGTTCTTGCGAATACATGAGCGGTTAGTTGTCGCTTACGCTAGTTATAGATTAACATTATTTAACTTTTATGTCAAACACATTTCACTCCTGAGAGAACACTTTGCAATCGTAGGACAGTATCCTCGCGCACCTCCTTATTTTAACTCATGCTCCCACGAGGTGAGTGACCATTTCCTTTTTCTTTTCCGATGACTCGCGTCAAATTTCCATTCTTTCTTCTGCTAAGATAGCAACGATCGTATCTGATATTGTGCTACCGTATGGCGTATTTCAACCTTTGTTCCCCTAAAGGGAGCAAAGGTTCATAACGCGAATTTCGTCAATGATCCACCATTTCAATCCACACTCCCGCGGAGGGGAGCGACGGCTGATCTGACGCTTGCCTATAACACATGTATCATTTCAATCCACGCTCCCACGAGGGGAGCGACCAGGAGGGCGGGGAGACACCGCCGGAAGATAACGATTTCAATCCACGCTCCCGCGGAGGGAGCGACTCCGTCACCTAGATCAGGGCGCCCGTCTGCTTCCATTTCAATTCTCGCTTCCGAGAGGGGAGCGACTGTCCGATAACATTGATATACCATCTGTTTCCGATTTCAATCCACGCTCCCACGAGGGGAGCGACTCAGCTACCCGTCAGCGATGGTCAAGGCTTTGCAGATTTCAATCCACGCTCCCACGAGGGGAGCGACGCGGAGCATCTGTCGGACTCATGCAGATCGCAGAATTTCAATCCACGCTCCCGCGAGGGGAGCGACCGCTGTGCGGTTCACTTGCACCAGTATTTCAGGATTTCAATCCACGCTCCCGCGAGGGGAGCGACAATTTTCCGACAGAATCCCATCTGGTATTGTCCAATTTCAATCCACGCTCCCGCGAGGGGAGCGACCTACTCCTGCCAGAGATACGCAGATTGCAACGTATTTCAATCCACGCTCCCGCGAGGGGAGCGACAAAAGAGGGGGTAAAATGATTATGACAATAAAAATTTCAATCCACGCTCCCGCGAGGGGAGCGACCCAATAAATTGTGCAGAACTTGGCCAGTTTTTGTATTTCAATCCACGCTCCCGCGAGGGGAGCGACGGCCTGCATGGCGCAGAATTATCCTGGTTAGGAATTTCAATCCACGCTCCCGCGAGGGGAGCGACGCCCGGTACATCCGATCCGTCATTTCTCCTGATATTTCAATCCACGCTCCCGCGAGGGGAGCGACCTCGTCACTCAATATCATATAGGACCCGTTCATATTTCAATCCACGCTCCCGCGAGGGGAGCGACTTTGCTTTTGCCATGTTCTATACCTCCATTTTCTATTTCAATCCACGCTCCCGCGAGGGGAGCGACGTTACTCTGCGGTTTTACGAGTTTGTTGCTCATTGATTTCAATCCACGCTCCCGCGAGGGGAGCGACGGTCATTCCAGGTCGGCTGCTCGCTCATGTAGTCGGAATTTCAATCCACGCTCCCGCGAGGGGAGCGACCAAACAAATTGGATTATGATATAACCAACAAGACAGATTTCAATCCACGCTCCCGCGAGGGGAGCGACAGATTCAGTCCTACATTGACAAGATTCAGTTCCCATTTCAATCCACGCTCCCGCGAGGGGAGCGACTTTTACGATGTGTTGTTACAACCGTGCTATGTGATTTCAATCCACGCTCCCGTGAGGGGAGCGACTAAATCAGCTAAATACCTATTCGTTAGTTCTTTATTTCAATCCACGCTCCCGCGAGGGGAGCGACGGAATCCACTTTGCTTCTGCGGCGGCATCTTCGCCATTTCAATCCACGCTCCCGCGAGGGGAGCGACCGGTCGCAAACGTGCCTTCCCCGATCTCCATGTAATTTCAATCCACGCTCCTGCGAGGGGAGCGACGAGGAACTCTTATCACTGCTATACTTAGTTCCGGATTTCAATCCACGCTCCCGCGAGGGGAGCGACTCATCTCCGGCGGCAGAACTAACCTCCGCAGGATATTTCAATCCACGCTCCCGCGAGGGGAGCGACCTGCCTCCAATTCTTCACGCTTTCTTTCAAGCAATTTCAATCCACGCTCCCGCGAGGGGAGCGACTCTGCATTCCCGCAGGCAACGTATGTATATTCTTCATTTCAATCCACGCTCCCGCGAGGGGAGCGACTTTGGCTTAGAGAAAATTGTGATAAATTTGGAGTAATTTCAATCCACGCTCCCGCGAGGGGAGCGACTACCAGCGTTCTCTTTCCCGCCAACAAGATTGAGATTTCAATCCACGCTCCCGCGAGGGGAGCGACAGCGTTTCGCAGCTCCTACTACTTCCGGGTCCGTATTTCAATCCACGCTCCCGCGAGGGGAGCGACGCATTATCACGGTATGAGTATGACGGATTACCGGATATTTCAATCCACGCTCCCGCGAGGGGAGCGACTGAATTTCGCGCTGCCAGCAACAAGATTACACTATTTCAATCCACGCTCCCGCGAGGGGAGCGACTAGGTGTGATTATATCGAGCGCACATAACGCCGAATTTCAATCCACGCTCCCGCGAGGGGAGCGACCAGACCTTACAATGCGTGACATCAGCGAAATCAGAATTTCAATCCACGCTCCCGCGAGGGGAGCGACCTGACTGCGTGTTTCGGATAATGGCAACCTCAGAAATTTCAATCCACGCTCCCGCGAGGGGAGCGACATACTTGCGTGCACCAGTTTACCATTTCCACAGCAATTTCAATCCACGCTCCCGCGAGGGGAGCGACGGAGACAAGGCCAAAGCATCACTCAACAAACAGGCATTTCAATCCACGCTCCCGCGAGGGGAGCGACGTCTCTGGATCAACCATAAGTTTTCCCTCGTACAGATTTCAATCCACGCTCCCGCGAGGGGAGCGACCAGAACCGGATACAGCTTGTTATCCGGATCAGCATAATTTCAATCCACGCTCCCGCGAGGGGAGCGACATTTTCTACGGGGTTCCAGCCTTTAGGGGGGTATTATTTCAATCCACGCTCCCGCGAGGGGAGCGACGGCATATAGGTGTGAATGTTCTCTTCCATGATTTATTTCAATCCACGCTCCCGCGAGGGGAGCGACCGCGTGAGATTCATCCTCATCAATCGGAACATAATTTCAATCCACGCTCCCGCGAGGGGAGCGACATAGATCGGAACGTCTGTAGATGTGTCTACCGTATTTCAATCCACGCTCCCGCGAGGGGAGCGACGGATTTAGGCAGATCAACCTCTGCCGGGGTAATGGATTTCAATCCACGCTCCCGCGAGGGGAGCGACATTCGTAAGAGACGCATGATCATATGCGTAAACGTATTTCAATCCACGCTCCCGCGAGGGGAGCGACGCTACCTGCTTTCGCAGATTTTTTTTGTAGATATTGATTTCAATCCACGCTCCCGCGAGGGGAGCGACAATACGATTCATAATAGCGCGGTGAGCAACGGAGAATTTCAATCCACGCTCCCGCGAGGGGAGCGACAGCATGGACGGATATCTCATCGGCGCAGGATTCCAATTTCAATCCACGCTCCCGCGAGGGGAGCGACATTTTGTATTTTTCGGTATCCATAAGAGATATCAATTTCAATCCACGCTCCCGCGAGGGGAGCGACAAATTTCGCAAGGCTCATGTTGCTAAGAAAATACATTTCAATCCACGCTCCCGCGAGGGGAGCGACATCTTGTCGAGCAGTTGGAAAAAGCAGGTTTTGTATTTCAATCCACGCTCCCGCGAGGGGAGCGACTCCAACTTCCACGCAGTTCAAACCTCTATACATCCATTTCAATCCACGCTCCCGCGAGGGGAGCGACTCCGCGCCCGAATATGCAACCGCAAAACTTGCATTCATTTCAATCCACGCTCCCGCGAGGGGAGCGACTTGTTTCTGCCATTAACGCAAGTGACGTAGGACTGGTATTTCAATCCACGCTCCCGCGAGGGGAGCGACCCGTCACCCGCGGACACTTTAGCAAACTAAAGTATTTCAATCCACGCTCCCGCGAGGGGAGCGACTGGAAACGCACAATTAGAATATCTGATATACGAATTTCAATCCACGCTCCCGCGAGGGGAGCGACCCAACCGCATCCACGCGGGACACACGATCACGGCATTTCAATCCACGCTCCCGCGAGGGGAGCGACCATCAAAACCGAATCCGCACGTAGTTTTGACCGATTTCAATCCACGCTCCCGCGAGGGGAGCGACTGTACTTGACAAACGGACAGAAAAGACGTATCATATTTCAATCCACGCTCCCGCGAGGGGAGCGACGGTAAATCTGATTGCCAGCCAGTCAATCAGTACCATTTCAATCCACGCTCCCGCGAGGGGAGCGACGTTACGAAGCGCTTACGATTGTAACTAATCTCGATTTCAATCCACGCTCCCGCGAGGGGAGCGACTGTTTTTCACCTATATTAAGTTCCGCATACACCGATTTCAATCCACGCTCCCGCGAGGGGAGCGACACGGACATCATTGGAGCGTATAACGCATCCACAGATTTCAATCCACGCTCCCGCGAGGGGAGCGACGATGCAGGTGAAAGCAAACTGGCAGGTCTTTCCACTATTTCAATCCACGCTCCCGCGAGGGGAGCGACCGGAGATATGCACGCAGCTCTCGAATACGCGCAATTTCAATCCACGCTCCCGCGAGGGGAGCGACAGAGGATGGGTGCTTCTGCACAATCCGCAGCAGGATTTCAATCCACGCTCCCGCGAGGGGAGCGACTTGTGCCTGATTGACTCTGGATATGATTCGGACGATTTCAATCCACGCTCCCGCGAGGGGAGCGACGGAGATACTACACAGCATTATATAAGCAGGCAGGATTTCAATCCACGCTCCCGCGAGGGGAGCGACAATGCAGTCTGTAAAGCAGCGTTCAATTTTTCAATTTCAATCCACGCTCCCGCGAGGGGAGCGACAACTACGCAACAGGGGAATTGATAAAGCCGGAAATTTCAATCCACGCTCCCGCGAGGGGAGCGACGTATGACGATAATGCGATTGTAGATACACAAGTAAATTTCAATCCACGCTCCCGCGAGGGGAGCGACAGCAATTTTATCTAAAATTCACCCTATGTTTTTAACCATTTCTCACAACGCTTCATCTTTCTCCTCCTTCCCTTTCCATTCTTTTCTTCCCCATCTTCTCAATTCCAGCACCTTTTGTGCACTTTTTCAGGTGCGAATCTCCCGGGGTTTTTCTGTGTACTACCGATTCGCACCTAAAAAATCAACACCTGATCTACAGCTGTACCACGTTCTACACCGATATGTTCAACTTTAGTTTTATAATTGTTTCCCAGATAATAAAACCGAAGACTGTCTTTTTCTTCATCGATAATGTCTGCTAAAATAGATTTTAATACAATACACTGTGCATTATCCAATATACATTCGAATACAGAATTTTGCACCCGTCTTCCGTAGTTGGTACATTGTTTGGCGACTTTACGTAAACGTTTTTTCCCCGCATCAGTTTCCGTATTGACATCATATGTGATCAATACCAGCATCCTCCCACCTCACTTCCACAAAAATACAGGATAGCTGTCCAGATCCCCTCGCAGATATCTTGCGAGCAACATCGCCTGCACATGAGGAACCATTCCCCATTCCACTTTTTCGTTTAGATAGGGATGCATAATTGTTTCTTTTTTCTTATTCTGCCACTCTGTCAGCAGTTTCTTTCGAAGTTCATCGTCCATCAAAACTGCGCCATTTTCTTTTCTGGTAAAATTCTTTCCATTGACGATTTTCTTATTAACAAGTGACAGCACAAAGCGATCCGCCATAACAGCTCTAAGTTCTTCAATCATATCCAGTGCCAGCGAAGCTCTGCCCGGTCTTTCGGTATGCAGATAGCCCATGTAAGGATCCAGACCGACCCCTTCCAACGCCGCTGCAATATTATTCGTCAGAAGCGTATACACAAATGACAGCATTGCATTCATGTTATCCATGGGCGGCCGCTTATTCCGTCCTTCAAACTTGAAATCTTTCTTCTGCTGCAAAATCAATTCATCAAACACGCCAAAATAGACGCTTGCGGCTTCACCCTCGAATCCTCTTAACTGTTCTTTTGACTCACAATTTTGAATCAGCTTCAAAGAATTTTTCAGATTCATAGACGCCGTTTTGACCCGCTCCGCATCAATCTGCATTCCGTGGTCTCGCACTGCTCGTTCCAGTACCCATCTTGCATTGTATACTTTTCCCAGAATACAATTTTTCGCAATTTCAAGACTGATTTCCGAATCCATGCAGCTATTGTATTGCTGTTCCCGCAGAACAATATTTCCTTGTGTTTTTCCCGTTACTCTAGCCAGAAACTTTCCTTGTGGTGTCAGAAAACACAATGCTATATTTCGATCCGAGCAAGCTCCCATTAACGCCGGACTTACTCCACGATAACCAAAGGATACAATACTCTCCAAATTATGCAGCGGCAATCTTCCGAGTTCTTTATCATCCTCATAGATAACAATATTTTCCCCGTCAAGTCCCAGATAACTGTTCTCAGAAGTAACATACAACGTATTTAATAACTTTTTCATTCCTCTTCCTCCAGTCTCTGTTCGATATAGGTTTTCACTGAAACCGTCTTATTCAGTTTCGGAAGGCAGATGTCCTTTAGTGAACATGCATTACATGCTTTGCTCGGTTTCACTTTGGGTGTACACTTTCGTGCATAATATTGATGCATTTCCGCCAACATATGAATTACTTCTTCCCGCAATTCTTCTGTAATTTCTATCTGCTCCCGTCTTCTTGTTTCGCCATAGAAAATTGCTCCCTGCGCCACTCTGGTCGAAAACATTTCCTCCAGACATAACGCCTGTGCCACTACCTGAAGCTTGTCTTCTTCCGTAAGCTTAGGTTTGCCTTTCTTGTATTCCACAGGAAACACAGAATACAATCCTCTATGTCCATGCAGTTGAATTCCATCTTCACACTTCTGGAATTCAACTACATCACACTCCCCGCTGATCCCAAGTTCTCTCGAAGAAACCGGCAGCGCACGAACAATAATCGTATCTTTCCGTTTTTCTGTCAAATAAGGATCGTGTGCCTTTTTATGCATTAGTTCACCCGTGACGGTATGTACGTTTTCAGCCCACTGCTGCTCCACATGAATCAATGCCCATTGTCTTCGGCAGAATTTGAAATGCTGAATTCCGGATATCATCAGATACTCATCTTCTGCATATTCCATCAGACCATCCTTTTCACCTGAATTGACTCAGGAATGTCTTCTTTGCGCAAAGTAACTGTATAGTCCTGATATTTTCTTGGATATTCTACATCTTCCTTTCTTTTTACTTCTACCGCGTCAAATAACTTATATGCAGGGCAGTCACCAAGTTCTTTACTATGCTTGAATACAATCAGTTCACGAACCGCCATTTTTCCTCTTGCTGCTGAATGATCATGTTCAAACATGTTAATAATTGCTTCCCACAGCAGCTCAAGATCTTCTTCTGTAAATCCTGTTACTTTACGTGCAAGATTTGCTGACACAAAACCTTCTGCACGATATAAGGCATACGGTACAATACTCTTACGTCCCATTTCTGTGCTCTTGTTTTCTGCATCTTTTTCTGTTGTGATGGCTACTCGAGTAATTGTAACCTCCTGACTGATAATTGGATCAACGCTGCGTGCAAATCCGATCTGCACCGGACCTCTTACCTGTCCACAATTCAGTGATGCTTTCACGAAAGTTGTCATAACTGCACCAAAGGTTCGGATATCGAAAAAGTGATCGCACATATAATTTCTTAATTTTATATCTGCATCCGTATCATTTTTTTTCAGCTTTTTCAATTCTTCTGTCACCTTTTTGTCTTCTGTTTCCTTGATACCTAACGACGCACATGCTTCCCGGTCACTTCGATTAAGAGGAACATCTTCTTTAATATAAATTTTATAGCCATCCTCATCTTCTTTTACTGTCTCAACATAATTTCTAATTTTCCTTTTCAGGCATACATCTGTAACAAGACCTAAGCCACTTTCTGGGTCAATGCGCGGCATATTTCCAGCATCTGGATCGCCGTTCGGATTTCCATTTTCCACGTCAAACAATACAACAAATTCATATCTGTTTTTGATCACATCACTCATTTATTTTTCCTCCCGTTTTTCATACTTTTTCTGTGTCTGATGATAATATCCTAGGATAAATTTCCCCTGTTCTTCCAGCGATAACTGTTTCGGAACATATGGCAGTTCTCCAATCAATTTCGTTAAAAGCTTTTCGTAATAAATCTTTGAACTATCTCTTTCCAGTTTCCTGATATGACTGTTTTTCAGTTTAATCAGAATTGGAAAAATAATGGCTGGTGTCGCACATGCCGCGTTGAAATAACGGTCTCGAATTGTCGATTTAATTCCCGGATTTGCATCCATCTGTATGGATTCCAGTACAGAAAATAATTGTCCCAGCGTAAACGCAATCTCATTTTTTTCAGTTTCCATATAAGTTTCACCATCCTCCCATTTACAATTTTTTATAAGATATGCTTTTATAATTGCAGCTCGTCCCCAGGTTACCCTTCCCTGTTCTGCCCGTATTCGGATCAATGTATCCGTATACAGGCTTGCCGGGTATCTACTGTCTGCAAGAATTGCTTCCAATACCATTGCTGCCATATTTGCGACAGGCTTTTTATCTTTTGATTTCTGATTGACTGTTTCTTTCAGCATATCATCGACTCCAAGATACTCCATTTCAGCCCATTTTGGTTTTGGAACCTCAAGTCTCTGATAATGATTTTTAAAATTTCCTAAAATATTTCCAAACGAATTCTGATAAAAAAATCTCACCGACAATCTTGCCGCATTAGGAGCCAAACATAAGATATAAAATCTTTGATCCGTATTGATTTTTATATCTTTTACATCAATATATTGTCCTTTTTCTATCTTTTCCAATACATCATGCACCACATCCTCATTGTCCTTCGTTGGATTCAGGAATGTAGAAAAGAAATCCTGATATTCCGTTTTTGCTTCTTCCGCCCAATAGACAACCATTGAATCCCCTAGAGAAAACGTATACTTTTTTTGTGACAGAAGATAATTCAGTGCTGTCGTATAGGCAAATTCTGCATATTTTCCAACAGGGGCATTATAACTTTGTTCCTTCTCATAAGATTCAAACGCCGGTGCGTTAAAAGAGACCAAGGAAGCTCCACTCGACTGTGCTCCCGGAACACCTTTAATATTTTTATGGATTCTGGAAATTCCATCTGGCTTTCCTGTTACAAGGCAAATGCCGACTGCATCTCCCTGTTTCTGATCCAGAGTTTTTTCCCACGCTTTCTGAATCATTTCATCATCCTGTGCATATTTTCCATTCACTAAGAAAATCAGATTACTTCCTTCCGTCAGCTCTTCCCACGATTCGGCAACGGCTGGATTTTCCTTGGCCTGTTCTGGTTTCCAATTTTCGAAAAAAGCACAAATTGCGTGTGCCGCTTCTCCCTGCACATTCTGTAAGATCTGTAAGTGTTTTTCTTTTGCTGACTGGAAACATTCCAACATTCTCTTGTTTGTTCCATCTTTGTCTATTCCCAGAATATATTTGGAATTATCGCATAGAAAATTAGCAGAAACTCCGGAAGATCGAGTCACCATCTCCGGCACAGTCAATGGCTGCGGACTCAAGATCGTTTTCTTTCCAGTCTGCTGCTCCCTCTTTAAACTCAGAACAGCTTGAACCTTTCCGTCGTATGACAATTGAATACCATAAGAAACTTTTCCTGTACACCATCCTCTCTTTGAAATCTTTCCTTGCTTTTCCAAATCTTCGTAATACTTTACCAATGCCTGAAGAATCATCGTATCACCTCACAATTCCGTAAATCAATGACACCCTTTCGCATAACTGCTCGAAAAAACATCGGCTCAATATTCTCTGGATCAGAATAGTCCATGTCAAAAAGCATCAGGCCCAGATCTTTTTCTTCCTCATTCTCATATGCAGTGTGGATCTCCTCTCCTTCATATAGAGCAAAATGTGCTGGAAATTCCCGGCAGCCAAAATATGGCATGTGATAGCATTCTCCTCTTTTGAGTCTTCGAATTGTAATATCTTTAAATTTGCCTGGATTATCTGTTTCATTCGCTTTATCTGTCATTCCAAAATGGGCTTCTATCACGTACTCTACATCTGTCAATATCACGGAAGCCCTCTGTACAATGTCCTGTTTTGTGCTGATATACAATGGTTTTTCTGCGCCATTGTATACTTCCAGAACTTTGCTTGCCAATGCCTTGCTTTTTACCTCATTTCTTCGAACACTGGTAAAACGAATTGGCTTGTTCACATAGATTCGATCAATTTTCCATTCGAGACCAGGGTGCCAGTAAATCGCCTCCAGAATCCCTCTTGCTGCGGAAGGCGTCATCACATCATACGAATATCTTTCCACTTTTAGCTCCGGCCTTGAAAACAGTGCATAATCCCCCCAGACTTTAACTTTTACTCCAATTCCCATAGGCGTTTCCTCTTTTCCTTATTGTTAGACTTATGTCTTTTCTCTATTTTTCACTTGTACTATTATGTTTTCATCATACTATATCTTTTTCTGTAATTCAATTAAAATTTTAAATAAAAATGTATTGAAATTTTTATGTATTTTGATTATAATAATTCTGACAGGATGTCCTCCTGCGGATTGAAAAAATACATTTTTCTTTAACGAAAAAACGAGAGGGAATGGAAGGTTTTAATTCTTCCATTCCCTCTCGCTTTTTCATACAAATAACGCTGTCCCCAATTCAACCGACAAATCCAATCCCATCTCTTCTGTATAGCGTTCAGGATCAGTTAATTCATAAAAATCTTTTACATCCTCAGAAACCCCTCGCACAATTCCTGCCGCATAGAATTTTTCCATTTCATTTTTACGAACGTTAATGCAAAACTTGCCAGCCTGCCTCATGTTTTTTCTGGTAAATCCCTGAAATTTTATCTCTTGCAGTATCTTCTTTGCCTCTTCCGTATTTCCAATAAATAACGCTGCCGTGTCTTCTTCAATTAATTTAAAATTCTGTGCTGTTTCTTTAAAATTATATTTTCCTTTTTCAAAATTCTGCAGGATTTTCTTTTTATCCAGATCTTCTCCCCGTAAGTAATACAGTCTTTCAAAATACGCTTTTATTGTTCCTAAATCTGAAATCTCGACTTTCTCTGCAATCAGACTTTTTGCCACATCAATTTGCTGTCTTTGTCCTGAAACGGTTTCTTTTTCATCGAATTGAAATATAAACACATTACTTTCAGAAACATCATACTCCCCTTCTCTATTGCATCTTCCCGCCGCCTGAATCATCGAGTCAATTCCCGCCAGTTGTCTGTATACTGTCCGGAAATCCAGATCCACTCCAGCTTCCACGAGGCTGGTCGCAATTACGATACATTTTTGAGGATTCTTTTTGTCCAATCTTTTTCGTATCTGCTCCAATACTCGCTTTCTATGCTTCGGATACATACTCGTTGATAAGTGGTAACAGCCTTCGCCTTTTAGTTTCTGATATAATTTCTGCGCTTTTTTCCTCGTATTGACAATACATAATGTCTGGAATCCGCCTTCCAATCTGCTTACAAGTTCTTCTTCACTTAGATAGCCAAGATTTTTATAGCGCACTCGCTCAAAAAATCGGAATTGTTCTTCCATCCGCGGACATAGTTCTATTGCATTTCTCTCCTTTTGAAAGAGAGACTGCAATGCTGGCTGTGTAGCCGTACAGAGTACCACGCTTGATCCGTAACGGTCAATCAATTCTTCCATCGCAGCAATACACGGTTTCAGATAATCAACTGGCAGCATCTGCGCTTCATCAAAAATAATTACACTGTTGGCCATATTGTGGAGTTTTCTGCATTTTGATGATTTATTAGCATACAAAGATTCAAAAAACTGTACATTCGTCGTTACTACAACCGGTTTATCCCAGTTTTCCGCGGCAAGCTGCATCGGTTTGAATTCTTCCGAACTATCATAATCAACATTATAATGATTTTCCAGAACATTCTGATCTCCCAGAATTTCCCGGAAAACTTCTGCATTCTGCTCAATGATGCTCGTATATGGAATCACATAGATAATTCGATCCATATGATTGTACACACCATGTTTTAATGCAAATCCCAACGATGCGGTTGTCTTTCCGCCTCCCGTTGGAACCGTTAAGCGAAACAGTCCTTTCGGATTATTCCCTTGCTCCATGCAGTTTCTTAAGATTTCCGTTCTTCTTCCATTAACTGACTCTGTTTCCTTATTTTTCAACCAATCTTCAACATGTTTCTCCAGCTTATGCAAAAGCGTCGTCAGGTTCTCCCCCGCCTCGCGCTGTGTCTGCCCTGCTTTCATAAAATCTTCTGTATCCAGAAAATCTGCATCTACAAGACACGAATACAGCATTCTCATAAAAAAGCTCAAAGAAAAATCTGGATTTTCTGTTTCTATTGGATTGAATGGCAGCGTTGTTAATACCGGAATTTGTACTTCTGTTTTGTACGCCTGATAGTCTTCGATCCGCTTTTTCCTTCGACCTGCCAATGTAGATGCACTTCCCGTATCCAGTTCATTCCCATAATCAGGCAGACCTGCATGGTGTCCTGCAATGCAATATTCTAATAGTGGATACATTCCCTGCTGTTCCAGACATAATCGAGCACCCGCTGTCGCGTGGTCTACACTGATACTATTATCTTCCTTGATTTTTCTCTGAAATTTGTCGCTGTACTTTCCAATATCATGCAGCATTCCACAGCAATAGCCCCATTCCCCTTTACCAAATTTTTCCGCAAAATCCCTTGCCCGTTCTGCTGTTCCCAGCAGATGCTGCAACAACAACTGTACTCGATCTTCCTCTCGATGTGCTATATATTCCATTGTAAAATTCCCCCTTTGTTCTTAAAAATATATTAACCTAACTACTGCTAATTGTATATAAAAATAATCACCTGCTGTAAAAACAGATGATTATTTTTGAACTCAATTATATTTTATATAAAATGGATCGGTAACTATTTTCTTTTTTTACATCTTGCGAAATCTCCGATACCTCTTCTCTACCAGCTCTTCCGCATCCAGCTCCGCATATTTTCCCATAAATTTCTGAATCTTCCTTCTCAGATCTCCACAAACCGCAGGTAATGTCTCCACAGTAAACTCTTCCGGTTCCGCCACAATCTCTTCTACGATTCCAAGCTCTTTCAAATCCCTCGCCGTCAGCTTCATCACCTCGGCGGCCTCCGGCGCGCGTTTGCCGTCTTTCCATAGAATACTTGCAAATCCCTCCGGCGACAGGATGGAGTAGATGGCATTCTGCATCATCCACA
>OLQQ01000546.1_pt1 | contig 18622 bp, 29 predicted proteins | sample 1672041 | NCBI WGS metagenome assembly OLQQ01 (sample SAMEA3136639, study PRJEB25190) | human gut metagenome
GCTCGCTGGGCTCATAACCCAGAGGTCCATGGTTCAAATCCATGCCCCGCTACCAATTGACCGTCGTTCCCATCACTGGGGGCGGCGGTTTTTAATATCTGTTCAGCCTTCATCGGCGTTAGATCAGTCCTAACAAGCGTTTCAATGCCGACCCCGAAAAAATCGGCAGCTGTACACATGTCATCAAAGAACCAAGTTTGCTTATTCTGAAGCATCTTTGACAAAGACTGAGGAACTTTGCCCATGTATTCGGCTAAGTCCTTCTTCTTGCTGTGCGAAGCGTCAAGCAGCAGTTTGATATTTGCCACCGCGATTTGCTGCTTATCCAAGCGCGGCTTAGGCATCATTGTTGTTGTCATACCGCAATTATAAACCAGCGGTTTAGTTTGTGCGACACGCCCAAGTTATAACCTTTTAGTTTCCGTATGTTTTAATAATCAACTGTGAGTTTAGTAATCAGTGAACAGCGAACTATAGCGAAGCGGACACGCGGCTTCTTGCGCGCTAATCACATGACACAGCGTGAATTAGCCGATTCAGTCGGAATGAGCGAACAGGCAATGTCAAACAAGTTGAGAGGCATTAAGGGCTTCACATTGCGCGACGTTTCACGAATTGCCGATTATTTCGACGTTTCCATTGACTCTCTGCTTGGCCGAGAGCCTTTGGAGGTGGCGTGATGGCTGGCGTGGAACGTGTGTCGGTGCATGTAAGCCGTCTGGCGCATTGCCCTGATGTGTTCTTCGTCGAGTTCTCTCGTGCCGGTTCTGTGGGGAACCTCGTTGTTCCTCTGGATCGTTCCGAGGCCGAAGCGTTGCGCGACGAGCTTGGCGAAGCGCTGTCGGGCCGGATTACGGAGGCCCCGGATGTTAGTTGATGGTTTTAATGATCTCCACGGGTTCAGGGCATCCGTCCCAGACGATGGTGAATTTGATGGGGTAATGGGCTTTGCCGTCCCCGTCCTCCACGTGTCCGTCAAAGAACGCGGCGCCGCCTTGTTGACGCTCCTCTCGCAGTTTCGGCAGTCCAAGGTTGAAGAAGTGGATGTCGGGCAGCCCCCATGGTTCGCTATCGGTTCTTCCAAGATAGTTGTTCCATGTGTTCGTGTAGGTTCCCTCGACCGCTTCGGCAAACACGGAGATGTTACGCGCAGGGCCTCCGATGTTGGTAAGGACGAAGCGCGACCCGCTTTCGTCGATGTCGATTCTGAACTTGGGCGGCATGGGAGGCTTGAGAGTAGCCGACGTTGTTGCTGGAAACATGGCGTCTATTTCGTCATTCGTGATTGGCGTCGCAGGCCCTTCCGCTGGTGTTTCCTTCCTGGACGCTTTGCTAACGAGGCCAATAAGTTTTTTGACGATGAACGCGCCCGCCCCACCGATGATTGTCAATATTGCGCAAATCGCCATGACCCAGTTCGGGTCACCCATGTCGATGTTTTGAAACCAATTCGTAATTCCATTCATGACGTTCAATCTACAACCGGAGGTGTCTCGTGCCGTATTTGAAGCCTGAGTCCACCAGCGACACGTTTGACGTGTTTTGCAGGGTGACCGATGGTGGCAATCCTTATCGTTTCCATGTCCTCGCGGACATCCGTGGGCAGTTGTTGGACGTGGATGGGTTGTCGATGGGTGAGTTGGTGACGGTCAATCGTGAGATTGCCAGGGCCATCAGGGAGGCGAAGCATGCGCGCCATCTGTAGGACCGTGCTACGTGGCCTGTGCGTCGTGGCTGTGTTGCCGTCGGTGCTGCTGGCGGTTGGTTTGTGCGCGTTCTGGCGGTGGCTGTGGGACGACGATGACGAGAGGAGTCGGTATGGGTACGGCTACTAGGGTCTGCGTGGATAATTACGAGGCCTATCCGGGTATCTTCCGTGTGTCGTTCGACTCCGGTGATGTTCGCGCGGCGGTGGTGCTGACCCGCCCGCAGTTGGAGCAGTTGCGCTCGTGCGTGACTGATTCGTTGGCTCGTGACGATGCGGTGAGGCGAAGACGCGGCGGCGATCTGTGACGGCTTGCGCCGTCGATAACCGAATATGCCTTTGACCACGCCGACCGTCGGTTGCGTGCGAGGCGGGATAAAGCACCCGGCCGCGCCTTGCCCAGCGCGTTACAAACACACCACGTGTGGCGTGGTGGTTGAAGCGCCCCTAGCGGGGAGGCGTGCGGGTTGCAGCTAAACGCACGTGTCGTGTTCCCAAGGACGAAAGCGGCACCATCGACCCCATGCGTGGGGTGGCACGTGCGTTGACCTTCGTCGCGGCATTGTGCCGCTGACCATATGCGACGGCCTTGGCTCCATGCCGAAATGCTTTGCATGTGGGAACTCTTCGGAAATTCAGGAATCTTCGGATTCTTGTTTTTCCGCTTAGGGTTCCCCGCTCTAACCTTCCACCATCCGAAATCTACAAACGATTCATTCAGAGACTTATCCACTTATCCACAAACGAGATTGGGGGCAACATCATGGGCTATGCGGTTGATTACATTCCTACCAGCGAGCAGAAGCGCAGAAAGGTGAAGAAGAAGTACCGTCGAGAGCATGTGACCAGCAAGGCCATCAGGGCGAAGGACATGAAGAAGGCGGTGAAATGGAATCTACCCAAGCTTGAGTACGACACCACCGGAGCGGATACCGTGGATCGTTCCATCGCCATCAGGATTCTCCACTTGGATTGCATCAGCCGTGACACCGACCCGGACGGCGACCATGCCATGCAGCAGTTGGTGAGCGAGGGCATCGTGTCGAAGCCGAAGCGCGTGGGTGGCCGCCAGGTGTTCGGCCGCGCCGACCTGATCCAGTCGTTGAAGGCGTGGACTCGTTGATGGCGGGCAAGTATCTGACCACGGCTCAGGCGGCGGAATACTTGGGAGTGAGCACCCGCACGATGCGCAGGTGGCGAAACCGCAACATCGGTCCCGCGTATGTTAGGTATTCAGACCGCACGTGCAGGTATCCGCTGGGAGGCTTGGAAAGGTTCAGGGCGGATCATGCCGCGCGTTGACCATCGTTTGAGGGTGCCGCCCGCGATAAGCGCGGAAGTGGTGGCACGGTACGGCAACGACTGTTGGCTGGACATGCCGGGATGCACGAAGGTGGGCGACACGTCCGACCATATCGTGCCCCACGTGTTCGGCGGCCCCACTATCGTCAAGAATCTACGGCGGGCGTGCAGGCATTGCAACGGCTTGCGTCGTGAACGCATACTATCCGGTTGGCCTAGCGTGATCCACGCGGTCATCGGTCCGCCATGCGCGGGCAAGACCACGTGGGCGTTGGAGCACATGCAGCCGGGCGACATCATCGTGGATTACGACCGGTTGGCGGACGCGCTCATGCCGGGCATGCCGGACGATACGCCCGTGCCCGACGCGGTGCGTGACCTCGTGGCCGGGGCATGGCAGGGAGCCTATCGCAACGCGGTCACGCTGGCCAAACCCGTGAGCCTGTGGCTGGTCAAGGTCATGCCCGGCACACAGCGAAGCCCGCGCCTATTGGACGAATGGCTGGCGTTGGACTACGACATACACGTGTGTGATCCTGGCAAGCCCGTGGTGGTGGAGCGGCTGGAGGAACTGAAGGCCGGACGGCGTGAGCTGGCCAGCATGCGCCAGTGGTACAGGAGCGGCATCACCCAGGCAGGCATAGACTCAAGGCAGAAGGCGAGGCGCGCGAGGCTCGCGAGCCTTGGCCTACGCGATGGCGAACCAACCACGCCAGTCGTGGCCTCTTCGCCGCCGGTTCGGGCGCGGCCTCGCTGGTAGCCGCCCGTTTTTTAAGCCGCAATGCACCACCGATACCCCGCGCCCACCGTTTTCTTATCCCCACAAACCAAATAAAAAAGCCCGAAAACAGGGACGGAACCCACGATTTCGGACTGATTCGTTAGCCAATTAAGGAATCTACAACAATTTTGGTTTGGAGGCAACAACATGGGTGAGTTCCATGGACTCGACGGCCTGGAGGACGCCGGAATCGTCAAGGGGCCGCAGGAAAAAGCGACCGAGAAGTTCATCAACAGGTTCAGGGAAGGCAAGGCGGACAACGCCATGGCCGATTTCCTGTATTCGAGCATGCTGAGCATCGCGCGCAACATCGACGCGCAGAACAACCGTGGCCGCGAGATAAGCCGCAACATGACCTCCCTGCTCGGCTACATCCAACAGCTCGAAACCATCTACCCGTCCACACCTTCCCAGACTGACAACAGGCTGGAGGAACTCATGGCGGCGATGGCGAAATGAGCGTCAAACCCACCCCCAGCCTCAAACCACGCTACGCGACCCCGCGCAACCTTGCGCGTCCGACCGATGGCGCCAAGGAAGCCCGCATAGCCGAAGCGTTGGGCACCCCGTTCTTGCCATGGCAGCGCATGGTTTCCGACGTGTTCGGTGAGATAGACCCCGACACCGGCACCTACTATTACGACACTCTGGTGCTCACCGTACAACGGCAGGCCGGGAAAACCACGCGCGAGCGGGCGACCGAAACCCGCAACGCGTTGTGGGGGCCGAACCGTCGTGTGTGGTATCTGGCGCAGACCGGCAAGGACGCATCCCAGCAGTTCCGCGAGTACATCACCGGTTTCGACAAGTCTCCGCTGGCTCCGTTGGCCGCTTCCAAGCGCATGAGCAACGGCAGCATGTGCCTCACGTTGAAGAACGGCAGCACGATACAGCCGGGCGGCACGACCGACAGTGGTGGCCACGGCTTCCAGGGTGATTCGCTGACGTTGGATGAATGCTGGGCGCTGCCAGCCGACAAGGCCAAGGCGATCCTGGACGGTTTCCTTCCCACGACCACCACGCGTTTGAAGCTTACCGGCGTACGGCCACGGCTCACGTTCTGTTCGACCGAGGGCACGGCGGAATCCACGTTTTTCAATCCGAAGCTTGACGAGTTGCGGGCGATGATGGACGCGGGCGAACCCATGGGACGAACCTGCTTCTTCGATTTCGGTATACCGTTCGGCAGTGATCCCGAAGACTTGGACAACATTTGGGCGCATCATCCCGGTGCCGGGCATTTGTTCGACTACGACCAGTTGGCCGATTTCCGCCGTCAGTTCAGCCAGGACGCGGCGGGTTGGGCGCGTGCCTTCGGCAACTTGCGGGATTCGGGAATCATCGACCGTGCGATAGACCCGCAACTGTGGCAGTCCACCAGCGCCAACGCTATAGATCCGGCTGAGGCCACCGGGCGCGTGTGTTTCGGCGTGGCCGTGGCCATGGGAGGTATCGGCACCGCGATAGTCGCATGCATCGAAACCGAGGCCGTGCCCCTGTTGCAGGTCGTGGACGTGTTGCCGGGAACCGGCAGCGCGCCGGAACGATTGAGGGAATTGCAGGAACGCTACCACGCGCCCATCTGCATCGACATGCGGGGGCCGTCCGCGGCGTTGGCCGACCGGTTGCGTTTGAGCTTGGATGAATGGGGCATAGCCCGTTACGAGCTTGTGGATATGAGGGCGGCTGACGCGGTGACCGCGCCGCAGGCGTTCATGAGCGCGTTGGATCAGCACGCGGTGAATCACGCGCCCGATTCAGACATGGATCGTGAGGCGGGTTTGGCCGGTAAGCGCATGAGTGGTGACGCTTGGCTGTGGAACAGGGCTGAGGGCGTGAACGCGCCGACCATCGAGGCCGCAACGCTCGCCCTGTGGGGATTGACGCACATGCCCGACGACACACCGCCCGGAGTGTACTAAAACGTGGCCGACGTGTCCGCTTATGGCCGCTATGGCCGCTTATGGCCGGTATTTTTTGGCGTGGCGCTGCCATGCCGCGCATCATGTCCGGCATGAGCATACGAGAGATGATGGCGAACATGTGGGGCGCGGTGAAGCGTTCCGCCAATCGCGTGTCAAGCGTGGCGACCGCGCCGTTCCGCCGTCCGGCCGGGCGTGACCCGTTGAACATGTCGGTCGTGTTCCGAGGCGTGCAGATATTGCAGACCGCAGTCAGCGGCTTGCCCGTGCGCCAGTTGCGGCATGGCATGGCCGTGGAACCCGCGCGGATCGTGGAACGCCCGGACCCCGACACGTGGCGGGCGGACTTCATCAGCGAAACCGTCATGGGCTTGGCGTTGAACGGCAACGCGTTCTGGCTGAGGTTGAAGGGCGTGGACGGCTCAACCATCGGCTTGCGGAATCTGCCGCCAGCGTTGGTGAGCGTTTCCGACGCTCGCGGCGACATCGCCAACCCCGACAAGCGCTATTGGTACATGGGGCGCGAATACACGTCAAACGACATCATTCATCTCAGATTCTTGAAGGTGCCGGGACGGTTGCGCGGCATGGGGCCCATCGAGGCGGCGCGCGAGGAGATCGAGGGAGCCATCGACGCGCGCGATTACAAATCAAGGTATTTTTCCGAGGGCACGCATCCCACGGGCATCATCAGCACCGCGAAGCCGTTGAACGACGAAGTGGCCGAGAAGGTCAAGGAAAGTTTCAAGCGCAACGTCGATGACGTGAAGGTGCTCACCGGCGACCTGAAATACACCCAGCTGGCGCTGAGTCCCAAGGACATGCAGTTTCTGGAGACGCAGCAGTTCGACACCACGCAGATAGCCCGCCTGTTGGGCATCCCCGCTTCGCTCATGCTCGCGGCGGTGGAAGGCTCGAACCTCACCTACAGCAATATCGAACAGGAATGGATACAGTTCGCGGACTTCACTCTTGAAGCCTACGCGCAGCCCATCGAACTCGCGTTGGGTGAGGTGCTGCCGCGCGGCACCAGCGTGGAACTCGACTGGGACAGCATGCGCCGAAGCGACACGAAGACCAAGGCCGAAACCTACCAGATTCTCATAGCGTGCAACGTGCTCACCGTAGATGAGGCGCGCGCCATGGAAGGCAGGCCACCACTACCCGCCGCACCAACCCCGCAACCATCGAACGACTTGGAGGAAACCGAATGAACGAACGCAAGGAAATCGCCTACCGCGGCCTGAAACTCCGCAAAGCATCAGATGGTGACGGGCGCAGCATCGAGGGCGTGGCCGTCCCGTTCGGTGACATCTACAACGACCCGTGGGACGGGGCGGAAACGTTCGACCGTGACACCGTTTTCGAGAACGCCGACACGGCCAAGCTCTGCTACCAGCACGCCGAACTGATCGGCGCGATCACTTCGGCAGAGAACCGCGACGACGGGCTTCACATCACCGCACGAATCGCTGACACCCAGCTTGGGCGCGACGCGGTGGCATTGATGGACGAAGGCGCGTTGGACTCGCTCAGCGTCGGATTCATCCCGTTGGAGGACGAACGCGACGAAAACAACGTGACCCACCGCCGCCGCGTGCGCCTCATGGAAGTGAGTTTGGTGAGCTGGCCCGCATACCAGAACGCCAAGGTGGAGAACCACCGCAACCTCAATACCGAGAACAGCCAGGAAAGGAACCACATGGAAAACGAAACCATCGAAAAGGTGCGAGCGGAACAGGCCGAACAGGCCGACGTGCTGCGCAGCATCCAGGCGAGCCTAGCCACCATGAACAACCATGGCAGCTCGAATCCCGCCGCATCCTACCGCAGCTACGGGCATCTGCTCAAGCAGCTCGCCAAGGGCGACGAACAGGCGCGCAACGACTACGAGCAGATCAGCAAGCGCGACTACACGGGCGGCGTGCTCGCCAACAGCGACCCGCAGCCGGTATGGATCAGCAACACGCTTCGCATCCTCGAACAGCGCCGCCGCATCACCAACCTCGTGTCACACGCCGCGCTGCCGTCCGAAGGCGAGACGCTGAGCTATCCCATCGTCACCGAGGACACCACCACCGTAGGCAAGCAGGCCAAGGAAGGCGACTACCTCCCCTATGGCGAGATCAAGATCGGGGCACGAACCGCGACCATCGAAACCTACGGCGGCTACACGTCCCTGAGCCGCCAGGCCATCGAACGCGCCAGCGTGCCCTACTTGGACAAAACCCTTGAGGCGTTGGTCAAAGCGTACGCGCGCAACACCGAAGCCGCCACCCGCATCGCCCTCTACGGTGCCATCGGTGACGTGTCCTCCTCGGACAAAATCGACGCGGGCAAGGCATTGACGGCGATGACCCCGAACGACTAGCTCGACATCATCATCGACGCGCGCCTTGAGGTTGAAGACCGCAACACATCATTGGACTATCTCGGCGTTTCCGGCGACGTGTTCAAGGCCATCGCCCACCTGAGCGACGACGGCGACCGTTTCATGGACATCAGCGGCGGCGGCATCGACCGGCTCGGCAGCATCGACACGACCGACATCACCGGTTCACTGCTTCGCGTGCCAGTGGTGCTCATGCCCGGCGCGGCCGCAGGAACCGCCGCGTTCCTCGACAAGGGAGCCGTGACCGTGTGGGAGAACGGCAACAGCCCCTTCCAGCTCCAGGACGACAACGTACTCAACCTCACCAAAGACTTCAGCGTGTACGGCTACGCCGCGTTCGGCGTGACCTTGCCCGAAGGCATCCTGCCCATCAAGTTCGCCAACGCCTGACAGAAAGGAACCCGACCATGGAATGGAAGACCAAACTACCCAACATCCCCCAAGACACGTATGGCCCCGCGTTCGAGCCGACCATCATCGCCGCGATCAATGAACTCCGCGCAGCCATCGGCGGCACGACGGCACCGGAGGCCACCACCGTTGACACGCTCGGCGGCGCGACCGACATCGGCAAGAACATTCTCAAGGCGCGTGACGCGGCGGCGGTGCGCACCCTGCTGAACGTGGCCGAGAAACCGGCGGCCTGATGGCGGACGACCCACTTCTGAATGAACTCGCAAGGCAGGCCGGAACGCTCGACACCGACGACCGTCCGGCCTTGGCCGCGAGGCTCCGCGCGGCACGCGCCTACCTCTCCCCGCACGTGGATGGCTACGGCATCCCGAAGGACGTGGTGGACGACTGCACGCTGTCGGTGGCTTTGGACTTGTGGCAGGCCAAGGACGCGAGAAACGGCATCGTGGGAATCACGGACGGCGTGGAACCGTTCAGAATCCCCACCGACCCGTTGCGCACCGCTTGGCCGAAGCTCAGGGCGGCGGGCTTGCCCGCAGGATTGGGCATCGCATGAGCCGAGTGGACGAACTCACCGAACAGCTCAAGGAACGCATCACCGAAGCCGGGCACGGCCTGATCCTCCAAGTCACCACAGACCCGTCACTGGTCAAACCATCGCCGGGCAAGGTCAGCTTGGTCATCATGCCGCCTGACATCGCTTGGGACGGCTGGGAACTGGAACCAAACGTGACGTTCAAGATTCTCGCGGTGGCGGGAACAGCGAACACGAACACGCGCGGCTACGACCTGATCCTAGAAGCCATGGACATCATGCACCAGGCGGACGTGAACATGGCCACGGCCACTCCAGTCGGCTTCGACCTCGCGGGCGCGGGAACGCTCGCCGCATACGAAATCACACTCAACCCCATGTAATCGAAAGGACACAATCATGGCGGCAATCAGAACATTGGGACCGGGCAAGCTCACCATCACCGACACGGGTAAGGGGCGCGACTTCAGCGCGCAGGTCACCAAGGTGCAATTGGCGGCGTCGAACAACACCGACGACCCTATCAATTTCCTCGACGGCTCTCAGGACACCAGCACAAGCACCGATTGGACGCTTGAAGGCACCATCGTGGACGACTTCGACGCCGACAACCTCAGCGCGTGGTGCTTCGACCACGCTGGCGAGCAGATGCCGTTCGAGTGGGTGCCGAACAACAAGGGCAAGATCAAGTGGACGGGCAACGTGAATGTGAGCGCCGTGAGCATCGGTGGCGACGTGAAAAGCAAGAACACCAACGATTTCAGTTTCCCCGTCACCAACCTCAGCCACGCGGCCTACAGCGGAACCATCACCGCGCAAGAAGGAAACTAGCATGGCCGCGACAGCCGCCTACGTGGTAGGCCAAAAACGGTTCGTGTCCACCATGCGCAAGGCGGGCGCGGACATGAAGGAACTCAAGGAAGTCAACCGGCAGGCCGCGAACATCGCATTGCCAGCGGTGCGCAATCTCGCGCCGCGCGGCAAGAACGGCAGGTTGGCTTCATCAATCCGTGTCGGGGCGACACAGAAGGCCGGTGTCATCCGCGCGGGACGCAAAAGCGTGCCCTATGCGGGCGTCATCAACTACGGGTGGCCAGCCCGGCGCATCAAGCCGCGCCTGTTCGTCAACAACGGCGTGGCCTCGACGGAAGGCGCGTGGCAGCGCGTCTACAGGCAATTCATCGATAAGACACTCAACGAAGTAAAGGGAGCCTAGATCATGCAGATCGTGAAAGTCACCTACGCGGACGGCCGCACCGAGGAAACGCGACTCACGCCGCGCGCCCTGTGCCAGGCCGAGGAACACGCCCAGATCAACAAATGGGCGGCGGGCGACGCCAGCCGAATCCGCCAGTCCTACTATCTCGCGTTCATCGCCATGCGCAACTCCGGTCACACCACGCTCGGCTTCGACGAGTGGATGGACACCGTGGACGACATCGCGCTCGAACAGAAAGACCCGGAACCAGCAAACCCTACGCTCTGACCGCGTGGCCTGACGACTCGCTAGGCCGTCTCTCTTGCCTGCTGTCCCGCTATTTCGGCGGCACCCCGTGGGAGTGGAGGGAGAAGGCAAGCGAATTTGATTGGGCGACGGCGGTGGAGATATTGCAGGACGAAACCGAACGAATGGAGGAAAACGATGGCTCATAGCGCGATCATGTCGGTGCGCATCACCGGCAACAGTGACGACGCGGTGAAGGCGTTCCAGAAGGCCACCAGCAAGGCGGCGGCGTTCGGCAGCTTCATGGGCGGTGCCGCGTTGAAGGGCGTGACCGAGTTGTGGGACAAGCTCAAGGACTTCGGCGGCGCTGTCATCGACATGAGCGACAGCACCGACAAGTTCGTGCAGACCATGAACTTCGCGGGCATCGACACGTCGAACGTGGAGAAGGCGTCACAGGCGGCGCGCGACTACGCCGACCGCACCGTGTACGACCTCTCAACGATACAGAACACCACCGCCCAGTTGGCCGCGAACGGCATCAGCGACTACACCGGTTTGACCGAGGCGGCGGGCAACCTGAACGCCGTGGCGGGCGGCAACGCCGACACGTTCAAAAGCGTGGCGATGATGCTCACCCAGACGGCTGGCGCGGGCAAGCTCACGACCGAGAACTGGAACCAGTTGGCCGACGCCATCCCCGGCGCTTCGGGCAAACTCCAGGAAGCCATGCTCAAGAACGGCGCGTACACGGGCAATTTCCGCGACGCGATGGAAAAGGGCGAGATATCGGCGGACGAGTTCAACAAGGCCATCATGGACTTGGGCATGAGCGACGTCGCCAAGGAAGCCGCATCGAGCACGAAGACCATGGAAGGCGCGTTGGGCAATCTGGAAGCCGCCATAACAGGCGGACTCACAGACGCGTTCAACCTGTTCAAACCCACGGTGACCGGAGCGCTCACCGAAGCCGCCGACAGCGTGAGCGATTTCGCCGCGAAAGCCACCGGAGGATTGAAGCAGTTCACCGACTCCATAAGCAAGACCGGAGCGTTCCAATCCCTCACGGACACCGTGAAGGCCGTGGGCGGCGCGCTCGGCTCGATGGGCCAGGCGTTCTCCGACATCGCCACCACGATAGCGCCCGGACTGCAAGGATTGTCCGACGCGGGAAGCATCGGCACCCAGTTGGGCGACGCGTTCAACGGCGCGGCCGGTATCATCCAGGCGGTGGCCGACAAGCTCACCCAGTTCGGTGATTGGGCCAGCGCGAACGCCGAACCCATCGCGGGCGCGCTGGTGGCCATCGGCGGCGGACTCGCCGCGTTCAAGGTGGCCAGCGCCATCAGCGCCGTGGTGGCCGCGTTGCAGGGCTTCAGCATCGCCGCGGCCGCCGCCGAAGTGGCGCAATGGGCGTTGAACGTCGCCATGAACGCGAACCCAATCATGATCGTGGTCACCGCCATAGGCGCGTTGGTGGCCGCGCTGGCGTGGTTCTTCACCCAAACCGAAACCGGGCGCAACATCTGGAGCCAGTTCACCGCGTTCATGGGCGGATGCGTGAACAACATAATCGGTTTCTTCCAAGCGTTGCCCGGCAGAATCGGCGCGTTCTTCCAGAACGCGGCACAAGGCGCGCAGAACGCATGGAACGGCGTGGTCGGCTTCTTCTCCAGCATCCCAGGCCGTATCCTCTCCGCATTGGGCAACGTGGGCGGCCTGCTCGTGAACGCCGGCAAAAGCATCATCGACGGTTTCCTCCGGGGATTGAAAAGCGCATGGGACGGCGTGACCGGTTTCGTGGGAGGCATAGCCGACTGGATCACCTCGCACAAGGGGCCGATCAGCTACGACCGTCGCCTGCTGATCCCGCACGGCAAAGCCATCATGGCGGGCTTCGCCCAGGGACTTGAAACAGGTTTCCAAGGCAAGGTGAGAACCGCCATCGCATCCGTCAACACCAGACTAGCGTCAACGAGCATGTCCGCCATGCTCAACGGAACACGGGCGGGCTTGGCGGGCACGACCGTGGTCAACAACTACGAGGTGCACATCGACGGCACCGTGGTGGACCCGGACGGCGCCGCCAAGGCCATCCGCAAACTCCTAGCCGATTACGAGGGAGTGCGACGCTGATGGCACAACAACCATTCATGTACTTGGACACCGGCGACGGGTGGAAGCCGGTCAACGACCATCGGCAGGACATCGCCGCGTTGGATGATTTCACGATTTCGTGGGGAGCCGACGAACCCGTGAGCCAACCCGATCCGGCGGTGCTCACGTTCGACCTGATCGACCGGGCTGGCGACTTGGCCGGCAAGGCCGTCACATTGTCGGGCTCGCGCGTGCTGGTGCAACTCAGCGCGGAACCCACGTGGGACATGCTGCCCGACAGCATGGGCGCATGGGAGCGGATACGCGGCACCATCGCCCAACTGCACCAGCAATACGTGCCCACGGCTCCAGAAGCTCCGGGCGAGAACGTGCCCACCCTGTTCATCGGCACGATAGGCCATGGCGGCACAGTCACCGACTTGGGCAACAGGTGGCGCATCCATTTGACCGCCACAAGCCTGATGGTCATGTGGAAACGCCTGCAATCACAAGGCCCCACCAGCGGTGAGGCGAAGCACGCGGGACGCCATTGGGTCGGCACCCCGGCCGCGCGGTTGGCGGAACTCAACAAGCGCGCCCAACAGGCGGGCGCTCCCATAGCCGAACCCCAATCGTTGCAATTGCCCCCGGCAGTCGCCACATACAAGACCGACGATTACCCGTCGCAACTTGACTTGCTGTCGCGCATGTACGCGCACGTCATGCCCGCGCCCGCATGGTACGAGCACTATCAGGGTGAAACCATCACCCTCCGCCCGCTGTCGTTGGCCGGATCGGTGCAGGTGCATGTGGGCGTGGATGGCATGCCGTACGTGCTCGTGGACGGCCAACACCGTGACACGTTGCCCGCGAATCTCGTGGCCGGCGATTTGGAACTGTCCATCATGGAGCCGGTCACGCAGGCCGTGGCCAAAACCAAACGCGCGAAGAACAACGACGGCGTGGTGGAATACGACGACATGGAAACCGTCTACACGGATTTGAGCCGTCTGCCCACACGGCTCACGGACACGCAGAAAAGCGTCACGGCCGATTCGGACGCCGTGGCCGGCGACGACTCCGGTGGTTTGCACACGGGCGGCACGTTCGCCCCGTCCGACGCGCAACGGCAGGCGGCGGCATCGTGGATCATCACGCACGACACCCGGCTGCGCAACGAGTCCATTAAGTTCATTGGAACGAACCTGGACCCGGTGTCGTTCCCGCACCTGTTCCGTCCCGAACCCTCCGGTCCCGTGCTTATCACCGGCATACGTTTGAGCACGTTGACCGGCATGGACGGGCGACCGGCGTTCTCCGGCGCGTTCACGACCATCGGCGGGCGTATCACGTTCACCCACAAGCGGGGCATGACCCATGAAGCGACCATGTACCCGCTCGACTCCACAGCGAACACCGGCATGCGCTGGCAGGACTTCACGGACTGGCCGGCCACCTTCGCGCAATGCGTGTTCACGTTCGCGGAATTGACAGGATTCACAGTTTTCGACAAACCGACAAGCACGACCGGCATCGACCGGCCGAACTGGGAAGGAAACCAAGAATGAAAACCACACCCATCTACGGCATCAGCTACATAGAAGGCGGAGACCTAGTATCGAACGCGGCCGCTGGTTTCAAAAAGGCGGCGGAAACCACGGAAGCCGCGTTGAAACTGGTGGACCAGCGTTCGACCATCGCGGGCGTGAAGCCCGTCATAGCGGGCACGCTCGCCACGCTCGCCACGATGAGAGGCACCATCGGCCAAACCGGCTACGTGACCTCAGACGGCAATAACAACGGGCCTTACTGTTGGAACGGTTCGGCATGGGTGAAATACGCGCAGAACACGCAAATCGACTCATTGCAATCGCAGATCGCCGCGATAACGCAGGGTTATGAGTTCGGGACGTTCAAGGGCAACACGAACGGTGATGCCGTGGCCGCGATCAGGTGGACCAGTCACAGCACGCCGCCCAAGGCCGTCGTGATCACCAGACTGCGGCAATCCTCCGAATCGGATCTATCCGCCAGGACGGTCACGCCGATTCTGTGGAACATCATGGGAGGTTCGTTCTGGACCCGTTTCTGGAACGGCACGACCAACGTATGGGCGACCAACTACAACGTCGCGTTCACCTGGCTGGCCATCTGGTAGGTCACCAGATGGCCAGCCAGTAGAACGCGTATCCGTTCCTGCCGGACCAGCCGCCGCCGTTATTGGCGAACCTCACCTGGAAGTCCTTCGATGTGGCTTCCCAGACCGTCGGGTAGAACTCCGAACCACGGTTCTCCGCGTTAGTGAGTCTGGCCATGACGACCATGACGGATTTTGGAGCCGTGCCGTGGTCACGGGAAAACGACACCGTAAACGCACCGAGATCGCTCGTTGTGCCCTCGGTGCGCCCGAACTCATAACCCTGCGTTATCCCGTCTCATTTGAAAGGAAACATTGTGGATTTCATCACCGCGATAGCCGGCGCGTGCGGCGTCGCGTTCGGTGCGGCCGTGCAGGCCGTTGTGGCGTGGCTCAACAACAAAGCCACCCACGAGGAAAACAGCGCCGACATGCTCCGCGAAGCGCAAACAGAACTCAAGGACACCATGGCCGACATGAATCTGTTGTGGGAGCATAACCGCGTGCTCATCGACCACATATACAGGGGCGCGCCACCACCCCCGCCGAACCCGCCCGAAGGCTTGTTCAAACACGACAACTAAAAGGACACAACAATGGCATTGAACATCAGACAGGTGCCCAGCCCGAACCATTACAACGGGCGCAACGGGCATCGGGTGACTCACATCACCCTGCACATCATGGTCGGCACTCTCGCCGGCACCGACGCCGTTTTCCAGCGGCCGAGTTATCAGGCTTCGGCCCATTACGGCATCGGCGGCACGGGTGAGATTCACCAGTACGTGAGCGAAGCCAACGGCTCATATTCCGACGCGAATTTTTCGAGCAACAACAGCACCATCAGCATCGAGCATGAAGGCGGCATGCAAGGCGTGCCCATGACCGACGCATGCGTGGAGGCGTCCGCACAGTTGTGCGCGGACATTAGCCGCCGTTACGGGCTCGGCAAGCTCTGGCACGACGGGTTGAACGGCAACGTGTGGCTGCACCGCGAGATACCCGGCACCGACCATTACGGATGCCCCGACCGAGCACCGAACGGTCTGCCCGTCCAGCGGATCATCGACCGCGCCAACCAATTGTTAACCAATCCATCTAGTCAAGGAGAAACAGAAATGAGCACAGCACTGGTTATCTGGGACGACGACAGCGGCGTGGGCTACTACTGGAGCCCCGAAACCGGCCGCGTCGGCCTATCACACCCGGACCAGGTCGTGGTGTTGAAGAACGCCGGCGTGAAAGAGATTCGCAGCAGCAATAAAGCCCCGTGGGCGGCGCGCGCCGATCAAATCAGCCAACTCGTGCAGGCCAAGACGACCGCGTACGAGAAGGCTCAGACGGCCGCATTGGAGGCCATGGCCAAGAGCATCGGCGCGGACCCGAACACCATCGCCGACACCGTGCGCAAGGCCGTGGAAAGCAAGTTGTCCACGCTTGACATCCAGATCACCACCAAGGACAAGGGGACGGGCAAATGAGCGACCCATTGAACACGCCGGGCGTGGCCGACCACAAGGCCACCGGCAGCATGGACGCGGAGAAGGGCTACACGCCCGTGTTCAACAACACCGTGCGCACCATCGCGTATGTGGCCGGTCTCATCGCCGTAGCGGTCGGTTTCGGTTTCACCCAGTTCGGTGACCCGACCGTGGGCGATTACATCACCACCGTGGGCGGTCTTATCGCTGGTGGTTTCGGCGTGGCATACAATCCGCTGCGCATGGCCGGAAAGTAGCCCAATCATGACGATGGTGCACATACGATTACGCGCCCCGACCAACGGCGGCACCCGTGCCGGCGTCGGCATGGTCGTGTTCCAACCATCCGCCCGTCATACCGACGACGCAAGTGTGGTGTTGCCCGACACGTTCACCGTAGTGCTGGACGAAGAAGGCGAAGCCACCGTGGACATCCAGCCCACCGGTCCCGACTGGTGTTGGAAAACCGACGAGCAAGTGCCCTACGGGTCTATTCGCTGGTTCACCGTGCCCGACACGGCCGGCACGCTGGAATACGCGGAACTTACGGACGTGGACCCGCGCACGTTCAAACCGGGACGCAACCTCGCCGCATGGCAGGCCGTCACCGGCGACATCAAAACCATGATCGACAGCATGCCCCGGTTCCTCACCGGGCACGGCTCCCCGACCATCGACGGCAAGCCGGGTGACATCTACCTCGACTTGGACACCATGGACCTCTACACCAACAACCAAGAAAGGAACTAACCATGACATTCGGAAAAATCGGCAGTCTTCGCGGCGAACAGGGACCACAGGGCCCCAGCGGACCCGAGGGACCGCAGGGGCCGAAGGGCGAAACCGGCGCGCAAGGCCCCGCCGGAGCCAGGGGCGAAACCGGCGCGCAAGGCCCCGCCGGTCCGGCGGGTCCGTCGGGTCCGGCGGGTCCGGCGGGTCCGGGCATCGTGTTCACCCAGGGTGCTCCCACCGGCAGCGGCGTGGCCGGCGCGATGTACGTGGACAAAACCACGTTCGATGTGTACGTGTGGAGAGCCGACTAATGGCCTACGACCGCATCGGCAATCTGAAAGGCAGCACGCCCGATGACACCAAGCTCCGCGCGTTGATTCTCGCGGTGTTGAAGACCGTCACATGGGCGCAACTGTCAGGCTGAGAGCAGCACGGCGGCCATGCCCGCGCGCAGCCGTTCGTCTGGCATTGCCACGTACACCTGTGTCGTTTCCACGCTCGCGTGACCGAGCAGCTTGGACACCAGCAGCAGGTCGTGCGTGGCTTGCCACGTGGCGGTAGCATACCGGTGGCGCAGGCTGTGCGCGGTCCATCCGTCACCGAGCAGGCTCGACAGTCTGTCGCCTATGTAGCTTTCCTCGACGTGCCCGCCGAACCGGCCGGGGAACACGTACCCATCGCACGCGCTTATCAGGTCGGCCAAATCATCCGGCAACGGCACTATGCGCTGTTTGTCGCCCTTGCCATTGACCACCAGCGACCGGCCAACGAGATCGTCAACCACGTCGCCACTGGACACCCGGCCTATCTCGCCACGCCTTAAACCGCACTCGGCACCGAGCCGCAGCATGATTCTCTCGGACTCGCTGGCACGCCCCAACGCGGCCAATATCACCTTGTCCGGGCACGGGCGCGGATGAGGTCTAGGACGTTTGATTTTAGGCAGTTCCATGCTTGGGTCATCATTGCGCCGGCCGGTCTGCCGCATCCATGCGAAGAAGCTCGACACCGTGTTGCGGTACGCTTTGCGCGTTTCCGGTTTCCAGGATTGCGAGGCGAGCCACTGTGTCATCATCTCGCAGGTGACCTCATACGGCGAAACGCCAAGACATACGGCCGTGTATGTCATTTTTCGCCGTCTGGTCAATAGTGTTTGCTCGCTGCGGCCACCGGCCTTCAGTGCCGCGAGCCATCCGGTCAATTCCTCACGCCATAACGGGGGCGCTACCCATTTTTTCGTCATGACACATCATGTGTCACGCCGCTAAACTTAGAATAAGCCGGGGCATGGATTTGGACCTTGGACCTCTGGGATACCCAGAGGTCCAAGGTTCAAATCCATGCCCCGCTACGAACGTGGTTATATGGCCGCTGATTTCGGTACCGAAATCAGCGGCCTTTCCGTTTACCGTGGCGATACGGATGAAAGGCGATCAGGCAGCTACGGTGCCCAGGGAAGTCGGCGATCATAAACGTCTCGTCGTTTTCATCGCGGACCTTCAGTTGTCTAATCCACGGGAGGCGACAGGCGTGAAGTTTCTCAACGAAGCGGAAGCCGGGCACAAGTCGTATGTCACAATCGACTTCGCGCCCAGCTCCCGTCCTTCTGCTCAGAAGCGGAGTGCGGTTCACCATCCAGCCGACATCATCGGCATCATGCCGCAGCGGGTCAACGTATCG
>OLQQ01000563.1_pt1 | contig 18267 bp, 18 predicted proteins | sample 1672041 | NCBI WGS metagenome assembly OLQQ01 (sample SAMEA3136639, study PRJEB25190) | human gut metagenome
AATATTTTTCGATTCCCCGGAAAACATAGTATCTTCTACCATTCTTTCACTCCTAATCTATACTCGCACCACCGGTGCGAATAATTCTATTTCCAGAGTAAATATCTCTGGATCACTAACACTATTATACGTTCTATTCTTCTTTTCTAGCAAGTAAGAAAACAAAACGGTTCATTTTTTCTTACCATTTTCTTCTGTTCTTTTTTGATTCCAGATAAAGTCTCGTCATCCCATCCATGAAAATCGTTTTGTCCTCATTGGTCATAGTTCCACTGGCAAATAAAGCAGCTGCCTGTTCAAGAATCTGCCTTGCTTGTTTAGCACCAGAATATTCACTTGGCTCATCATTACCCACGCACACGGTTTCATCATCATTCATAGGATAAGAAACCCGACACTGAAATGCATCTGCCAGTTTTTGATATAAACTGCTCTGCTTTGGATATCGTCCATCAACTTCCCAAGCTCGAATTGTTCTATAAGAAACGCCCACCATAGCACCCAGCTTTTGTTGAGTCATTTTTTTCTCTATTCGCAACTTTCTAATTTTATCACCAAATGTCATAAATATACTTCTTTCTACTTTTGTATGGTTTGTATCTTTAAAATCATAGTAAAATTATATCATTAAAAAGCACAAAGAGAACTCAAAATCGAGTTCTCTTTGTGCTTTTTAATTGATTCATCCATCGCAAAATAATCGTTGCTCCGTGTCACCCTGGTCAGAGCCATTATTGTCATTATTTCTCCGTATGTATGTGTCTATTACTTACAAAACTCAAATGCCACATAATACACATAATCATTTTTTGAAAGAAAATCTGTTTGGCTATTTATAAAATCGTCTAAAGTTGGAACACTCATTTCGTCGTTATCATAAACAAAAGCAATTAGTGGCTGTTGCTCATTGTATTTAATGTCTACGACATTTTTTATTTCAGTTGCTGTTCTGCCATAGTATTCTCTATCTTCAACATTTTCTAAAATAGGAATTTCAGTTGACAACTTATTTCCATCTCCGGAAACAATTAATTTAATTACATAATTATCGAAATCCGGCACCATTACAATTTCACCACTTTTTGGCGAACCAATATCTTCAAATCCCATTTCTACTTTATCGTGATCACTCAATTTTCCTGATTCGTATCGATAAATATGTAATCTGAGTTTTTTATATTCATCCGTTGTGATAAACTTATATACGAATACTCCATCCGATCCAGCAAACAGTTCTGCTGTCTGCATTTCTATACTGTCTTTTGCAACAGGCGAAATGTAATTCTGTGGTTTTTTCAAACGGTATATGGTAAATCCGATTACTGATACCACACAAATAAAAATAAATACTAATATACATTTCATAACCTTCAGACATTTCTGCTTATTTATATTATCTTTGATCACTTCAATGATATTTGTTTCCGACTTCTGAATCATGTTCTCTTGGGCTATATCTTCTCCAGCCAGAAACTCATTGAGGCTAATACCAAGAATTGAACAAAGTTCTTTATAAACAGATACATCCGGAAGGCAAACGCCTCGCTCCCATTTAGAAACCGACTTATCACTCATACCTAATTTTTCTGCCAGTTGCTTTTGTGTCATCCCTAGGGACTTTCGTTTACTTGCAATATATTTTCCAATTTTAATAAGATCCATCCATCTTGTTGATTTATACTTAAAACTGACCCAGTTTTAACGAGGAAAATTGACCCACCTACAGCAGTGGCAATGAGTAAGTAGAACTGGTCTTGATTACACTGTACCTTGAAAATTTAATACTCAGAATTGACCCACCTGATAGCAAACGATACACTTCTCTCTGTATGCACCAATACAAGAGAGGAGGTTTGAAAGAAGGTGTATGATTTGCAAGATTGGGCTGCTGTTCAGCGAGTTTATAAACAGACAAGATCAAAACGGGCAACTGCAAAAATACTTGGAATGTCCAGAAATACTGTCAGGAGTCTTTTAGAAGAAAAAGAAGCACCGGTGTATAAACGGACAGTTTATAAGAGCAAGATTGATGGTTTCAAAGAACAGATCATCGAATGGCGATGCGAACCGTTTCTTTTCAATGGAACACGGATTTTTAGAGAATTGAAAGCAAGAGGTTATACAGGAAGCATTGGCCCTGTTTACCGGTATCTGTCAAAAATTGAAGAGGATATCAAAGACCACATCAGTTCCAAAGCTACTGTAAGGCATGAAAGCCCTCCGGGAGATCAGGCTCAGTTCGACTGGTCACCTTATAATGTTCCTGTTGATGGCGTGATCATAACTGTTTACTGTTTTTCAATGATACTTTCAGCATCCAGAAAGAAAGCAGTCTGTTTTTCTTTAAAGGCAGATGCGGCAGCCATTTATGAAGCAATTCAGGAACTGTTTGAAGATCTTGGTGGAGTAACACTGGAGCTTTTGATCGATAATCCAACAGCATTGGTCATCGAAAATAATCCAAGGAACGAAATGGAGATCCGTTATAATCCCCATGCCCTGCTTATGGCAAGACATCTGGGAACAGAACTTAATGCATGTCCCTGCTACTGGCCGCGCAAGAAAGGAAAGATCGAGAGACCCTTCAACTATATCGAAGAACAATTCATAAAGGGAAACCACTTTGCTTCAATGGAAGATCTGAATCGTCGTGGAAAAGATTTCGTTGAGTCCTGGTGTAATGAAACACACACAACGACCAAAAGAATTCCAAACATACATTATCTTCAGGAAGAACGGGATCTGTTGCTGCCATTGCCAGACCGTCGTTATCGACTGAAGGAATTGGAAAGCAGGATCATCAGTCCTGACTGTTATATCAGCATTGGCGGAAATAAGTATAGCGTTCCTGATATCTTTGCAGCCAAAACCATGTATTTCAGGATCATCTATGGGTTCAGAATCGAGCTTTATGACAGAAAAAAGAACTATGTCATGAAATTGGAAGCATCACGTAACAAGCATGAAATCCTGACAAATTCGGAGCACTATAAAAATGTAGCACCAAAGGCGCCAACATCGATTCCGCAGATACGAAGGGAATTCACTGCCAGATACAGCAATGGTCTGGCTTATCTGGAAGCAGCCGGGAAAAAGTTTGACCAGCCCACACATTACGCAAGAAAGATCATGTTGCTCGAAGAACTTTATGATACAGATACCCTCAATCGTTTTATTGGATATGCAATACAGCATGATTCTATGGACATCCTGTCATTTAAAGAACTGCTCAAAGCTTACAATGCAGGCCGGCTGTCTCTTCCTGAGATATCTGAACAGAGACCGGAAGTTCTGTGTAAAACCGGAGAATACCGTGACGATGATTCAAAACTTTTGCGGGATCTGGATTACTATGAACAGAATGTAGGAGGAACGGTAAATGCCTAGTGAGACAAGTGCTGTAAACGCAGCTTATATAGAAGCCAGAATGAAACAGTTTAAACTGGTCGATATGCGCGAACAATATCAGGAACTTATACGTGTAGCTTCAGAACAGTCTATGACGTATGAAGATTTCCTGATCATGCTGTTACAAGCGGAGGAAACAGGAAAGAAACGCCGACAGGCTGAACGCCTGACAGATGCAGCTAATTTCGACTCTGATAAACGGCTGTCTGACATTGATTACCGCTTCAATCCAAACCTGGATGCGGATAAAATTCAATCTTTGGGCAGACTTGAATTTATGGATAACCATGAAAATATCATAATCATTGGGCCGCCGGGAGTCGGTAAAAGTATGATCGCCACCGGGATTGGCCGGAATGCATGTGAAGCCGGATATAAGGTTCTCTTTGTGAATGCAAAAGAACTGGTCGATCAGCTGTATGAGGATATGCAGAAAGGATATCTGAAAGAAACTCTGAAACAGATCAGTAAGATTCCGCTTTTGATCATCGATGAACTGTCATATTTAAAAATGGATAAAGAAAGAGAGAGCCTTTTCTTTCAGATCATTCGCCAAAGATATGAAAAAAGCTCCCTCATTATCACCACAAACCTGCCCATGGGCAGATGGGATGAACTATTCACCGGCAAGCTGGCCGCTGCAGCGATCCTTGACCGCCTGGTCCATCATTGCCATGTCATAAGTATAACGGGTGACAGCTATCGTGTCAAAGGTCCAAAAACTGAGTATTAAAAAAGGAAGGCATAGAAATGAGTATAAAAATCACACCGGATAAATATCCGCAGATCATAGAAGTTTACAATACAGAGGGAAAAACAGCCGCCTATGACCTAATGCGAAGCTGTTATGAGATCAAAAATCCAACTTGTGTTATGAAAAGGATGAAAGCAGACAAGAGTCTTGGATATAACTATGATACTGACCGTTTTGAATCAGACAGCCGTAAGGAAGATGATATATTTTTAAATTTAGAGATGCTCTGTGAAAATAAAATCGAAACATCTGATCGATCTGAAGGAGCTATAAATCGAAATGACCGTATAAAAGCCATGGAGAACATGGTACATTCCCTGATCAGTGACCGGTTACTGGAACTCAGTAAGTATGTATTGCTGGATCCAATCGGCAAAAGAATACTGATCAATAAAAGTTCAATGCAGACTGACGGATATCAGGTGCTCATTAATTAGGAGGCAGATATGAGATTTAGAAAAAATGTGCCTGCGGAGCACAGAGAATTCCTGCAGGAACAGTTAAAACAATACAAAAAAGAAATAACCATGTCGAAAGATGAGTTACGTGAATTAGAAAAATGGGTAGCCAGTGGACGAAGCCCCTATGATAACGGAGACTATATTTATAGCGAAAACGGATGCCCAATGGACTTTGTCAGCGCAATGCGTTTCCAGGATGAAATGTATGAATGGTGGATGAGTCTTTCAGAAGAAGAACGAGAACAAGAATTAAGGGAGCTTCGCGGGGATTATGATACTGTTTCAGACAGCATAATCATAAATACTGAATGGAGTGATCCGGTAATGGATCCGGATGCTGAACTTCCGTTCAGCTGATGCGCTTGACGGGTCAATTCACAGTGTAAAAAATCAGATTTACATACAGAAATGACCCACTTGAAAATCAGGTGATTTCTGAATTCAGGTGGGTCAAAATTAAACGTAAAAGTGGGTCAATTTTACTTGACAATCAACAGCTTCTGAAGGTTTGGACCAATGCTGATATCACATCTTAGTTTTTGTTCCATAAACATCCTCCCTTTTTGACCAGTATAGGTGTCAACGTTGATGTTTCTATTTTATGAAAAAAGAAAAATTACATTGTCCGTTATACTGGTCAAAGCAAAGAAAAAGTGATATAGTAATAAAAAATGTGGGAGGGATACAGATAAGTTATTTTACCTGTATATGGAAATGAAAAATGAAATTTGAAGCATTTTATAAGGAAGCATATGATGCAGAAATGGAAGAGCTATTTTCTGATAATGCATCAGAAACAGAAAATAAGCCATCAAAGGATTCCTGTGATTTGTTAATGAAAAAAGCAAATCTGGAATTTTCTCAGTATAAGTTAGTGAAAAGTGAAAAATGTTATGATTATTTGCTGGCAAATCTTTATCCAAAAGCTGCTGAGATTGCAAAGATGCAGGGCGGAAATCTGACATTAGACATTGATGAAGAGAGGCACACAGGAAAGCTGGAATACTGGGGAGCTTTTTTGATGAGTACATCGGGAGACACACTTCTAAAGAATTTTCTTGTATCTGCAATGACAATGACAGATCAGTTTTCATTTGAGGTAAAAGACTCTCTTTTACATTTGGAGTTTTTCTTTGAATTATATAATCTGGTAAAGATGAAAGATTATTCCAAGGAGATTGAACAGCTGGGACTAAAAATCAAAAAGTTAAATACACGGTAGTGTTTTGCTATCCAAATGAAGCTATAATGCAACCGTTATGGAATTGACATATGATTTCGTAACGAATAGAATAATACTATAAAGTTCTGTGCATGCGGAACCTGGTGCATGAGAGAGCCAGGAACTTTATAAAAAGTATGAAAAGACAGCCATTAGAAAAGTGGTTGTCTTTTTTTTCGCCCGGATTGCACAGAAGGACCTTGTAAGAAGCTGATCTTCCGGAGTTTAGTTGAAGGGAGGAAGTCTATGGAAAAACAGAAAGTAAAAGATGAAATTGCTGCACGTTTTGGAAAGAAAAACTGGCTTGTAAAAGCGCTTCCAATTGTATACTGTGTGACAGGTGTACTTCTTATGACCGCAGTACCCGTGTATGCGGATGACATTTTTGCAACTGCGAAAAATGCAATGCAGACGGTTTATACAGACGTAGCTGGCATTGCAACTGTGGCGGCGGTGGTTTGTGCAGCAGTATGCCTTTTTCTAATGAATTTTAGCAAATCGGGACGAACTGTGGATGAATCCAGATCCTGGTTAAAAAGGATTGTTATCTGCTGGGCGGCACTTATGACATTGGGTGCGATTGTAACGTATCTGGAAAAGATCATTCCACAGAGCATGTTTACGGGATGATCTGAAGAAAAGAAAAAGCCGGAGCTCTCCCGGCGAAAAAAGGAGGGTATCTATTATAGATATAAATAAAACATGAGCTGGCTTTTGGATCTTCTGGTAGATGCGATTAAAGAAATGGTATCCCAGTTTCTCGTTGATATGATGGGATTAATTACGGATGTATTTACAGATTTACTATCTTGTAACCTCTCCCTGTTTGAAGAATTGTTTTCTGTAGTAGGAAGTTTGTACCAGAATGTGATCGTCCCTATGGGAATTGCGCTGTTGCTTATGATCCTGATCTGGCAGCTGTTCAAATCCATGTTCGGGAAGGTTGGAATAAATGCTGAAGAACCAATCGAGTTAATTGGACGTTCTTCCATCTGCTTGTTCTTTGTGGTTGCTTCAAAGCCTGTTATTAATTACATATTGAAAATTGCGGGAACGCCATATCAATGGGGGATTGGAACCGACATCAAGGTGCAAAGTTTTTCGGAGTATGTAACTGCCTTAGAGGGGATTACAGCACCGCTAGGGCTTGGGACAGTCAGTATTGCAATTCTAATGCTTATCATGCAGTTTGTGGTGGCTTGGAACTACTTTAAAATGTTGTTCATTATTGCGGAGAGGTATGTCTTACTGGGCGTATTTTCCTATACAGCACCGCTGGCATTTGCAACCGGTGGATCTAAGTCCACGAACAACATCCTTGCATCCTGGTCGAAAATGTTTGGTGGACAGGTAGTTCTGATCATCTTAAATGCCTGGTGTTTAAAGATGTTTTTGTCTGGTTATGGAAATATGATGGCAAGCGGTTATGGTTTCACGAAGTTTTTTGTAGCAACTTTGTGTCTGGTGGGCTTTTGTAAAATTACATTCAAGCTGGATTCTTATATGGCGGCGTTAGGTGTGAATCTTGGACGGCCTTCCCCTGGCATGGGAGCACTTGGAGCAGCTATGGCGGCACAGCGTATTTTTTCACAGGCAGGAAGGGTATTTTCTGGAACGGATGGAAGTGGAAACGGTACAGGAAGATCTACGAACATGGGAAACACAGACCCCACAAATGGCTTTACCGGACCGGCGGGGCCTATCCCTATGAATCCCTCTGGTGGAAATGAAGTGGATATCGAATCTTTGTTTTGGGGTGGGGATTTTGATACGGAATATCCAGAAAAGCATGGGAATGCTGCTGGAAGTGTCAAGAGTGTGAATCATTCAAATACTGCTTCAGCAAATGTGCTGGACGAACTGGGAATTCATGCAAATGGAACGGAGTCTTCTGGTACATCTTATGTGTCTGGGACAGCCGCAACTGCTGTAACATCTGCAAGTGAAATTGAACCTGGGATGGAATCCGATGATTTCGTAGAACCGGAAGGGACTGTAATGGATCTGAATACGGGAAGCTTACCAGAATATCAGGAAGCTTCAGGCAGAGAGGCTGTTTCTTCAGAAGGTGTTACTACAAACGAAACTATGGAAGATGGATTCTCCGAAACATTATCAAGTGTAAATGGACTGGGTGAAATGGAGAATCCAGGAGAACCTGATTTCCCGGATGGAAAAACCACAGCCCGGAGTGATTCTATGTCTTTTGAAGCGCAGCCATTTGAAGGAGCATCTGCATTTAGCAGTGATAATGGCATTATGGCAGAACTTGGTGAATATCCAGCTTCGGAGACAGGCATGGGGACTTCGGATTATGCAATGGAAACGGATCTTGGAGGAGGCATTGGTAACAAAAGGCAGGAAGAAGGCAGAAATATTCCTTCTGATGGAAAAGGAGAACGATCTTATTCTGCCAGTGGTTTTGAAGCGGATGTATCTGGCCACTTAAATAGCAAGTATTCAGGTTCAGATAAAAATACTGCTGGTGAAAACGGATTTTCTTTTGATTCCAGAGCGGATTTTGGAATCCTGGACGCTGTGTCTGGAAATGAGAGTGTTCATGCAAGTCCAGATACGGAGGTAAGCTGCGCGAATAGTTTTTCAGAAGAGGTTGGAAATGCTTCTGGTAACGTGTCGGATGTTCCCAAAATGGAAACGCCTACATATTCGGATTCTGGTATTTCCGGGAATATAGAAAGTGAGCAGCAGGTTACAAACATGGGAGAGTCTTCTGCACAATCAGCAGAATCTGGTGACCTTGGAAATTATTCTACAACTGGAGATTTCGCTATAGACGGTTTAAATGGCATAAATGAACCTGAAGAAAGTTATATTCAGGAACCAGACGAATACCTGGAACAGGATAATCTGGATCCAATCGAAGAGGCAAATGACAGCTTTACACTTTCAGAGGAAATAAATGGTATGGAAGAAATCCAGACGGAGGATGCACAAATGCCTATGAATATGGAACTGCTACGCAATCCTCATAGAATCCTGGAAATTCCAAAATCAAGAAGTGAGTTAAGAGGACAGAAACAGGGTACCAGAGATACCGGAAGCTTGGAGGATTAAGCTATGGATGACGAAAGACAAGAGAGTTCCCCTCTTGATGAGGGGAGTGAAATGATCGCTCATTCGGCACAGGCTGCTTATGCGGTATCGGCAGCTGTAAAAGCTGGTGGAACTGCTTCTGGTGTGGCAGCCGGGACTGCTATGGCAGGGCCGCTTGGAACATTAGTAGGAACCTTGGCTGGCAGCAAAACAGTTTGGAAGGTGTTTGGTGCTATATTTCTATTTCTTTTTTTGTGGATGTTTATTATTGCAAACATGATCGGAATTATATTCAACTATCTGGGGTTTGCAACCGCGGATTCCTATGCAAATGAGGCACAGTCCAACCAGCTTGCAAATATCAGGAACAGAGCGGAGCAAATTCTGCAAAACGCAGATTATCAGAATGAGATTTTGCAGATCATAGGACAGCAGAGGGATTTACATTTGCAGGAAATCCAGGCAGACCAGATGAAAAAATATGCGCATGCTACTTTGGTTGTGGTGGATGAGTTTGAGACAAAACTAAAAAGAAGCTTATCCTATTATCTGTCTGTTATGCTCATGGATAAATGCGACAACAGCACCATATCTTCTTTCCTTGGATATTCAAATGTTCTGGGACTTGATATGGACACCAACCTTTCCAGCCCTTATGATGCCTATTTTCAGGAAGCTGCCAGGACCTATAATGTGCCAGTGGCGCTGCTTCTTGCAATCTGTAAAACGGAGTCTGATTTTAATCCGAATGTGGTATCAGGTGCTGGGGCAATAGGCTTAATGCAGCTTATGCCGGAAACGGCGGCTTCCCTTGGAGTATCCAATCCTTATGATCCGTACCAGAATATTATGGGCGGCGCCAAATTCATCAGCCAGCTGGTAGAGCAATTTAAAGGCTATTCCAATGGCTTAGAGCTTGCAGTCGCTGGATATAATGCAGGACCTTATGCAGTTATCAAATATGGTTATCAAGTACCGCCATATTCCGAAACCCAGGCCTATGTCAAGAAAGTGTTAGGGCTTGTCGAGATTCACGATAGTACATCCGGTACTTCCACAGAAATAAAAACAGATCAGGAGTCCCTGGAGAAATCATATCAGGTGTTAAAGGAGGCTGTCGCACAAAATGTGGACAGCTTTTTTTCGTGGACTGTAACAGATGAATGGGAAGGCCAAATGGAACAGAAAGTCTACTGTCTGGATGTGAATGGAAGCCGGGCAGAAACAGATGAACAGACTTATCGGCAGGTCCTGGAGCAGGGAGGCAATGTCTGGGAAGAAAAGAGGACAGTAACGACAAAGGTTGTAGAGTACACTCTGGCATTGATCTTGAACACACAGCTGACAGGAAGCAGCGGCTATCAATATAAATATGTGACAAATGAAAGCACATTCAATTTTGTATTAAAGCTGTTGGAATACCTGCAAGGCGGTGTAGAAGCTGTCAAAAATGCCCTTTACAATGTCTTTCACTGGACGGACTTTCTGACTGGTGGAACCAGTGGGAGTGATACCTATATCGGTAATATTGACGCGACTGGGGATATTATCACCTATGATACGGTGGGAAAAGGCGTCAAAAAGGTTGTTTATTATAACCAGGGAGAAGATCCCTGGGCTACCATGTCTTATGGAGCCAGTACGATCAAAGCCTCTGGATGCGGTCCAACATCCCTTGCCATTGTAATTTCAACCTTAACCGGGCAGACGGTGACTCCTGAGATGACCTGCGCGTTTTCCATTGCAAACGGGGAATATATCTATGGGCTTGGAACATGCCATTCCTTTCCGATGAATGCAGCCCATCACTGGGGACTTAACTGTGAAAGGGTAGGAAAAGACCGGATGGGGGATATTGTAAATGCCTTAAAAGATGGAAAAATGGTTGTAGAAATCTGCGAAGCCTACACCATAACGGGAAGTGGAAGCGGGCATTTTATTGTTCTGACGGGTGTTACCAAAGATGGCTATATCACCATTGCCGATTGTGCCAGTAGGGAACGTACTGGAAAAGTGTACAGCGTGGAAACGATTGCTTCTTACGGTCGTGACCTGGCAGATGGAGCCTTTTGGATCATTGGAAAATGAGAGGTGGGATTATGGACAGACATTTGAAATATTGGTTGCTTATGGGACTATATTCTTCTGTATTACTGGCAATGCCAATTACGGTACTTGCAAACACGAACACGCAGAATTCTACAGATCTTCCCCAGATTGTTTCCTGGGATGACGGACATGGATATCTGGAAAGTGGAGAAATGCTTCGGAATGGCTGGGGCTATGATACCGTCAATCCAGCTGGAAAATATGTGCTCTTTGATGAAGAGGGTGCTATCCTTAGACGCTCGGAATCCATGGAAGCAGGGTTGGAGGATAATTATACAGGTACCGAACAGGTTCCGGCAGTCATTGCATTTCGGGCACAGGTTTTTGACGGATTTGCTGGTACGATAGAGGCTATTTTAGAAGAACAAAATGGGGTAACCCAAACGGTATTCCTAAATGCGGACAACTTCTATGAGTGGAATCTGTCCACTGGAAGTGGAACTTATCGGATTCAGTCTGTAAGTGCAACGGAGGGAGATCTGTCTTTTGTAACAGAGTTTTCGAATATGTATCAGAATCTTCCAGAAGAAGGTCTCCTGGTGCAAAAGATTACAGTAACAGAGGTCGTTATAGAGAAAATCCCTGCAGCAGGGGAAGAATCTCAGGCTGCAGAGAAAAATGAAAATCCTATTGATGAAATGAATGTGCTTCCGCAGAAAGGACAGGAAGAGGAGACAGAGGGGATTTTAGAAAATCAAGCACAGGAGGTGAATATCGTGGATGCAGTAAAACAGAAGAATCCATTTATACTGCTCGGCGTAGGGGTGGCTCTAATTGCCGCAATCGGTGGCCTGATATGGTCTAAAAAGAGATAACAGGAAAGGAGCTTCACAAAAAATGACACAAAATGACCATTCAGACGTATATATCATTCCACCTAATTTTGTAAGAGATGGAACTTTGTTCTCTGGAAGGGCAGAAGCCCGAAATGTGGTAGAAGCAGCATTTTTGGCACTCGTTGGAATCCGCTTTTTAGTATTTTTAAATCTTGGAATAAAAGGGAAGATTTATGTCGGGATCATCCTGATTCTGCCGCTTGTGATATTGGCAGTAATCGGTGTCCAGGGCGAAAGTCTTTCCTCTTTTCTTATTCAGCTGTTTTCGTATATGGTGAAAAGGCGTGTTTTAACTGCACCAAGCGGTCAGTACCGTTTGAAACGAAACCGCCGTATCCGGAAACAGCAGAAGAAACGCTGCAGACGGGAACATAAAAAGAGAAAAAAGGAGGGTGGCAGAGATCGGAAGCGAAGTCGAAGAACTGAAGAGAAAACTGAAGGAGGCGAAGAAATCCGAGAAACTCGAAAAAAGGGAAAAACGGCAGCAGGAGCGTGAGCGAAAGAATACTGCCAGACTTCAAAAACGCCAGGATGTGCAGGAAGAAAAACTTCGGAAAAAAGAAGACAGATTACAGGCGCAAAAAGAAAAACGGGAAGCTGTCGCCCGGTTCCATGAACAGGAAGCAGAAGAACGCAGCCTCCGGAAAAATCTGGCTGTGCAGACAGAGGAAGAAACTGTAAAGGAAAAACAGCCTATTCCGGTGAAAGATACAGAACAGGTAGAAACAAAAGGCAGGGAAGAGAACGCCGGTGACCTGGATATTCTTCCAGTGACCTGGGCTTCGTCCTATTTGCCAATCAGTCAGATAAAAAATGGAGTGATTCAAACAAAAGATGAAAGGTACATTAAGATCATTGAAATTTTGCCTATCAACTTTCTGCTCCGTTCTGCGTCTGAGAAAAGAAATATCATTTATTCTTTTGCCTCGTATCTGAAAATTGCACCACCAAACCTGCAGTTTAAGGTTTTATCCAAGAAAGCGGATATTAAAGAATATATAGAGAAGATACGAAGAGAAGCAGAACAGGAACCAGATGAACGATGCAGAATTACAGGAAGATTATGCAAAGCTCCTGACACAGCTAGGAACCCGGGAAGCCATTACACGCCGTTTCTTTCTCATTTTTGAATATCCATTAAGCGGAACCAAATCTGTAAACGAAAGAGATATGTTTTTGTATTTACAGTCTGCAGTACAGACTGCGAAGAAATATCTTGCCATGTGCGGAAATGTGGTCCTGGAACATAAAAATGAAACTCGGTTTTGTGTGGAAGTGTTTTATCAGCTTTTAAATCGGGATACGAGCCTTAAAACAACGTTGGATGAGCGGATTGAAAAAGTACGGAATCATTATATCTTGGAAAACGGGAAAGAAAGTGTGGCAAAAATTCCGGTGACAGAGCTGATTGCACCAGATTCTTTGAATTTTAAAAGCTATAAATATGTGATTCTGGATGGCATTTATCATGCCTACCTCTATATTCCATCTGGCAGATATCGTTCCAGGGTGCCTGCTGGATGGCTTTCCCTTCTCATTAACGCTGGTGAGGGAATTGATATAGATTTGTTTTTCTTTCGCCAGGATAAAAATAAAAGCATGGAGCGGATCGGGCGGCGGATCCGTTTGAACCGCTCAAAAATAAAAGATACCTTTGATTCCAACAGTGATTTTGACAGTTTAAGTGAATCCATTCAGGCAGGTTATTACCTGAAACGTGGACTCTCTGGAAGCGAAGAATTTTACTATATGAGCACCTTAATTACCGTTACAGGGCATAGTGCGCGGGAAGTTGAATGGCGCTCAAAAGAGATGATAAAGCTGTTAAATTCGCAGGATATCGGGGTATCCAAGTGTCTATTCGGGGAAGAACAGGGATTTTTGTCCTCTCTTCCCCTGTTGTGCCTGGATAAGAAAATCTATGAAAGATCCAAACGAAATGTTCTAACATCAGGAGCTGCGGCCTGCTATCCATTTACTGCCTATGAAATGTCGGATAAAGATGGTATTTTGATGGGCGTGAATAAGGCAAACAGTTCCCTTGTTCTGGTGGATATTTTCAATACGTCTGTTTATAAAAATGCCAATATGGTTATATTCGGGACTTCTGGTTCCGGAAAGACGTTCACCATGCAGCTTATGGAGCTACGTATGAGAAGAAAAAATATCCAGGTATTTATCATTGCCCCGGATAAAGGACACGAATTTGCCAGGGCCTGCAATAACATTGGTGGCACATTCATTCAGATTTCGCCAGCATCTTCCAATTGTATCAACGTTATGGAAATCAGGCAGTCTGATAAAGCTACCAGTGAGCTGTTGGATGGATATGTTTCGGAACGTTCAGAACTAGCCGTGAAGATCCAAAGCCTGCATATCTTTTTCAGCCTTCTGGTACCAGATATGACGCATGAGGAAAAGCAGCTTCTTGATGAGGCTATGGTGATCTGTTACCAGGAAAAGGGAATCACCCATGATAACCAGAGTCTGTTTGATCCGACAAAGCCAGGGGGTTATAGAAAAATGCCAATCCTGGGAGATTTACACGAAGTCCTTCTTCGAAAGGAAGAGTGTAAGCGGCTTGCCAATATCTTAAATCGTCTGGTGAACGGTTCCGCAGCCAGCTTTAACCAGCAGACGAATGTGGATCTGAATAATAAATATGTGGTACTTGACATTTCTGAATTATCAGGAGATCTGCTGATTGGAATGTTTGTAGCACTTGATTACGTATGGTCTCGGACGAAGGAAGACCGAACCAGAGAAAAAGCAATCTTCATTGATGAAGCCTGGAAGCTGTTGTCCTCTAATGAACTTGCAGCTGACTATATCCAGGGAATCTACAAAACCATTCGTGCTTATGGTGGAGCTGCAATCAGTGCCTCACAGGATCTTGTTGATTACTATGAGTTGAACGGAGGCAAGATTGGAAGAGGAATCTTAAGCAACGCGAAAACCAAAATCATTTTAAACCTGGAGGTGGCAGAGGCAGAGCTGATACAAAAGGAACTGGATTTATCAGAAGCGGAGTTTAATTCTATTGTTCACTTTGAGAGAGGTTGTGGACTTATTTCAACAAATAGCAATAACCTGGTTGTTGAGTTTAAAGCAAGTCAGTTAGAAAAGGATCTGATCACAACAGACCGGAAGGACCTGCAGAAATTAAAAGGCAGGATTCAAAAGTATGGGGAATCCGCTTATGGAAACACGGAATGACACATAAAGGACGTATAGAAAACGTATAGAGTACGGCATATATGACGCATTCGTGTTTGAAAAAATGGTAAATGTCATTCATGACGTATAGAAAGACACATATAAGACGTATTATCACAAAAAATGTGAATGTTGTTATAAATGACGTAAAGAAAACGTCCTTTATGCGTCATAGAGATAATTGAAAAGATTGGCTGGAGGTATTAAAAAATGGAGAATAAACAAAGACCTGTCATTGCTGAAACCAGAGAGCTTGTGCAGAAATACCATGTTTTGGAAAAGGCACAGATTTATGCTTATTTTGCATTAGATGGCAGGGATCATTTTGTAGGAAAAGCATTTAAGGCGTTGGAAAAAGAGCGGCAGGTTTTCATTCATCCAGAACTGGAAGTGGTGGCAGCAAGTGAGGAAGCAATTGCTGCTAAGGATCTGGGAACTATGAAGGCTGTCTGGGTACTGGTTGATGTGATGAAAAAGAAACAAGTGGAAGAACACTTTCCTGCTTCGAAGGAAGAGTATCCGGTACGGATCGTATTCTACGGAGAGGGAGAAATCTTTGATATTTTGTACATTTCAGAGGCGGAAGTTACGGTGGTAAACAATCTGTTTTCGCGGAAAAAAATTGACAGTTGCGGACATATTATTGTAGTCGAAAATCCCGATTATATATCGGCTATTCACATAGCGGATGTGATTGGGTATTGTGTTGTGAAAGAAGGTGGGGAAGTCGAGTATTACCAATATAGTCAAGGCGGATCAGAAGAATAGTACTGAGCCGTTTGGAAAAATTAAGGACCAGCTGGATGAGACTCAGGCTTTAAGCTGGCGGATGGAGCAATATATGGCGGAGTCGCGGAATGTTCTTACTTCGTGTGTCCGTTTAAAATCGGAACTTCAATATGATTATTTCACGGAGTTAGTCCTGGAAGCCGCAAAAACATCTGAAAAATTAACCGATAAGCTTCGAAGGCTTACCTTAGAAGTGACAGTTAACCCAGTTCAATACGAAGACTACAAGGCGGAGCTTGTGACCATTCATGGAATCGAGGTGGAATTTTCTGAGGGAATCCTAAAGGTGGCATTGCCACTTCTGGTGCCCCATAGAAAAGATTTTTACACGGATTTTTTATACAAGCCACTGCATACAGCACTTCAGAACTGGTGCTTGGAACGGGTAAAAAAGGCGCTGGAAATCCCATTTTTCGAAGAATGCCTTGTCTGTTTTGTGCATGTTTATAATAAAAATCTGCCTTTGGTAGGACGTGTTCGGGATCACGATAACATTGAGGAAAAACATGTACTGGACATTGTTTCCAGTTTCTGTATGAAGTCAGATAGTGGTTTTTATGTGGATACTTTTCATACAACTAGGCTTGGAATGGAAGATGGCACATTATTATATGTGATGGAGGCTAAGAAATTTCCAGGTTGGATCCGTGAAAACAGCCAGCTTTTGGATATCGAAAAAGAAGCACTTTAAGATCAGAAAAATTCGATATATAGAATAGGCATTTAAGTGTTTGAAAAATAAGGCATTTTGGGATATGAGAATCCAGAAAAGATACCCAAGTATTCAACATATAGGGTACAGATTCTTATTGATTTTGAGTGGGAGGTGGAAATGAAAAAGGAGGATGTGTTGTTAAGACTGATTGCGATATCAGGGGAATTGCCAGCAGGCCTGGTAGGAGAAATTGTAGAATCAGAATCTTATGCAGCAGCTCTTATTACCAGGCTGAAAAAGGAAAATTATATCTCTGTGAGAAATGCAGGCGGATATAAGGGGTATGTGTTAAGGGGTAAAGGGAAAAGGTATCTTCTGGAGAGGTATGAAGATGACCTTTCCTTTTTTCTTTCTGGATCTGCACAGACCAATCATGTGAAAAGTGAACCGGAAAAGAGGCTGCGGCTTTATCGGATGAGCGAGGTATGGGTCTTTCTTTGGAAGATGGGTATTGAGATTTTTCAAAGCCAGAAGCCAGATCTTGGAAATGGGTTTGAAAAAAGTGGGAAAAAAGCAGTGTATTATGGCAGTCTGGAATACAAAGAGAGCGCAGAAGCAATCAAGGGTTCCAGAGCCTGCGGCGTGCTACTTACCGGGGATACAGCTTATGTCGTTTACAACACCATGGCAAAAAGAATGAAATGGGCGCAAAAGATGGAAATGGCAATGCGTACCTGGACCGAACGTATGCTGTTAATTGGTGGAGGATTACGACAGGCTGATTCGCTTATCTTGGGAAATACTATGGATTTCCTTCTTGAACTTTTAAATAGTGATGGCGGTGTTCGCAAAAATCTATATCAGGTAGATGATGTGTACGAACACTATTATTACATCCCGCGGACAGATAACGCAAAGGTTCAGATGGAGCTTCTATTAACTTCCTGGAAACGGGAGAAGATAAAAAATCTGTTAGCAACATTAGTAAAGTATCCAAGGCGTAAACAATACGCCTTAAGCGAGGGCTTTGATAAGGACATGCAGCTAATCTATTTCTGTCATGAATTGGATATGCGTCATTTGTGTCGCATAAAGCAGGAAATTGGCTGGAAGCAGAAAGGAACAATCATCTGCTTAGATTACCAGGCGAATGTGCTCAGAGCATATTTTGGAGAGGGGGTGAGGGTTCGTGAGCTGAATACAGATAAAATCATGGAATATCTGACTAAGGGTAGGGACGAATAAGCCCACAGTCTAAGTCAGGAGGTGTCTATGAGTAATCTATTTGACACTGGAAGTGAAACAGTAAACAGGATGTGCCGCCTGCAGTTTACGGGAAATGTCATTCCGTCCACCTGGTATCACACAATTAAAAAAGAAACCGGAAAACCAAACCTGAATGCAATCATTATTCTGGCAGATATTGTGTACTGGTATAGGCCGATGGAAATCCGGGATGAGGCAACCGGGCAGTTGTGTGGATTCAAAAAGAAATTCCAGGCTGACATTCTACAGAGAAACTATCAGCAGTTGGCGGATCAGTTTGGTATCACGAAACGAGATGCGGTGAACGCTATCGTTGAACTGGAAAAGCTAGGAGTGGTAACAAGGGTATTTCGGACAGTCAACATCAAAGGGCAACTTTACTCCAATGTCATGTTCCTAAATCTGGATGTAGATGTATTAATTCAATTAACCTATCCGGAAATGAAGTGGTAAACTAATTTTGGACACAGAGGGGTCAATTTCTAAACATAAATGAG
>OLQQ01000606.1_pt1 | contig 17372 bp, 29 predicted proteins | sample 1672041 | NCBI WGS metagenome assembly OLQQ01 (sample SAMEA3136639, study PRJEB25190) | human gut metagenome
ATGTGAAAAGCTGCAGGAAATTGCACCCCCTACCCCTCGTAAGGGATTACCCTGAGTAAAAATTTTAAGAAAAAATATTTTTTTATTTTTTCAAAATATCATTACCAAAGCCGCCGTCCTCAGTAGCAGTTTTAATATCATGGCAGCGTTTACACAACGCCTGATGATTAGCTTCATCCCAAAATAAATCATAATCGCCTTTATGCGGCTTGATATGATCCACTACACTCGCAGGCGCATTGCGGCAATTTGCACAAATCGGATGTTTCTGCAAAAATATTTTTCTGTATTTTTGCCAACGCGCATTATAGCCACGCTGAGCAGCACTTTTACGATAACGGTCATAGCGCATGAATTTTTCCTGCTGGTGCTTATCACAATAACCGTTTGCATTATCCGTCAGGCTAAGACAGCCAAGCTTACGGCATTCACGCTTTATTCTGTTTGGCAAGCTGTCACCTCATTTCACGCATAAAAAAGCACCTGCAATATAACATTGCAAGTGCCGAATACGTTTTTTACATTTCTTATCACTACCATATTACCACAGGTAAAAGCAAAAATCTGTCCTCATTTTGTCCATTCCAACGCATTTACAATCCCAAAGCTTTAGCAAATTTAGCTAAAGCTTTATTGTACTGGTTATAAATAGCCTGCCTTGAACTGTATCCCAGCTTCTCCGTGATGCGCTCCATACTATAGCCGTCTACATGGCGCATTATCAATATATCGCTGTAATGCTCACAGTTTATTCCTTTATTGATTATTTGCAGCGCGTCTTCAATAATTAATATTTCAGCCTGCCTGTCTGCTATTTTCAAAAGTATCCTTTGACATTCTTCAGCAATATTCATCATGCTAGGATGATAAGGTGTTGTGCTGGTAGCTGCAGCATCATAGGATGCAACAGAAGCAGCAGGTTTACCGATGTCTGCCAATCTTTTCAGCTTACTGCGCAGGCCTTTAAGCGCTTCACGGTTCAAAGCATATTCTTCCAGTTTCTGTACAGCCAGACTTTTTTCTTCATCACGCGCCTTTATCACCTGCTTCACATCCTTTTCCGTTCCAGTATACGCAACCACGGCAATACCGTATTCCTTCAGGAAGTTTTTCTTCAAAATCAACATCCAAGATGTCCAATGTTTTATCACTGCTTTTCACGGCGTAGCTGTCCAAAAACTTTTGCGCTAACTCTTTATGGACGATCGCGCCAATAGCAACCTGATTATCAAAAACTCCCGGAATATTTCTGACTATGTACATATCAGCTGCGCACCGCTCCACTTTTACCAGCAATCCATTAATTCTGTATGCCTGCATTTTTTTCCATCCTTTTCATTGAGCAGACTTCCATTTTCACAATCAAAAAGCCTGTATATTTATCTATTGAGCCAACACGCCTGTAGCCGTTAGTCCTGCACCTTTTCAAGCACATACATTTGCCGCAGATATGTTCCTGCTCAACCAGCTCTTTAAGTTCGTCTTTATTTTTCTCGATCCATTCAGCTTCTGCTTCCGGCCAATGCTCTTTAGCGTAGCAGATTATTTCATCTTCTTCGACAGAAGCCTTAAAATACTGTGCTGCTTCAGAAAATCTGCCGTTCTTGGCCAACTCTATTATTTTTGCAATCCGTTGAGGTTTTTGAACATATTCCGGTACTTTTTTCGGAGCGGGCGGTGTTGGAAGTAAAGCTTCTTCCTCTGCCGGTTCATTATTGCCCAGTTCTGCAGCCTGACTGATGAAATCCCACATTTCAAGTTCATCAGGATATTTTTTACAGGAAGCAAGGGCAAGCTCAGCTGCTTTATCGAATACAACGGCATCAACGGTACGGAACGCAACCAGCCATTCATCACATAGCCTTTTGCGCATGGCAATATCCATGCTGGTAGAAAGTTTACCGTTTATTTCCATGATCGGCATCTTTTTCTTATCAAACTGGTAAAACGCTTTTAAAACATTTTGCTTTGTTATAACATTCACGTTATGCCCTCCTGTCTGTAAAAATCATCCAGTGACTGCTGCGCAGCTTTATTGTCATTTGGCAAACCATCTGTAAGCCAGTTACCAAGTATGCCAAAAAGATAATTCTTCGGATTACGAATCACTTTACCCCTGTTAGCTGCTTTTAGCTCCCTTACAGCCTGCAATACCCATACGGCTTTAGCACTAACAGCAAAAGCTTGCAGCATTTGTATTTCATCGCCATCAAGCCTGTGTTTTGCACTTGTAAAAGCAGCATTGTATTCCTGCAAAGCTGACACAAATTCAGGTTCCGATGCAGCACTGTGCAGCTTCTTGTTCGTGTCAGTATTGTTTAATTTATTTTTTAATAATATATAATTCTTGTTATGTGTCGCCAAATGTGTACCCGAAGCTGTTCCCTTTGGTGTTTCCCCAGCGGCAATATTTTCACTGGAAGCCCTTGCAGTATCGGCATTCGCAAGTGTCTCCAAATCTGTCCCCAAAAGTGTATCCAAAGGTGTATCTGCCAGCTGATAGCATTCCCAGTTTTTGATACGCACGATCGTACCTTCACGCTTACTTTTGCATTCTAAAAAACCGACTACGGCAAGACGGTTAAATTCACTTGTAAGCTTTTTTAAAGATACGCCACAGCTTTTAGCAAAGCGGCGGTAACTGATAAACAATTCACCCGGATTCAGTACAGCATTTTTATCTGTTGTTATCTGCCAGTACGTAACACTATGGCAGGCAGTTAACAGCAATGTAATCAGTATTACCTTGCCTTCTGCATCCGCACCACACCACGCACGGCTTTTCAGCAATTTACGATGCAATTTTATCCATCCACTCATAGCCTTTAACCTTTCATGGATGCAACTATATAAAAACTATCGCTGCCTGTAGCACGCACAAAAATCGGCTTATACTTGCCATTACTGCCAATAGTAACACTATCACCGCGGCAGTTATATATCAGCCTGTACAGCCTGCCAGCCGAAAAATAATTTGTATCTTCGTCCTGGCCTTCAACGGCATCCAAAGCAATACTTTCAATACCAGTCCCAGCGATGCTGGCAGCTTCGATATATAGCCGCTCTGCATCACTGCAAATTTTTATCTTACTGCCTATTTCATCGCCAACAATAACTGAAGCTCTTGAAATAGCTGCCAGCAACTTGCTTTTATTAATAGTTATACACTTAGTTTCGCTGTTGCTCGCAGCCACCTTTTTACAGTCAGGAAAGCTGCCGCTTACTGACTGGCACATATAATCAAAGCGCGGTGCAGTAACAAAAATACCCTGCGCACTGCTGACCAATCGAACTTCACCCAATTCAGCCAGTTCTGCAATGTGCTGGATATTCAATGGCAGCAAGATCAATTTAACAGCCTGATTGCAACATGTAGGCGGCACTACATACTTTGCGACACAGGAATTTTGCGCACTCCAGCAGACGGCACTGCCATCGTCCGCAATATTTATTTCTATCCCGCCCCTTGCACCAACAGCGTCTTTGGCAATAGCAGCACTACAATGCTTCATTGCTTCCTGTAAAAATCCTGTAGAAAGGCACACGCCGCCTTCAGGTATCTTCAATTCAGGCAGGCGGGCTGATAGTATCGTTAAATTATATTGACTGCTCTCTACAACGATCTGCAGCTCTTTTTCAGCAAAAATAAGCCTTACATCACCTGTAAAAGTTTTTGCCAAAGCCAAAAAGCGTTTACATTCAACACAAATATCAGCTGATTGACCGCAGCCGTTGCTTATTCCTTCCATCCTGTACGTCAGCTGCTCTGCAGCTCCTGCCCGACAAAACATAAGCATATAATTATTATCTTCATGCGGGCTTACTGCTACAATACGCAAAGCGCCGGCCATTTGTTTTAGATCATCGTCCTGCTTTTTGCCGGAAGCCATATTGCCACCGATCAGCGCAACATATTCCAAAGTTTTTTTGAGTTCCTCAGAACTAACATAAATTTCAACAGCCATAGCATCACCTTATATTTTTTATTTAGCTATATTCTATTTAACACTTTTCTCCGGCACCGCATCCTCTGTATATCTAAATTTATCCCATAAACAGGATTCCAGCCGTCTAATTTGAAGTTCCAAATCAGCTTCCATATCAGAAAGGATATGTTGAGAAAGCATGTTTGCAACTTCCAGTTTATTTTCACTAAGATCGCTACAAAAATTAATACCATCCTTAACAGCCATACCATTTCCTTTATTAAAATAGTGAAAGCGCATTTCAATAGAAGTAGCGCCATACTGTATTTTTTCTTTAAGTTCAGTCACGCTTTTCAAACATTCAGAGTAGTACCGTTTGCATTCTAAAAGCTCCATCAGCTCAGCAACCTTTTCTTTATTCAAATTATTATTTTCCATATCTATCACCGTTCTTCCGCATGTATTGTTTCTACCGCAAATAACTTATTAACAGGCTTTTGTAAATTCCATTTTTCCGGAAATCCATTTGTAATAATTCCACAATAGCTATGGCCTAATGCAAAAGGACAATCCGCACATTCGGTGTGTTTTGTGCATTCATTTTTAATTGTTTCCAGTGCTTTATATAAATCCATATTTATGCCATCCTTTCAGTAGCTTCATCAAACATGCCTGTTTCAATCTTCTGAACAACCCGACCATTTTCAGCAACTTTTTTGCATTATTATCTGAAATAACAGCTTTAGGATATTTAGTGCCAAGCTGCGCTTCAACAAATATTGCTTCATCACCAGTAGCATCCAAGCTTTTGCTTGCCTTGATATTAATAGTTATGTTGCCTTTATCACCAATATCTAATTCATTAATAAGCTTTCTAAATTCGCCGGTGAACAAAAAATTCAAATCACCATCACACAAATTCTTTAAATCAACTTCCTCGGCCTGATATACTTCACCAGTCTGTTTATTGACATACTCCATAATTTATTTCCTCCCAAAAAGATAAATTCCCATAGCGGTAAGCAAAACATTAACTGCAGCCATAGATGCAATAAAAAATATTATCGTTAGAAAGGTATATTGAATAAGCTCAAATAAACTCATATCCATAAAATTTCATCCTTTCACATCGCTTTCTGTAAAGCAATTCCGCAAAGCTCAGGAAGGTTAGCTCTCACTAAAGCTGCTGGCAACTGCGGCGGTACTGCATTACCACACCGGGCAACCTGTGCTGTTTTAGGATATGGCCTGCCGAGATAATCACACTCAATAATATATGTATCAGGAAACCCCTGCGCCCGAAACAACTCTCTCGGTGTCAGCATACGCATACCAATATCGATTATTTGATAATCTTGGCCAGCAACGGTAATCAACCCGAAACGGTCCTTTGTTGTGATCGTATGCAGTGGTTCATCTAATGTCTGACCGCCACCCTGCCCATAGTACTTGAGCAAAAATGCTCTGACCTCTCCGAAGTGTCCGCCACCTGCTGTTGTAGTATTAAGTGGCGACGTCACAGATTGGCCGATACTGTTATTATTAAGCTGTATCAGGTTACTAGTTACAATGGCATTATGATCTACCGTTGTAATCGTTGGCAAAGGCTTATCAAATCCAGCGCCTGAACCTTGATAATTACCGCCGTAGTGCTTTACTAAACTTGCTGCCACAAGCCCATACCTATTGCTGGCATCAACCACCATCAATGGGCGCTGTAAAGCCTGTCCCCGCACTTCTTTTTCGCTTTGCTCGCCGTGATACTGAATTAAATTCGGTGCTATTAGCATATGCTCATTTTTCGTACAAACGGTACTAAGCGGCCTGTCAATATCACTGCTACGTTTATCACCGGCAAAACCATTTTGGCAAAGTTGCGTTACATATGGCGTTACCAATCCAAAGCCGTGTTTTGCAGTGACCGTCGGGAACGGTTTATCAAAATCTGCCACACGGAAATTATCGCCGCCATGATTAACCTGGACAATAAACGGCTGCGGATTATCGATAACAAACTTCTGCAATCCTTTAGCTATCCGGCGCAGTGTATTTTCTGCAAGTGGTTTCTTGCGTTCAAAAATACTTGGGCAGGGAATTGACCAGTCAATGCACTCTGCAGCAGTATGCCACGGTTTCAGCTCTCCTGACTGAACTTTTAGGCTTAACGGATCTCCGTGTGTCGGTTCTGGCCAAACTATAGGCCTCCCATCACACCTGGCAATCAGAAAGAAACGTTTTCGAATCGTTGGCGCCCCATAATCACAAGCCCGCAGTTCCCGCCAATCTACCTGGTAACCATGCCGCCGCAGGGCATTAACGAAACAGTTAAATGTGCGCCCTTTCTGATTAGGGTCAGGGCGATCACCCAAGAGCGGGCCCCATGTTTTAAATTCCTCCACATTTTCAAGCATTATCACACGCGGCCGCACTGTTGCCGCCCATTTCAGGGCAACCCACGCCAGCCCTCGGATATTTTTATCAACCGGCTTTCCACCTTTTGCCTTGCTAAAATGCTTACAGTCAGGACTAAACCAGCATAACCCTACAGGCCTGCCGCCAGTAGCGGTAACCGGATCAATATCCCAAACAGATTCGTTATAATGCTCAGTGTAAGGATGATTAGCTTTGTGCATGGCTATAGCAGCCGGATCATGGTTAATAGCTATATCAACATCACGCCCAAGCGCCATCTTAATTCCGGTACTAGCGCCGCCACCACCAGCAAAATTATCAACAACTATTTCATCCCATAATTCTCGTTCCATTTATTTATCACCATTTTCACTACCAATATTTTTTCTCAACGCATTTATGACTTCCTTATCTTCATTTTTAATCAGCTGAATAGCTAAATCCGTTACGCATCTATTACAAATACCAACTTCACTGTTATGAAAATAAAAACCATTCATCAACACTTCTTCACAACGACAGCAGAAGCGCTTATCTTTCATATTTATTCGTCCTCCACATCTTAGTCCGTGCAGGTGCACGATTATTCCAACGGTAAATCATTTCTTCTACAGTTACTTTTGCCTGCATGGTATTTCCACATTTGCAGCGAATATACTTATAGCCACGACTGCCAAATTCCATATGCACACGCCGCCCACAGCTCCGACAATGGCAAAGCTCGGCAACTCCGAACATATTAAGCTGATCAGGAAAACAAAAGAAATTATAGCTTGCCGACTTATGAAGCCCTATACAGTCACTACACGGATAATAATCCATGTATCGCTTAAAATTCCAGCGGCAGTTATTGCATTCAGGTTTCATTTTCCCGCAACCTCCATATTAAAAATAATATGTTCACCCGGCAGAATATAGCGGCCAAAAGCATTGTCCCTTTCAGCCTGAGCGCAAATTTCACGCCAGTCGCGCTGATCGTCATACGTTTCTTTTAAATCGTAAATTATTTCTTCCAAAGTATCACCTGCCTGCACCGTTACAGTTACAGTAACAGTTTGCTTAGGTTCATCCATAAAAAACAAATACCACAAGCAGCAGGCCAGCCCTAAAACAGTTAAAAAGTATTTCACAATATCACCCCACTATGATAAAATAATGGGTAGATGCGGACTGCGAAGTTACATCTACCCTTGAACGTATGGTGCGTCAACACTATACGTTCTTTTCTTTTTCATTATTCATTTACATCCCTCCCTATTGTGCAGCAGCTCTACGCTTGGCCAAAAGCTTTTTAGTTTCACTTTTAAGATCAAGAATATCGCTTTTAAATCTGTTTTCATCACTAGGTTTATTTTTGCGAAAACTGATTATATTTGCAGCCTGCTGCATGTTTTTCATACTGGCAGCCTTCAGCTCAGCCTGTCGCTGATCCTGATCGCGCAAGAAAGCAATAACATCTTCATCCCAAACTCTGATCGGGCATCCGCGTTTACCGCCTCCACTATGTGGTAACAAGCCACGCTGGCAATAATTCAACATATCATAATAACTTGCGCCATAGATTTTACAAAACTTGCTCAAACTCATACGCTGCATTTACTGCACCACCTTTCAGCACCAGCCGGAACTCCTTTTATTCCAGCATTTTGCATTTTTACGTTCAGACCTTTCTGTGATCCTAAAACAGCAGCTGACACGCTTCCGCACTTTTATTCTGCGATTGATCGCTTTGATGCAATCCAGTACGCATCTCAGCCCTAATTCTATGTTATTTCTCAAATCGACCATCACCCGGCAAACCTGCTCTACATTGATAAGTACAGGTCAATTCAGCCCGCCAATGTTTAAATGCGTATCCTGAACTTTTTTCATATTTACCCCCTTAAAAGTTTTAGAAAACATATAATATGAACAACTAGAAAAAAGTAAAATAAATAATCACCTTGCACATGAAATGCAAGCGTAGCTGTTAAATTACACAAATATACAATATAAAAACTACAATCGTCCCGCTCTTGCGGGGCTTTTTCTTTTTCCATACTTATGCCCCCTTAATATTCAAACAGTTTTATCCAACCTCTTTTAGTGTTAAAATATAAGTACCAGCAAATATGAACAGAAAAGAGGCCATTTATATGCCAGACAGCTCCACCATATCTATATGGATTCCTTTAGCATCGACAATAGTTGGCGGTCTAATTGCATTATCAGGTACATATCTTATGGATTTTCTGAAGGATAAAAAAGAAACAAAAGCATTTAACAACACGCAAAAAATTTATCATAAATTACTAATACAAGAATTTGAAAAAACGTTATGGATACTTAATTGTAATGATTGGTCTGAAAACCCTTTGAAAGCTATTGATTATAAATTTTTTAAGCAAAATCGTTTTGAATTTTCAAAATACATTCCAGTAGAAATCTATGAATACGGTGAATTTTTAAAACAATGTGAAATATTAATGTATTCAATAAACGACTACGAGTCTATAGATGAGGTAAAAATAGCTTTAAAGAAAATAATAACTCAAGGAAGCACTAGATTGGAATTTCTCAACACATTATAATCTCATTTAGATTGCAAAAGCTCCTGTTCTATAAACCTAATCTCTTTGAGCAACTTGGATAAAAGCCTTATCTCTTTAAACAGTGGTTTATAATTTGGGAAAATTTTATTTTCTTCTTCAATTAAACGCTCAATTTTTAGATTTAATCGTTCCAATACTTTTTCACGTAAAAAATTAAGTTGTACACCCCGCTTTTGCGGGGCTTTTTCTTTTTCCATACCTATGCCCCCTTTGCTGATTTTTCAGCTACACATTCTTTTCCACGCCGCTACAGCAGCAGGTCTGTTTTTATGAACAGAATCTTTAACCTTTTTGCCATACTGATCGCATACAACTAGCCGAGCTGTTCCGTCCCGTTTATCTGTAACGCTGGCAGTAACATCAAAATCTTTATGATATGTTTTCATATCTATGCCCCCTTTGCTGTAACATTGTTTATAATGTGATAAAATATAAATATCAACAAATCTAAAAACCAAGGAGATAATAATATGGGATATTACAAAACAGCCAGCATTTGTTTAAATGGACACATGATAAGCGATAATATAGAAAATTTTTCTAAAGATAGATTTTGCACTTTATGTGGTGCTGAAACGATAACAACCTGTCAAAATTGCCAAGCTCCCATTCACGGATATTATTATGTTGATGGTATGCTTTCGTTTAAAGCCGCTCCAGTACCAGCTTTTTGCCATAATTGCGGGGAACCCTATCCTTGGACAAAAACTTTCTTAGAAATCGCAGAAGACATGGTTGATATGTTTGACGAATTAACACCTGAACAAAAACTACAGTTAAAAGAAACTTTTCCTGATTTAATCGTTGAAACTCCAAAATCAAAACTTGCTGCCCTGCAAGCCAGCAAATTAATAAATGGTTTTCAGTCCGCCGGCAAAGATATTTTCATCAGTATGTTAAAAGAAAAAGTTATTGACAGCTTATTTCTTCTTATGCATTTGAATTAATTCAAGCTTTAACCCAGGACATTGCGAAAAACCACAATTATATTTCTGTTTCTTTACCCAGCAGTCGCATTGCTTAACAAGTTTTTTACTGCAATATGTGCAAAAATTTCCTTTAACAACCGTATGCCTGCAAAAAGGACATACGGTTGTTTCTTTTCCCTGCACGTCTATGCCCCCTTTGCTGATTTTTCATCAGACACCTCAAATAGGTACTCAAAACTTTTCCTATATTTTTTCATAAGAAAAGTTATTTCAGGTAACTCAAAACTTTTGAATCCACGTAGCCTAGCAGATAGCGCTTGATAATTCATTCCTAGCTCATTAGATACGCTTTGCAAGTTATCTCCGTTCCTACTCATTTCCGCTATTAAATTAGGGAAAATATATACAACCTTTCTTCTTACCATTTTTACCTCCTTATCGCACTTATATTTTAAACGCATTGTGCGCTTTTGTCAATCTTTTATTGAATTTTTAATTGCAATTTTGCGTTATAATGTGTTAAATTGTATTCATGGAAGGAGTACTACTATGAATATCTATATTGAATTTGGTAGACGATTAGCCTTTATACGTCAAAATTCAAAGCTCTCACAATCGCAAATTGCGCAAAAACTCAATATCGCACAATCAACATACGCAGGATACGAAAAAGGAGTACGTAAAATTCCTTTAGAAATCATTGTCCAACTATCAAAAATTTTAAATATTAGTCCTACTATACTAATATTGGGCGATGAAGCAAACATTGTTAAAGATTACACTATATCTGAACAAGAATTAATAAAAAAATATCGCCAACTTACTGCCGAGCAGCAAGGGGCGATAGAAAATAGCATAGATTATTATATTAAAGCAAATACGAAAGATGAAACAACGGAAAACGGCGAAAACCCGTTCGAAAACAAGGTCGGGTAATATATGTCGATTTCAGTTCTGATCGTCACAGTGACGATTAAATAAATATTAAAGTCCCGGGGAGAGTGTTTAGTGATGAAAAAAATTTTATTCGCAATACTTATGATTTTAATAATTTCTACTACATCTGGATGCGGTTCTAATGACACAAAAAACGCTGATCAAAATAAACTGAACGTATCCCAATCAACTAATAATTCGGAAGAAAAAATTAAAGTAACAAAAATAGTTTCTAATTCTAATCTTATCGCTAAAGCAATGAATATAGACAACGAAAAAGCAGTGGAAATTGACGGTATTTTATCTGCCATCGGGCTTGAAAAAATAACTTCTATGTACAAAATGACAGATACCGCTTATCAAATAACTGCTCCACCATTATCAAATCAAAAAGTAGATGTTATTTTAGTTATGTATGTTAAACCAAATAATTCTATTGATAAAATTGTATTCAGGAATAACAAGTTATATGAATCTGGCAATATTTTAAACACTCTCACTGGTACTATTTTATCTGACAACGAACGAAATATTGCAATGAGAGAAGCCGAAAGAGCAGTAAAATCTATTTTAAAAGACCCTGCTTCTGCAAAGTTCAGCGGCAATTATTGGGTAACCAAAAATAATAATATTATTCGTGTTGTTGGTACAGTATATGCAAAGAATAGTTTGAACGCTGTCGTTTTAAGTAAATTTTTTGTAGATATGGACAGTAAATATAAAGTAATTGCTGTAAAAGCAGAATCATTGTAAAAAACAAAATATTTTATATAGAAAGAAGGTTTCTAATTTGTTAGACGGTATGAGCGGAATCGAAATTTCTGATGTTTTTGGTCTTTCTAAACCTTTATCAAAATTAATTAATGTTGCTTCAGCTGCCTGCGGAAAGGTTTATGAACCATTACATATAAAAAAATTGGCCGACGCAAAAGCATACGAAATAAAAAAAATATCTGAAGCAATAGAATCAACAACAAATCTCGCCTCACACTATGCCGACGGTCAAGTAAATGTTGCCAATCAAATTCCACTTACTTTAGAAGAAAGAGCCAAAAACCGAGTAACTTTCCAAGAAATACAAAAGCAACAAAATGTTGAAGCAGTAGTTGTCAATGCCTATAAAGAATTAGAAAATGAATCTGAGGTAAGTCCAGAACCAGTCAATAAAGACTGGATACTGCGCTTTTTTAATTCTATAGAAGATATCAGCGATAAAGATATGCAAGAACTTTGGGGGAAAGTATTAGCCGGTGAAATCAAAAAGCCAATGTCATATTCGCTAAGAACACTAGAAAAATTACGTAACTTATCAAAAAACGAAGCCTTTTTATTTCAAAAAGTCTACAAAAACTCATTCACTATAAAAGGAGGGGATTATGCTCTATTGCGCGACACTTCTGTGTTAGCATCGCATCAAATTTCATATGAAAATTTATTGACATTGTCTGATTGCGGTTTATTAAATATCGCTAACTATATAGAATACACAGCAAGATTGTCAACTCGGGGAGCTATAGTCACCGCCAATAAAAACTATACTATAATTGGTACTTCATTTGATAATAATTCTGAAATCAAAATTCCTGTTTATCCATTTACATTAACCGGCAATGAAATTTCACAAATTATATATAATACTTCTGATAAAATCACACCTACTATGCTTATTTCCGTAACCGATAAATTGAGAAACTCCTATAAAAACTTCGGATTCCATGTATTTAAAATAGATAAATATTTCGATAATAAGAGGGGTATAACCGTTGGTGAAGAGATATACTAATTTTATTATATAAAAACAAAATAGCCGCCCGGTGTTGGCGCACCGAACGGCTCTGTAATAACCCCACCCGCAAAAGTAAGGCTGATTACGCTAATATTATAACATATTGCAACCAGCCTTTACTACTTTATACACAATTTTAAAGAAAGGCTGGTTTTTTATATGAAAAAAAGACGATCAAACGGCGAAGGCGGTCTATCATGGGACAAGGAACGCCAAAAATGGTGCGGCACACTGCGCGACACCAGCGGTAAACCACATAAATTCAGGCATGTTGATAAAGTAGAAGTAATCAACTGGCTCAATAAAATGCGCCTTGTATACAGCAGTTTAAATCCGCTCTACAGCTATGATACTACTTTGCAGGATTTTGCCTTTGCCTTCATAAAAAATAAGGCTGCCAATCCTAAAATAGCTGAAAGCACTGTTAATTATTACACCTACCTGGCTTCAAAGCTTTATCCGCTGGCAAACGAAGTGATGAATAAAATCACGCCTGAAGATATCAATGCCTTTATTGCAGAAGCTGATCTATCAGCTTCCAATAAATCAAAGGTATATAAATTCTTAAAAATCCTATTTGGAGCTGCAAGGAAAAATAACCTTATTCTTGAAAATCCTATGGATATAGCCATTGTTCCGGAGTATGAACCGGAATACGATGAACCGTTTACACCGGAAGAAATAAAACTTATTATCATTAAATTAAAAAACACGCCTAAATTTTTACGCTATTATGCCCTCTGTTCACTTGAAAGTGTTATAGGCGCACGTATAGGTGAAATTTTGGGAATCGAGCGCAGTACATTAAACTTTGAAAAAAATTACTGCAAAATAAAAGATGCAGTAAAAGCTGATATCAACGGCCGAACCTATGTGGGAAAAACCAAAACCAAAGCTTCTGTTAGAATACAATATTTTGATGCCGGTATAGGTAAAATCCTGCAAGACTACCTGGCAGCGTGCAATGTAGATAGTAAATATTTATTCTGCACAGCCAACGGAACGCCTATCAGCGTCCGTAATATGCAAAGAGCATGGAAGATGATTTTAAAGCACGCTAACGTGCGTTACCGCAGCTTTCACTATCTGCGCCACAGCTTTATAACAGAAATGTTTATTCAAGGTTATGCTGCAGCAGACATTGCCGCTGTAGTAGGTCACAGCCGTTTAGAAACAACCAACAAATATGCCCTGCGCCGGCAGGACAAAGTTTTAGAGATTGCCAAAACAGCCGCCAACATTTATAATATTGCTTAGAAAGAAAGCACCGTTTTGATAAACGGTGCTTCTGTAATTATGGGGAACAGTTGGGGAACTTATACCACAAAATACTGTCTTTTTAGCCAAAATTTCGGTATTACCACGCTCAGACAACAGATCACATAAAATACCGTAATCGCTGCATTTATGCGCTTACAGGGCATTTTTTACGCAAGATTTTATTTTAAAACCCTTGCCTACGAATCAAAAGGTCGCAGGTTCGAATCCTGCCGGGGCCACCATTGCTATTCAGACACCGCAATAATTTGCGGTGTTTTTTATTTTCTGGGGAATAAATGTCAATTTGATACGGGGAATATTTGGGGAAGATTTTAACGCCTTACCATCATAGAATTATATCTTAACAACTATCCCTGCCATAACATTATCTTGTCGTCCCGCGATCCAACCACCGATATTACCTTTGACCGGAAAACCTATCAGACCAACAGCGCCAGATTTTGACAATCCTACACCGATCTCCCATCGTTTGGTTTTATCTACTACCGGTACTGTGATATTTAGATCAGCGTGGCTAGTTTGTGTGAGCTGCAGCTTATTTTTATCAAAAACATACTTTTCATCATCGGACTTTTGGATTGCAAAATCTTTGCCGTTTACTTTCACTGCCAGCTCCTGCTTACCAACATTTACATCAACATCCGTTTTTTCTGTACTTCCGTCCTGGTAGATATACTTAGGCACATAAACAATTTCTGTTTTAGTATCAGTTTTATATTTTACCTCTGTTTTTATCTCTGGTTCTGAAACCGGGCATATGTGCAACCACGCACGTGCACACCAACCTAGAAAAAAAGCAGCTACGCATACCAGTAATACAATAACTTTATATTTCTTTTCCACAAATATACCTCCATAAAGTAAAATGGCATCTTAAAGATGCCCTTCATAATTTTTATTATTCCTTATGAGTTTGCGTAATCCGTTACGCCACGAGCAATAGCCTTTGCAAGCGTATCTTGTTTATACTCCAGCAAAACAACATCGTGATCGTTATCAATAAAACCCATTTCGATAAGAATAGCCGGCATATCGGTATTTCTCAGCACAGACAAATTTGGGCGTTCCTTCAGCCCACGATCTAGAATATACGGATCAACGCTTTGTTCCGTATCAACAAGTTGCTTATGAACACAAGCAGCCAGGCGTTCAGCATCGCTGCCAAACTTAAACACCAATGTTTCAACGCCTCTCGCATAGCCATCAAACGCATTGCAGTGCAAACTAACGAATATATCTGCACCCCAGTCGTTAGCAGTTTTACAAACATTCGGATATACTGGAGTTTCGCCGTTTAGGTTGTCACTCTGCAGACTCATTACCTCGCATCCGGCATTTTTTAGATAATACTCAACAAGTTTTCCTACAGCCAATGCTACGTCACATTCTTTTAACCCACTATTAGGATTCACGGCACCAGAATCAACCCCAGGCATATGGCCAGGATTAATAAATACTTTCATCATTTTTCACGCTCCTTTTCAAATGGATCAGGCACTCCATTCTCGTTTTTGTCTACTAAACTCGTAGCTATAAAGGTCACAAATGCAACCATAGCCGGGCCTGTGACCTCACGTATCAACGCCAGCAGGTCAGACATAACAATCTTATCCAACCACAACCACATATACATCCACGCAGCGTAATAGGTTAGTACCAGCAAAACGACTGCAATAAAATAGCCTACAATGACAGCCATTATTTTTGGCGACATTGAGGCTACTTTATTTCTAGCACCTATTATTAAGTTTTTTATTTTCTCAAGCATTTATTACACTCCCCACGTTCATTATCAGGAGATTTTTGCGGCAGCTGTAATGCTTTATGGTACAGCTCTGTGATTGCTCCATTACCGCCAAGTGCTTTATAACAGCTATACATATCAGTTATATTTTCCAAGTTATATAGCGGTATAAATCCATCTTCCTCAGACTTATGATAAATTCCTATGATCTCTGTCCTGAGCAGACTGCGTGTCGCATTATGAAGGGCTTCTGTTTTCTTACCTCGTTCCTCTACCTGCTTTTTGTAGTTTGAATATATCTTCCAAGCTACACCGATAAATCCGCTCTGTACCAACAGACTTATCACCATAAATACATTTGCTTGTAAATCCATTTCACACCTCTAGTCTAAGGTAATAGCGTCCAATTCCTCTTTGCTTGATGCTGCAGCTACCTCTGCCTGCTTGCTCCAACCTTGCTGTTTGCAAGCGCCCACGTGGGACGATAAGTCAGCACACCATGTATATACCTGCGAAGCGTTAAGATACTGTATTGTTTTAACAGTTTCACCTTCTTTATATCCCCGTACCGGACAGCCGTCAGGATATTCATTTTTAAAACGTTCGGTGCTTACGTTCAGCGCAATCCCCTGCATCGTAAGCTGCGTATCCTTATCGCTATCATATCTTACTATCTCACCAGTGCATTCAGATATAAAACCGCCGGTAATTTTATCCGCCGTCCATGCGTCAACTTCTGCTATCTTTTCCTCTTTTAGCTCTGCAAGTGTAGGTACGATATATTCACGCTCAGTTTTCTTTTCCAGCAATATACCAATACTATTTAAAATATCCTCGCAAAGCGCGTTCGGGTATGATCGGAATGTTTCTCCGTTTAACCAGCAAGATTGTGTTGTACGATTATAATTAATACTTTGATAAATTACTGTTTTACCGTAGTCAGCAATAAAATTTTTTCTTGTTTCTTGGTATGTTTTACCACTAGATTGCACAAGAACTTGACTTTCGTTATAAATAATTAAATCTTGCATATTTTTACCCCTTTATGAAGTTCTTTTCCATTTTATGGTTACTAAATATGGCGGCATATTGTTATGAGCTGCACCGCCGCCTGTATTCTGGATTTCTATCTTATGCGAATGTCCCCCGGCGTTATCTGTATTTCCCTCACCTGCGACTAAATTACCGCTATCACTAGTCCAATCGCTTCCAGCCTGCCAATTAACATTACGTTTAGCTACACCGGAGTGGATATGTTCACCATCATTACTTGCAGTTGCAGTATGCCCATGTGCTGGTATTTGATCAATAGTTAGTGTCACTGTAGCAGCACCGCCAGTATCACCAATCGTATATTTATCTCCTGCAGCTAAAGTAAATACATCTTTTATTTGTTTCCAAGTTTGCCATGAATAAAGATCGTTAGGATTAATATCAGACGCATATTCTACTATTTGCCCCACAGGATATATCGAATTAACTATTTCTTTAATGGGAACTTGCGCTTCTATTGCCTTTTTTACTTTGGAAGGTGTCATTATTTTATCATCTGATTCACCAGCAACCGCTTCTTCTGTTGTTGCTATACCAACAATACCATCTAATCCTTCTAAGTTATCAGCAATATATTTGGCCTTATTCGCACTGCTTTCTGCTCCCTTAGCGCTATTGGCCGCATTAGTTTCGCTTGTCTTTGCTGCTGACGCGCTGGCTGCTGCAGCTGTCGCACTGCTTTCTGCTCCCTTAGCGCTATTGGCCGCATTAGTT
>OLQQ01000621.1_pt1 | contig 17110 bp, 18 predicted proteins | sample 1672041 | NCBI WGS metagenome assembly OLQQ01 (sample SAMEA3136639, study PRJEB25190) | human gut metagenome
TTGGAAGTTAAAAAATTGATATGATTTGGCTATCATTTTGTAATATCGAATGGATTAGAGCTAATTTAGTTAAAGCTGTTCTTGACAAATATGAATAAAAATGTAAAAATGATTAATGTAATGGGATCTCCAGGTGCCGGGAAAACAACGTTTATATTAAATTTAATAGAAGAGCTTAAAAGTAAAGACTTAAGAGTTGGTGTAATAGAAGGAGATATAGAAGGTACTATAGATGCTAAAAAAATTCAAGATGCAGGAATACCAGTTGTACAACTTAATACACAAGGAGCATGTCATATAGAGGCAATGTCTATAAAAAATATAATAGAAGATTTTAATTTAGATGAGTTAGATATTCTTATAGTTGAAAACATAGGTAATTTAGTATGTCCAGCAGAATTTGATATTGGAGAAGTATTAAAGGTAGCATTATTAAGTGTACCAGAAGGGGACGATAAAGTTGTTAAATATCCATTAATGTTTTCAAAGGCAGATGCACTAGTGATTACTAAATATGATATGATAAAATACTTTAAATTTAATGACGATGAGGTAAGGGAGCAAACACTTATTAGAAATCCAAATTCAAAAATCTTTAAAATTAACTCATTAGAGAAGAGTGCAACTAAAGAGTTCACAGAGTGGTTAATAAAAAAAATATAAGATAGAAGGTGATTATGGATGAAAAAATGGACATCATTTGTGGGAGCTTTCATTTTGTCATACCTATTTTGGATTTTATTTTTAATGCAAGATTTTAATATTTTAAAATTAGATTTCAAACTTCTATTTATATCAAACAATAAACCTATAAGTAAGCCACCATATATAGTGGCATAAAATGAGCTTAAATCTTCTGTAAATGGAATCATTTACTTAAATAACCTCTTTATAAAACTTTCTTGTGGCTTTCTTTCCTTAGAATAAACTATAGAGTTTATAGTTCCCTCAACCGTTATAATACTCTCATCTAAGCTTAATTTTCCCATATCTAAGTTTTCGCCTTCTATTACCATTTCACCTGCAGATGTTCTAAGTTCTACTTTTTTATCATTAAAAGAATAAATATGTTCTATGCCTGATATATGCAAACTAGATCTATCTTTTAATGTTATACTATGTTCCATATTATCCCCCCAGCAAAAATATTTTATTTTATACTAATATAAATATACTGAGGGATTGTTAATTTTATTCTATTATCTCATACATTTCTTTTGCATCATTTTTTAATACATGTTCCCTTATCTCATTTATCTTAAACTTCATCTTCTTTTCCCCAAATTGAATTTCTAATAAATCTCCTATATTAACCTCTGATGAAGACTTTGCTACTTTTCCATTTATAGTAACTATCCCCTTATCACAAGCTTCTTTTGCAACTGTTCTTCTCTTTATTATTCTTGATACTTTTAAAAATTTATCTAATCTCATAAATACGCCTCCCTTATATACAGAAAAAGTGTGGTATATACTCCCACACTTTTTCATTTTAATTATCCGTTTATTATATCTTTTAATCCTTTTCCAGCTTTGAAAACTGGAGCTTTAGAAGCTGGTATTTCTATAACTTCTTCAGGATTTCTAGGATTTCTTCCTTGTCTAGCAGCTCTTTCTCTAGTTTCGAATGTTCCAAATCCAACTAATTGAACTTTATCTCCTGCTACTAATGCTTCTTCAACAGATTTCATGAATGCATTTAATGCAGCCTCTGCTTCCTTCTTAGTTAATTCACTTTTTTCTGCCATCTTTGATACTAATTCTGCTTTATTCACGACGGTTATACCTCCTAAAATATTTATAATATAGAACTATAATTTTATAACTATAAATTCTAGATTTTTGACAAATTTCCTTTTAATTTTTACAATTTGTTTTTCTTAGCACTTTGCCAAAGTTCTTCCATTTGATCAAGCGTCAAATCTTCTAACTTTTTATGTAGTTTAGACGCATTTTCTTCCATAAATTCAAATCTATTTATGAACTTTTGATTTGTAAGGTTTAATGCCTCTTCTGAATCTATATGTAAGAATCTAGCTAAATTTACTATTGAGAAAAGTAAATCTCCTAGTTCTTCCTTTATGTATTTTATATTTCCTTGTTTACATTCGTCAAGTAGTTCTTTGTATTCTTCATCAATTTTTTCAAATACATCCTTTATATCGTCCCAATCAAAACCTATAAGTGCTGCTTTATGTTGAATTTTTTCAGCTTTTATAAGTGCAGGTAAATGATTTGGAATTCTTTTTAAACCAGAAGTTATACTAGTTTCACCCTTTTCATCTCTTTTTAATTCTTCCCAAGTTTTCTCAAATTGACTCATATCTAAATCAACATTATTGAAAACATGTGGGTGTCTATTAATAAGTTTTGTACAAATTCCATTTACTACTTCCTTTAAGTCAAAGTAACCTTCCTCTTTTCCTATTTGACAGTGGAATATAACCTGTAAAAGAATGTCTCCAAGTTCTTCTATCATTTCATCGATATCATCATTATCAATAGCCTGACAAAGCTCATATGCTTCTTCTATAACGTATTTCTTTAGAGATTCATGCGTCTGTTTTTTATCCCAATCGCATCCATTCTCGCCTCTTAAAGTATTCATTATAGATTCTAAGTCATGTACTGTATTATACATCTTTTTAGAACTTTTTGGTATATATAAACTAGTTAAGTAATTAAATAAATTTTCACTTCTATCCAATTCATACAGAGGTACATATTTCTTACTTTCTAAATTCTTAACACCTGCGCCATTTACTATACATACTTCTTGATCATAATCATAATATTCCATAAGCTTTAACTTTATATTCGATGCTATAAAATGGTCATATATTTGAGTTATAATCATACTAGTATTTGTATCTATATATGAATTTTCTATTTCAAATGCATCTATTAATTTAAATCCATCCGCTGGGTCTACTGCTAAGTAGTTAAACATTGCATCCACAAAGCTCATAGAAGCTATTGTCTCAACTTCTATATTATTTTCTTTAGCCATAGATTCTATTATTCCTACTGTTTTTTCTGCTACCCTAGGATGACCTGGAACTGCATAAACTAAATCTCCTTCTTTAGCTAATTCTACAATATGTTTAGAAATTTTATAATAAACATCCTCAAAATTTTCTTCACTATCATAAAAATAATCTAGAGAAGTGTATTTTATAGTTTCTTTAAGCTTATTTACAATTGGGTGTTTTTCTGTTCTTAGATATATTCTACAACTTGAATGTAGAGCATCTAAAGCACCTTGGCTTATAAGAGAATATTCTCCTGGTCCAAGTCCTACAATACTTATTTTAGACATTTTGTCACTCCTCTTTTGTATTTCTTATTATAAATTTATTTTTATAAAATAAATAAAGGAAATTAACTATTTATAAGTATTTCCTTTATTTGTATATATATTCTATTTATTACTTCATAAGTTTCAGTTTTCTAAGTACTGTATATATCTTGTTTCCTTTAGGCATAGTAAGTATTTCTTCTTTCTTGATACCACCTATTCCTATTAAAACCAATCCATACACTACTCCACCTATAGCTATAGATATTAAAGTTGCTAGCTTTCCACCTATTAGACCTGCTATGAAAGCATAACTTAGTTTGACCGCTATAAACATAGTTATAACTGTTATTAATGGTCTTATAATAAATTCTTTAATTGGGAACTTTACTCCCATAGCTTTCTTTATACAAGCAAGCTCTATTAAAACCGCTATAAAATATGCAGATACTGTACCTATTGCAGAACCTAATACATTTATTGATGGTATTGCAGTTAATGTGTAACTTATAACTATTTTAGATATCATACCTACAACTAATGCAATAACTGGTATCATTGGTTTTCCCATACCTTGAAGTATACCATTCATAGATTGTATTAAACCTAATAATACTACACATGGTGTAAGGAATAAAAGTATAGTTCCTACAGTTGTTGGTTCTTTTGGATATAGTAATTGCATTATAGGTGTTGCAAGTGAAGCTATACCAAATGCACATGGTAAAACTATAAGTAATGTTACTTTTATTGCACTCTTTGTATCTTTTCTAGCTTTAACTTTATTTCCTAAAGCAAAAGCTTCTGATATAGCTGGAACTAAGCTCATACTCATTGCAACTGTTATAACAGATGGTAAGTTTACTATAGACATTGCCATACCTGTTAATTGACCAAACATTTTTAAAGCTTGTGTATGTGTATATCCTGCAACCATAAGTCTATCTATAACTATTACGTTATCTATCATATTTACTAATGGCATTACAGATGCACCTATTGTTATAGGTATTGCCACAACTAAAAGTTTTTTAAGCACAGTCATTACACTTTCATCTCTAAAGTGTTTACTATTTTTTATATCTATTTTACGTTGTTTACTTCCCTTAATATATGCAAATATTAAATATAATATAGATGCTACAGCACCTATAGTAGCCCCCATGATAGCTCCTGCTGCACCTAATTCTGGTCCATAACCTTCCATTAAGAAATATGCTAATCCAATACCTAAAATAACTCTGAAGAATTGTTCAGCTATTTGAGATATAGCAATCTTATTCATATCTCTATTTCCTTGGAAGTATCCTCTATATGAAGACATAAGTGGAACAAATATAAGAGCTGGTGCTATTGCTAGCATTGCACTTTTTGCACCTGGGTTGTTCATTATATTATTTACTATGTAATCTGCTCCAAAGAAGAATACTAAAAATGCTAATATTCCAGTCATAAATAATACTGTATATGATACTTTGAATATTTTATGAGCACCTTTATGGTCACCTATTGCATTCTTTTCTGAAACTAACTTAGCAAGCGCAGTTGGAAATCCTGCTGTAGCTAAAGTTAAAAATAGGGTATAAACTGGATATGCTGCTTGATAATAAGCCATACCTTCTGCACCTATAAGGTTTCCTAGTGGTATTCTAAAGAATGCCCCCATTACTTTAACTAAAATACCTGCCATTCCAAGTATAAAGGCTCCTTTTAAAAATGAGTCTTTTGCTTTAACACTACTCATAACTTTCCCTCCAAATTATTTATATAACAAACTTTAATATATCATATATTCAATATGACATTCAACATATTACCAAAAATCCCAAAATAATATAGATGAATTTTACTTTTATAATATTTTTAAATTAAGCTTTTTAGTTTTCTAAATATATTATTGTGTATAAAAAATTGTAACTAGGCTTAATCAATTTAATTTTTTATAAATAAAAAAGAACCCTATAAGGGTCTTTTTTATATTTTACTGAACTTGTTTTCCTAAAAAATTAGCCGCTATTTTAAGTATTTTTTCATCACCCTCAGATAGCATCTCTGATTCTTTTGAAATTAAAACTATAGATCCTATACAATCCCCTGATGAACTTACTATAGGCATAATTATTTGATGTGTATACTCCATAGCATCGTCCTTATGTAGCGGGACTAATTTACTATCTTTAAATGGTTTTGATTCTCTATTTTCTATTAGTTGTTCTAAATCATTGCTTATGCTCTTTTCTTTATACTCTTTTTTAGGAAGCTTAGAAACTGCTATTATTGAATCTAAGTCTGTAACTATTACTCCGCATCCTAATGTTTCACCTAAAGTTTCTGCATATTCTTGAGAAAATTCATTTAGTTCACCTATAGGTGAATATTTCTTTAAGATTACCTCGCCATCTTTAGCTGTAAATATTTCTAAAGGATCTCCTTCTCTTATACGTAAAGTTTTTCTTATTTCTTTAGGAATAACAACTCTTCCAAGGTCATCTATTCTTCTAACTATTCCAGTTGCTCTCATTCTAATTATCCCTCCAGTTAGTAACTTTAACCTTATTTTTACCAATGACAAGAAAAATATGCAAAAAAAGCTATGTATTACTATACATAGCTTTTAAAAATTAAAACTTAACTTTCTTTATTACAGATTCATTTTTTTCTACTTTAGCCTTTTTTGTTATTGCTTCAATACTTTCCATATATTTATCTTCTGTTAAAGTTTTCTTTATTTCATCTTTAACTTCATCAAATGTAAGTTGTTTATCTATTTTGTCATAAACTTTGATTATATGATATCCATATTCTGATTCTACTAATCCTGATATTTCACCTGATTTTAAGCTAAATGCCGCTTCTTCAAATGGTTGCACCATTTGTCCTTTAGTGAAGTATCCTAAATCTCCACCGTTAGCTGCAGACCCTGAATCATCAGAGTATTCTTTTGCAAGTTCCGAGAATTCTTCTCCACTTTTAGCTTTTTTAAGTACTTCTTCTGCTTTCTTTTTAGCTTCTTTTTTCTTAGCTTCAGAAAGTTCCTTTCCATTATCATCTACAGTAGATATAAGTATATGAGATGCTTTTACTTCATCTTTATAATAATCTGCCTTATGCTCTTCATAATACTTTTTCATTTCTTCATCTGATATTTTTAAATTCTTATCAAAGTTCTCTTTATACTTTTGTATTGTTAAATCTTGTTCTTGCTGAGATCTAAGATATGTATCATCTATACCTAAACCTTCTAATTTCTTTTTATACTCTTCATCTGCATCTATATTCTTCTTTAATTCTTCGAAAGCTTTATCTACTTCTTCCTCTGATGGAGCTAACTTATCTTTTCTAGCTTGTTCGCATACTGCTTCTATATCTATCATTTGATCAAGCATTATATCTTTAAATTTATCTTTATACTTTACTCCTGCTTCTACTTCAGTATCCCATATAGTACTTCCATACATTGCTTCTAAAGATTCCTTGTATAAAGCTAGTGTTGATTCAAATTGTTTTACTGTTATATTATTTCCATTTACTGTTGCTACAATATCATTATTATTTTTTTTACTACTACAACCTACTGCAGATATACACAGTAAAGATGATAAAGTTAATGCTATTATTTTCTTCACAATTAAACACCCTTCCTTGTTTTTAATTTGATTTTAAATTACACATATTTTCTAAAAGTTCTTCTAACTCGTTAACTATATTATAACCTATTTTTTCCTTTGTCTTATATCTAGTTAACGGATTTAATAATATTTCATCTTTAATTTGTCTTACTTTTTCTATTTTTAACTTTTTACATAGTGTTTTTATATATGCTATCTTTAATAGAGTCTCTACAGATTTAGGTATATCTGAGAATCTATCTTCTAATTCTTCTTGAACCTCATACATATCCTCTTTGCTTTCTATAGAGGCTATTTTTTTGTACATTTCTATCTTAATTAACTCATCAGTTATATAATTATCTGGTATATAAGCATTTACACTTAAATCTATTTCTACATCTATATCTTCTGAAACAACTTCACCTTTGACTTTCTTTATTGCTTCATTTAACATTTTTACATATAAGTCATATCCAATTACAGCCATATGACCATGTTGTTGTGAACCTAGTATATTTCCTGCCCCTCTTATTTCAAGGTCTCTCATTGCTATTTTGAAACCTGACCCAAACTCAGTAAACTCTCTTATAGCTTTTAATCTCTTTTCTGCTATTTCACTAAGTGACTTGTCTTTTTCATACATTAAGTATGCATAACCTTGTCTAGTACTTCTTCCAACCCTACCTCTTAATTGATAAAGTTGAGCTAGACCCATTTTATCTGCATCATATACTATCATAGTATTAGCATTTGATATATCCATACCAGTCTCTATTATAGTAGTACAAACTAATACATTAAACTCTTTATTTAAGAATCCTAAAATTATATTTTCAAGGTCTTTTGAAGTCATTCTACCATGAGCGATAGCAACTTTTGCGTCAGGTACTAATCTTTGAATCATACTTGCCATTTCTTCAATACGCTCAACCCTATTATATACGAAGAATACTTGGCCACCTCTACCTAGTTCTCTTTCTATTTCATCTTGAATTATACTTTCTTTAGCTTCTGTAACATAAGTAATTACTGGATGCCTTTCTTGTGGTGGTTCCTCTATAACACTCATATCTCTTATTCCACTAAGTGACATATGAAGTGTTCTTGGTATCGGCGTTGCAGATAGTGTAAGAACATCTACAGTAGATTTAATTTTCTTTAACGATTCTTTATGCTTTACTCCAAATCTTTGCTCTTCATCTATTACAACTAACCCTAAATTAGGCATATTTATATCCTTAGATATTATTCTATGAGTTCCTATTAAAACATCAACTAAACCTTTTTTAGCATCTTCTATAATTTGTTTTTGTTGCTTTGGAGTTTTGAATCTACTTAATACCTCAACTCGTATTGGATAACCCTCAAATCTTTCTTTAAAAGTATTATAATGTTGTTGAGCTAATATAGTTGTTGGAACTAATACAGCTACTTGTTTTTGATCCATACAAGCTTTAAATATTGCTCTTATAGCTACTTCTGTTTTACCATATCCAACATCTCCACAGATAAGTCTATCCATTACTTTATCTGATTCCATATCTTTTTTAGTTTCTTCTATAGCTCTTAATTGATCATCTGTTTCTTGATGCGGGAATAATGATTCAAATTCACCTTGCCAAGGAGTATCCTTAGAGAACTTATATCCTTTTACTTTTTCACGCTTAGCGTAAAGCTCTATAAGCTCCTTAGTCATATCTTCTATTTCTTTTTTAACTTTAGCCTTAGCTCTTGTCCATTCATTAGTTCCTAGTTTATTTAATTTAACCTTGTCTTCTTCTACACCTATATATTTTTGTACTTTATCCATTTGGTCTATAGGTACATATAGATTATCTCCACCTTGATAAACTAACTTCATATAGTCTTTTTTTATGTTGTTTACAGTTATTTGTTCAATACCTGTATATCTACCAACCCCACTATTTTCATGAACTACATAATCACCTATATTTAAATCTAAGAATGACTCTATTTTCTTTCCTTTTTTCTGCTTCTTAGATTTAGATGTTGAAGTTCTCTTATGAACCCCTATCATCTCATTATCTGTAATTACTACAAATTTTATAGACTTATACTCAAAACCACTAGTTATACGAGCAGGTATAATCACTATTTGAGAAGATTTTATCTCCATACCTCTATCTTTAGATATAGTTGATTCTAAATCTAAATCTAATAAGTCTGCATGTAATTTTTTTGCTCTGTCATATGTGTTAGTAGCAAGTACTATTTTGTATCCGTTATACTTCAATCTGTTTAATTCTTCTGCTAAAACATCTACCTTCGCATTGAAAGTTGGAACTTCTCTAGAATCAAAATTTATTATTGATTTTACATTAAAATCATTTATTGGTTTTGGTAAAAGTGTATTTAATACTAATTTTCTACCTTCTGATAAAAAATCTAAATCATTATATGTATATAATAATTTCCCTTGATTTTTTATAGCTAAACCTCTTTCAAGATTTAATTTATAATTTTCCTTAAATTCATTTAAATAGTTTTCGCATCTTTCTTTAGTCCTACTTATATCATTAAAGAATACTATAGCGTTTTCTTGTAGGTAGGTAAAAATACTTTTATTTTCCTCAGGATATAAATAGTCAATATAGTTTTCTATACCTTGGAAATAAGTTTTACTATTTATATTATCTATATTTAAAAATACATCCTCATTAGTGTTCTTGTCTGTATCTTTTTTAATTTTATCTACAGCTTCTTCTACATTTTCAGGATATATAAATTCTCTTGATGGAGTTATAGAAAATTTATTTATTTTCTCTATAGATTTTTGTGAGAAAACATCAAAAGTTCGTATAGAATCTATTTCATCATCAAATAATTCCATACGAATAGGATTATTATATTCTAGAGAGAATATATCTACTATTCCACCCCTTATGCTAAATTGTCCAAATCCCTCTATTTTTGAAACTCTTTCATAACCTAAATTTACTAAGGTTTCACTTAATTTTTCTAGGTTTATTACATCACCTATTTTATATGTATAAATGTTTTCTAAAAGTATTTCTTTAGGTATGTATTTTCTCATAACAGCTTCAATAGATGTTACTAAAATTATATTTTCTCCCTTAGCTAACTTTAATAATACTTTTAACCTTTTAGCTTCTTCACTTCTATCCTTTGCATCCAAATGATAAAATAAAATATCTTGAAACCCAATATATTCTACCTTATCCTTCATATAAAAACTTAAATCATCATAAACCTTTTTAGCTTCTAAATCACTATTTGTTATAAAAATAGTTTGTCTATTTAAATCCCTATACATAGAGTAAGCTATATGTGGTTTTTGTACTGCTAAAAGGCCATTAATTAATAATGAGCCTTTATTATTTATACAATTTATTATATCTTTATATTCTTTTGAATTTTGCAAAGGGTATACAAATATGTCATTCATATTAAATTCCCCTCTCATTATCCATTGTATTTATTCATAGCGATGTCTACATTTTCCTTAATCATAGCTTCTACTGCTTTATAAGCTTTTTCAAGACCTATCTCCAAGTCAGCTTGTTCTTCTTTTCTAAATCTAGAAAGTACAAAATCAGCTAAATCTTGCCCTTTCATAGGTTTTGAAACTCCTACTCTTACTCTTGGGAAGTCTCCAGACCCTAAGCATTTTACGATAGATCTCATACCATTATGAGTTCCTGCACTTCCCTTTTTTCTTATTCTTAGTTTTCCAACATCTAAGTCTATATCATCATATATTACTATTATATTGTCCAAATCAACCTTATAGTACTTATATATATCTATTAATGTTTCACCACTTAAATTCATATATGTTTGTGGCTTAACTAAAAGAACTTTCTCAGAACCTATTCTTCCTTCTCCTATTAATGCCTTATGTTTTATTTTCGTCACAGATATGTCATATTCCTTTGCTAAAATATCTATAACATTAAATCCTACGTTATGTCTTGTATTTTCATATTGCTTTCCAGGGTTTCCTAAACCTACTACTACGTACATAGTATTCCTCCTTAATTACTTATTATGTTAAACCAAAAATTGAGTATATCAAAATTGGTTAATATTATTAAAATTGTTGCTAGTGATATAAATGGTGCAAATGGTATTTTTCTTATTTTATCACTTTTTGTTAAAAGTATATACATACAATATATCGATGCTAATATAAAGGATAAAAATATTAGGTATATTGAATAATTTTTACCTAACACAAAACAACATAAGCCATAAAGACCTATGTCACCTTCACCTAATCCTTTAGTTACTTTAGCTAATATGTATGGTATTATAATTCCTACTAACAGTGATGTTATGTATGTTTTAGCGTCTGGTGATATTAAAAATATTCCACCTTGAATTATTATACCACTAAGTATCGTTATATCATATATGTATGTTGTATGATAGTCTATTATTGAAATTATGATTATAAATGGTATTAGTGATAAGTATTTTATTGATTGTTGTGTTATTCCATACTTTTGATAAGTTAGGACCATTGATAAAATCATTAGGATATAAATTATTATTGTATTAGATTTTGTTTTTGTCAGTTCATCACAGATTTTATAAATTTGATTGTTACAAATATATGAGATTATTATTGCAATTAATATTATATATATCATAAGTTTAATAATAGTAGTAGGCTACTAATATTATTAACTTTATGTATTTTTTGTAATCATCTATAAATCCTATTTTTACAATTTCAAATATGTTTATTTTAATATATTTTATGATATAATATAAATATAAAAAGAAATCACAACCTATTTAGCGGTAGAGTGTGATTTTCATATAAATTATTTTCTAATTTTTATGTCCACCCTTCTTGGCTTTAGGGTGGTTTTTACTTTTACAAATAAATTCTCTTAACTTTATGTAAGAATCTATTATTATAGAAATACAATATGTAAATACAATACATATTATAGCTATTTCTTTAAGTATCTTAAGTTTATCCATATATTTCACCTCCTTCCATGAAAAATGGAATTAGGCTTTAATATGAAAACTCACACCCTATAGATTGTAATTTCTCGAATTTTAATTATACCATAAAAACTGGTATATTAGAATAATCCAATATACCAGTTTATTATATTTGTACCATATAAGATACTTATCAATGCCCCCACAGATATAAACGGTCCATAAGGTATCATTGAATTAAATTCTTTTTTCTTAATCTTACTATATATTATAGTAGCTACTCCATAAATAGCTCCAACATAAACACTTAAAAGTATTGTAAGTAAACCTAGTTTTATTCCTAAAAATAGTCCTACCATACCGAATAGCTTTATATCTCCACCACCCATTACTTCTTTCTTTATTATAAGCTCTATTAAATAGATTAAAACTAACATTCCTCCACCACATATTAGACCTCCTAATAAGCTATCTTTTATGCTTATTCCTTGTCCTAATATATTGAAGATTACCGCTCCTACTGAACCAAATATTACTAGTTCATCAGGTATTATGTAATGGTCTAAATCTATGAAAGTTATTATAACTAATAAAGAAACTAATAATGAGTAATATAAAGTCATTATACTTGGTCCATACACACTATACACTAATACAAACAATATTCCTGTTAATAACTCTACTAAAGCATATCTTGGACTTATCTTTTGTCCACAATATCTACATTTTCCTCTTAATAAAGTCCAGCTTAATATTGGTACTAAATCTAATGGCTTTAATCTAGTATTACAGTTATAGCAGTGTGAAGGTGGATTAACTACTGATTTTTTATTTGGTATTCTGTAAATACATACATTGAAAAAACTACCTAATAATGCTCCAATTATGAATGATACTATCGCAAAATATATGTACATAATTAATATCTTTCTCCCACTAATCTACTTGTAAACTCATAGTCTGTACATCTACTTAATACACTATCTCTAGATATAAGACCTCTTCTATATAAGTTAACTAGCTCTTGGTCCATAGACTGCATTCCTTGTTTACTTCCTGTTTGTATTATGTTTTGTATTTGATAAGTCTTGTTTTCTCTTATAAGGTTTCTTATAGCTGGATTTGCTACCATTACCTCTAATGCTGCAACTCTTTTTCTTCCATCTATAGTTTTTATAAGCTGTTGAGATACAACTCCTTCACAAACAGTTGATAACTGAGTTCTAACTTGTTGTTGTTGCTCTGATGGGAACATATCAACTATTCTGTCTATAGTTTTCGCTGCTCCTACTGTATGTAAAGTCGAGAAAACTAAGTGACCTGTTTCTGCTGCAGTTAATGCTATTGATATAGTTTCAGGGTCACGCATCTCCCCTACAAGTATAACATCAGGGTCTTGACGAAGTATTGCTCTTAATGCAGAGTTAAAACTTTCTGTATCTTGTCCTATTTCTCTTTGGTTTACTAAACTTTGCTTGTGATCATGTACGTATTCTATTGGGTCTTCTAATGTTATTATATGTCTTTGTTGATTTTCATTTATTATGTTTATTAAACTTGCTAAAGTTGTACTTTTACCACTTCCTGTTGGACCTGTTACAAGTACTAAACCTTTGTGCTTTTCTGCAAAATTTTTTAAAACTTCTGGAAGTCCTAAAGTATCAAAGTCTGGTATATGTGATGTTATTGTTCTTATTGCTATCGCAAAGTTTCCTTTTTGTTTATAGGCATTTACTCTGAATCTTTCTCCAGATTCTATTGAAACTGAGAAGTCACATTCTCCATCTTCTTCTATTCTTTTAAAGTTCTTTTCTCCTGCTATTTCTCTTGTCATAGCTTGTGTGTGTTCTTTTGTTAATACTGTTTCTGATAAGTTTACGAAAGAACCTTTTACTCTTGCTATTGGTGTGCTGTTTATTGTTATATGTATATCTGATGCACCTAATTCTATTGATTTTTTTAATAAATCATGTATGTTCACATTAATTCCCCTTATCATATGGCTTATTTTATAATTTTATATTATCAAATATACTTTATTTTATAACCATATTTTTCATAAATATTCCTAGCATAAAAAAGCTATTATCATAAATTTAATTATATAACCTTTTATTCATAATATTTTTTATTATTCCTGCATCATAAATATAAGGTTTAATGAATATTTTAATTAATATAGAAATTTATAGCATAAAAATACACCCTATTATAAAATAAGGTGTATTCATTAATTAAAATAATTGACTTATAGATTCGTTAGCGAATATTTTCTTTATTGCATCTCCAAATAAATGTGCAACAGTTTTTACTTGTATCTTATCTATCTTCTTTTCTTCAGGAAGTTGTATAGTATCAAGAACTATTAACTCACTTATAGCAGAAGCTTCTATTCTTTCTATTGCTGGACCTGATAATACTGCATGTGTACAACAAGCGTAAACTTCTTTAGCACCAAATTCTTTAAGTGCATTAGCAGCATTACATATTGTTCCTGCTGTATCTATCATATCATCTAATAATATAACATTTTTATCTTTAACATCGCCTATTATGTTCATTATTTCACATACGTTAGCTTTTGGTCTTCTCTTGTCTATTATAGCTAGAGGGACATCTCCATCTAATCCATTAGCAAATTTTCTAGATCTTGTAACACTTCCTAAGTCAGGAGATACTACTACTAAATCTTCTATGTTTTTGCTGTTGAAGTAGTCTGCTAATATTGCACCACCTTGTAAATGATCTAGTGGTATATCAAAGTATCCTTGTATTTGTGCAGCATGTAAATCCATAGTTAAAACTCTATCTGCTCCTGCTGCTGTTATTAAGTTTGCAACTAATTTAGCTGTGATTGGATCTCTTGCCTTAGCTTTTCTATCTTGTCTTGCATATCCGTAGTAAGGAATAACTGCTGTTATTCTTCCTGCTGATGCTCTTTTTAATGCATCTATCATTATTAATAATTCCATTAAATTTTCATTTACTGGGCTATTAGTTGATTGAACTACGAAAACATCGCATCCTCTTACTGTTTCATTCATGTTTACGCTTATTTCGCCATCACTAAATGTACCTACTTCACAATCTGCTAAAGGTACACCTATGTAATCAGCTATTTTTTGAGCTAATTCTTTAGATGAATTACCTGCAAGTATTTTGATTTCACTTCCGCTAGTGTTCATTTGTATCCTCCCAAAACTTTAAAAACAATTTATTTATTAAAATTTAGGCGTTTTGCCTTAAATAATAAGCTATTTAGTTGCTATTTATTGTTATCTCTTTCTTCCTTTTTTGCTACCCAGCCTTCTTTTATAACTTGTCTTTCTCTGGCTACTGCTAATGCTCCTTGTGGAACATCATTAGTTATAGTTGATCCTGTAGCTATGTATCCCTTTTCTTCTACAGTAACTGGTGCAACTAAGTTAGAATTTGATCCTATAAATGCTCCATCTTTAACTGTTGATTTAAATTTATTTTTGCCATCGTAGTTTACAAATACTACTCCGCATCCTATATTTACATCCTTACCAACGTGTGCATCTCCTATATATGATAAGTGTGATGCTTTAGAGTTATCTTCTATAGTAGCATTTTTAACTTCTACGAAGTCTCCTATTTTAACATTGTTTCCTATATTACTATTTGGTCTTAAGTATGCATATGGTCCTACTGTAGTATTTTCTCCAACAGTACTATCTACTATTGTTGAACTTTGTACTTCTGTATAATTTCCTATTTGAGAATTTGTTATACTACAATTCATTCCTATCACACAGTTTGTTCCTATTTTAGTATTTCCTCTAAGCATTGCTCCAGGATATACTATAGTATCATTTCCTATTTCTACATCTGCTTCTATATAAGTTGAGTTAACATCTATTATTGTTACTCCATTTACCATATGAGATTCATTTATTCTTCTTCTCATTATTTCTTCAGCTTTTGATAATTCAACTCTTGAATTAACTCCCATTAGTTCTTCTATTGTAGAACCATTGAAAGCCCCTACTTTTTGACCTTTATCTCTCATTATTTTGATTGTATCTGTTAGGTAGTATTCACCTTGAGCATTGTTGTTATCTAATAAATCAAGACTTTCTCTTAATGATTTCCCATTGAAACAGTATATTCCTGAATTTATTTCTTTTGCTTTCTTTTCTTCTTCATTAGCATCTTTTTGCTCTACTATTTTAAGTAGATCTTTGTTTTCATCTCTTATTATTCTTCCATATCCAGTTGGATTATCTACTGTAGTTGTAAGAACTGTTGCATGATATCCGTGTTCTATATGGTAATCGAATAATCTTTTTAATGTTTCTTCTTTTACTAAAGGTGTATCTCCGCAAAGCACAACTATAGTATCATTATCATTTATATATTCTTTAGCCATCATTACTGCATGACCTGTTCCTAATTGCTCTGTTTGCATTGCTATCATAGTGTCTTTAGGTAATTTTTCTTTTACTACATCAGATTCGTGACCTAAGATTGCAACTATATCATTAACCCCTGATTTTTTTGAAACGCTTATTACGTGGTTTACCATTTCTTTACCACATACTTTATGTACAACCTTTGGATATTTAGACTTCATTCTTGTTCCTTTACCAGCGGCAAGGATTATCGCTTTAAAATTCATGTCCCCACTCCATTCATTAATTATTTTCCTATATATGTATAATATGTAAAATTACATATTAGTATTCAATGTCATTCATTTCTACTAACTAATATATCACTTTTTTACAAAAAAGTATATATTTAAACAAAGTTTACTGACTTTAACAACAAAAAAGAGCCGAAAGTTCGACTCTTAACAATTTATATATATTCTTTCATAATTTAATTTTAGCAAAAAATTAACTTGAATCATCTTACCAACGACATATCCTTAGTATGTATATAGATATATCCGTTATTCAAAATTATTCAGCTGCAACTTCTAGTTGAGCTACTGCTTCATGGTAAGCTTTTAATACTGCATCTTCTACTACTTGTCTCATTTCAGCATTTATAGGATGAGCTATATCTCTGAAGTTTCCTTCTCCTACTTTTCTGCTTGGCATTGCTATGAATAATCCATTATGACCTTCTATAACCTTTATGTCATGTACTACAAATAGGTTATCAAAAGTTAATGAAACTATACATTTCATTTTACCTTCATCTGTTATTTTTCTTACTCTTACGTCAGTTATCTTCATCTCTAAATATCCCCCTTTAATTTTGACAAAATATAATCTTTAAATAATATATT
>OLQQ01000627.1_pt1 | contig 16990 bp, 9 predicted proteins | sample 1672041 | NCBI WGS metagenome assembly OLQQ01 (sample SAMEA3136639, study PRJEB25190) | human gut metagenome
AAAATCATATTTTCCAACATTATATGAATACTCATAAGAGGAGTTTTTAGTTCATGAGATGCACTTCTTAAAAAATCAACCTTACTTTTTTCTGATTTACTTACATTTTCAATTTCTGTTTTTAAAGAATCAATTGTATCTAATAGTGTATTATATAAACTATTTATATTATGAGATAAAAGTTCTATTTCATCTCCCGTATTTATGTCACAGTAAGCATCTTCTTTTAAAATTTTCATATCTTTTGTCACATTACATATTTCTTTTATTGGCTTCGTAATTTTTTTTGCATATATATACGATGCAAAAAGAGAAATAATTAAACTTATGCCTATAGAATATGGTAGTAGCATGAACACAACACTTCTAGCTTCTTTAAAAGATTGTAAATCCATCACAATTTTTACTGAACCACTTGTTCCATCTAAAGTCTTAATATTTTTTTTATAGAATAAAGAAGAATTTTTAACTTTAAAATAACCTTCTTTATTTTCTATTGATTCAGAAGAATTTTCACTATCTTTAAATTCAACATTGTTATTGATTATTAGTGATTCACTGTCTAAGGATTCTGGTTTTATATAAATATCATATTGCTTAATTCCTTCAAATACATAATTTTTATTTTTTATATTCAAAGCTATATTAATGCCATATTTATTAGAAAAATCTTTGGCTATTTTACTGCTCATATCTTTATTATTTGACTCTAATTGTTGTATTAATTGAGTACTAATGTCGCTTAAATCTTGTTGTTTTTTATTAATGTAAAAAGTAGGTAAAAGCATGTATAACAAAGTATGGGAGATAATAATCATTACTCCCATCAGTGCCATAGTAAATAAATAAGTTTTTTGAAATAACTTTAGCTTCTTCATAGCTTTTCCTCAAACTTATAGCCGATACCTTTTACAGTTATAATACAGTCTATACCTAATTTTTTTCTAATATTTTTAATATATACATCAATCACCCGATCAAGTGGTGTTTCCTCAACATCCCATAAATTATCTAGCATTTGACTTCTAGTTAGTACTTGATTTTTATATTTTAGCAACAATTCTAATAATTTAATTTCCTTAGGTTTCAGATCAACAGTTTTTCCTTGTTTTTTTGCTGAAAATCCTAAAAAATCTACCTCTACATCTTTATAAAGCCATTTATTTGTATTTTCTTTGCCTTGAATTCTTCTCAATAATGCTTCTATTCTTTTGTGAAGTATTACTACAGAAAAAGGTTTAGTTATGTAATCATCAGCTTTTTCATTAAAACTCATAATCTGACTATAATCATCATTCATTGCAGTTAACATAATTACAGGTACATTACTAGTTTCTCTTATTTGACTTAAGACTCCAAAACCATTTATTTTTGGAAGCATTATATCTAATAACACTAAATCAAATTTATTTTGCCTAAATAAATCAATCCCTTCTTGTCCATCAGATGCTACCTTAACTTCATACCCAACTTCTGATAAATACTCACTTATGCCTTCTCTTATATCTACTTCATCTTCTATAATTAATATATTTATACTCACTTTTACCGACCTCTTTATTTTTATTTGCATCCAGAACAATTTAATTTACAATTTGAATTACAATTAGGTTTTTGTGATTTAGAAAATGTAGTACTTATAGCTTTTTTAGGACATACTTCTATACATTTTCCACATCTTATACATTCAGCACTATTGGGTGTTTTATATGCAGCCACATTCATATCGCACTTTTTCTCACATAAACCACATTTTGTGCATTTGTCATAGTCCACTTCATATTTATAAAGTGAGTAATTATTGAATAATCCATATATACCACCTAAAGGACATAAATATTTACAAAATGGCCTGTATATTTTTATTGATAAAATAACAGTTGAAACTAATATAAATACTTTCCAAGTAAATAATGGACCTATTATTCTTCTAAGTGAACTATTCATTGATACAAGAGGAATACCCGCAAAAAATGTTCCAGAAGGACATATTAATTTACAAAACCATGGATTTCCATCTCCTGCATAATTAGTTAACGTTAATGGCATTATAATTACAAATACTACTAATATAATATATTTAAGATATCTCAATTGCTTGTCAAAAATCACTTTTTTGATTTTTTTAATTCCAGGAATTTTATAAAGTAAGTCTTGTACTAATCCAAACGGACATAACCACCCACATACAAATCTTCCTATAAAAGCACCAATCATCATAAGAAAACCAATTATATAAAATGAAAATTTAAAATTTCTACTTCCTAATACAGCTTGTAAAGATCCTATCGGACAAGAACCTACAGCTCCTGGGCATGAATAACAATTCAGCCCAGGTACACATAGTTGCTTACTATCCCCTTGATATATCTTTCCCTTTGCAAAGCCTAAAAAATATCCATTAGTTAAGGCTGTAAATACAATTTGAACAGTCAATCTTAAGTTAGATTTTATCTTTTTTACTAAATCCATATAAATCACCTAACCAATTCCAATGCATTCAAGACATATAATATTAGACTTTTTAGCTACAGTTTTATGTTCTTGTCTGAAAACTCCAACAGACATAGATAATAGCCCTATAGCCATTAAAGTTATTCCAACTTTGTTTTTCATAAATTTATTCATTAGTCATCACCTTTTCTAAAACTTCATCTATTTTTGCCTTCCATCCATCATAATCATTAGAGCCTTCTATGCTATCAACTATATTTCCATCTTTATCTACAAAGAATGTTGTAGGGAAAGCTTGTAAAATTAAAGTTTTATCTTGTAACATATCTTCTGATACAGTCAGTTGTTGATAAGTTGATTTTGCTTTCTTTAATATATCTTCAACTGTTTTTTTCTCTTCATCATTTAATCCAACTCCTGATTCTAATAATAGACCTTTTATTGAAACACCTTTTTTCTCATATTCTTTATTTAGCTTGTCTAAAGTTGGTATTTCGCCAACACATGGAGTACAACCTGTATTCCATACATTAACTACTGTAAGTTTATATTTTGAGAATATAGAACTATCTACCTTATTTCCATTAATGTCTTCTGTTTTCATTTCTTTAAATAACTTACTATTCGAGTTTGCTGTATTTGTACTCCCTTCCTTTGAACTTGTACATCCTACTGCTAATGAAGCTATTGCCACCATTGTTAGTGCTACTACAGTTAATTTTTTTACTAATTTACTCCCTTTCATAATCAATCTCCTTAATATCAATATTTTATCTATAAAAATACTAATATTTTAATATGAAACCCATATGAAATTAAATATCTATCTTTATAAAATGAAATTTATTTTGTTTATAATAAAAAACATAGAGTTATACAAATTCCTATAAAAGAATTGTTCTCTATGTTTTTAAATAAAATCTTTACTTCAATTATCTTTCTCTAGTATCAACTATAAATGTAATATTTGTTGTATAGTTATCAACTTTATCTTCATATGTAAGATAAACAGTATGTGTTCCTGAGTAAAAGTTTTCTGTACTAAATGATATTTTTCCATCTTCATCTATACAGTCTTTAACATTTAAATTTGTATATTCCCAAGTTCTGTTATCCTTTATAGATATAGATGTTGGAGTTAATTTGTCTCCGTTTCTATTTAAGATGTTATAATCAACAGATACATTTTTATCTTTTGCTAAGACCAAATCTTCGTATATCATTTGAGGATTGGCTTTTAAATTTGTAAGTTTCTTTAGGTTCTTTAATGGTGATAAATCTTTAATTTCATTATTTTCTATATTTAATGACTTCAAATTAATAGCATATTGTAGTCCGTCTAAACTTTTAACATTTTTAACACTTAATGAAACAAGATCTTTCATATCTCCTAATCTTATCTCTCCTGGTAAACCAAGTTCTTGCTGTATACTTAGTTTAAGATTTTTATCTTTTATTTCAACTAAAGTATTTTCTAATTCTGTTGAATCAAATTTTGAAAATGTTCTAAATTTAGCATCTGCCCAATCAGCATGGTCCCAAGTATCTCCGTTGTCAGCTTCTTCCACTACCAATTTTACTTTCTTAGAATTTCTAACATCTACTATTAAGCGTTCTTTTGGTGAATTTGATTTCATCACATCTGTTTGTGCTTTAAGTTCGCCATCTACATAAACTTTAAATATAACACTCGATGCATTTTGATTTGATACAAATTTATCAAGTCCAACCCAAGTATCAAATACATCATATCCGCTTGAGTCATAAACTATTTCTGAATAAGCATGAGTTCCTATACCTTTTTTAAATTTTTCATATGTTCCATTTTCATTTAAAAGTTGTATAGTTTCTTCTCTTACAGATTTATCTTTTCCTATATATCCTGAACCAATCGTTCCGTATTCCCAGTTTAAGTCAGATAAATATGTCTCTTTTTCAGAAACTACTACTGTTCTTGTAAATGTTGATTTATTTTTATCTTTATCTATTACAGAGCAATTTACATTAAATATTCCTGTACTTCCTTCAATATAATCTGTTTCCATTTTTATATTTGAGGTTAAGTCACCATCTTCAGCATCTGTTACACTTATTCCTTTAAGTAAGTCTATTTTGTCATTTATATTAAATGCTATTTTATCATCACCTTTAAATTTAGGCTTACCATTATTTGTTGTTAACTTAGGATTAACTATTATACTGTGATCACATGTATTTCCATTGCCACCATCATTAACTTCAATTACTAATTCTTTAACTCCAGCTACATCCACATTTATATAAGCTAAATTATCTTCATAATTCATCATATTTGTAGATGCGATAGTTTTTCCATCTGCTAATATTTTAAATTTTAAACTTGAATGTTCATTTTGACCTATAGATGTATCTATACCAACTAAAGCCTCAAATTTATCATAATCTTTGTCAGATAAGTCATACGTTATTTTTCCATTAGCATGTATTCCTATACCCTTTTTAAACTTAGTGACTTGCCCATGAGTCATACCTTGAATATTTCCGTTTTTTCTTGGAGTTCCCCAATCTGTTTTTATACTTTCCCATGAAAGATCTGATAAGTAGTCATAATCACTTACCACTTCAACTTCCATACTTTTTTGTTTAGTAGTATTTTCATTAGTTAATGTATATTTTACTGTATAAGTTCCACATTCGTTAGTATTTACATTACTATCAACTTCTATTTTTGAAGTAATATCATCACCAAAATAAGTAAAGCCTTTTACATAATCTTTGGCATTAAAATCTTCTCCAATTTTTAAAGTTACTTTTTCTTGTTGTAAACTTATATTTGGTGTTGATGAACTTATTTCAACATTTCTTCCCGTTGTTAAATTTTTTGCATAAGGAACTACTTCATATTTACTATTATCATTTGCTTCATTATCTGTATAAGAGCTTTCTGTTGTAAACCCAATTACTTTTCCATCTTTTATTATTTCATAACCAAGTAAATCATTTTTAATAGATTTATTTATATTCATAGTTAGCTTTATATTAGATTTTGATTTTGATAATGTTACATCTAAGTTTGTATCTACGTTATCAAATCCTTGCCCTTCATAATTCATTACACTACTATTTAAATACCATAATTTTTCATTTGATGTTGGATATTTTTTTAATTTTTCTTTACATTCATCTGATAAATCAAATCCGTATTTTTCAAAGTAATAAGTTAAATTAATATTTAATACTTCTGAAGAATAAGTTGCAAGTATATCTTTTTTCTGTTGATAATTATTTGGACTAGGTTTTCTTTTTCTATATAAAGATTCTAATTCAGCCCAATAAGTATCTTTTTTTAATTGTAATTGCCAAAACATCCCTAACTTTTGGAAGTAGTCCATTTCTTCAAATCCTCTTAGAGATTTTTCTGGAGCTAAATATTTATATATGTAAGTATAATTAACTCTATCATCAAAACCTTGTTTTATATGAGCATTGTTTGCCCACATATTATTTGTTATCTCTGGCCATGCTCTAGCATCTATGTCCATTTGGTGACCAACTTCATGAACAGTCGCCCATAGTACAGACCCAAGACTTGATTTATCTGTTTTAAGCATTGATGTTTCATAATCTCTTTGTATACCCACATGATCAACATAAGCATATGCTAATCCATATGGTTGCATAAGTCTTATTGTTGTTTTTATATTTGTAGAGTCATTTGATGGGTCTGATATATCATCTTTTAATCCCGAAAAATCAAAAGCTTCTTGAATTTGGCTATTTAAATTATTTGTACTTTTCTCTATATCCACCTCTTCTTCTACATATACTTTATATGCTGATGATGTTGTTCCTGTGTAAAGTATTCTATTTGTATTAAACTCAAATAAATCTACTGTATTTTCTGGGTCTTCATCTAATTTTTTCTTATATTCTTTTAATTCTTTTAAGAATTGTTCTTTATCGTCACCTTCATTATATAAAGGAAAAGTTTCTCCACCTTCAATAGTTACAACTGGAGCTTTGCCTTGTTCTTCTTTTGTATATCTATTTAGCAGATATACAGCTCCACCTTTTGCTGTTTTCTTTTCCCATGAGTTGCTATAAATTTCTGGTACTGTTATAACATTTTTACCTGGCTTTAATTGATACCATCTCACCCAATTTGAATAAAATCCTTCATGTTGACTAAATGCAATTGTTGGTAGTGGTACATTTTCCTCAGCTTGCACATACACAACAAATTCTTCTCCTGGCTTTGCAACTATTCCTGTAGATTGATAATCTGTACCAAAATAAGTCATTTTTAAATTATCTCTTGCCTTTGCATGGGTATTTCCATTTTGAGCTACAGTAATAACTTTTTTAGCTTTACTTGTTTTTTTATTTTTCGAACTATCTTTTTTAATTACTTCAGTTGATGCAATTTTTTTTGAATTTTCTTTTATTTCATATGCTAAAACATTTGTTGTAAACAATGAAAAATTTGAAATAATTGATACTAAACTTAATAATGCTATTTTTTTCTTAAACATACCCTTCTCCTAATTAGTTTTAATCAAAAGGGCTAATCACCAATTGCGATAGCCCTTTTATATAAATATTATATATTATCAAGCATAAACATAAATTGTGACGTATAGTTGTCAACCTTATCTTCATATACTAAATAAATTGTATATATATATGAATCAAAACCTGTTGTATCTATTGTTACTACTCCATTTTTGTCCATACAATCATTTATATCTAAAGTAGTGTATTCATGGGTTTTATTATGTTTTACTACTACAGATGTTGGCAGTAATTTTTCACCATTTCTATTTATAACATCTAAACTTACTTTTGCTTTATTATCTTCAGCATAAACACGCCCAGAAATTAAGCCTCCTAGAGGATTTGCCTTTAAATCAGTTAATTTTTTAAGATTTTTTAGTGGTGATAAATCCCTTATTTCATTATATGATATATCTAAAGATTCTAAGTTTATAGCATATTGTAATCCTTCTAAACTTTCAGCATTTGATACTTTTAGTGAAACAAGTTGTCTCATTTGACCAATTGTTATTTCACCTGATGTATTAAGCTCTTTTTGTATACTTTGTTTTAAATATTCATCTTTTATATTTACTACTTTATTTAAGTTTAATTCTACTAGTGAATCTATAGCAGAGTTTAAACTTTCAACTGCACTATCTATTACTTCTTGATTAGTTGAATTTAAAGCATCTTCACCAAATTTTATGGCATTTTCTAAAACTTCTATAGATTGTTCAGTGTAATTATTTAAATCTAATTTTTTTGCTTCTTTTAGAGCTTTTTCCAATTGAACTGTACTAAATTGTGGCACATTTCTAAATCTTGCATCTGCCCAATTGGCATGGTCCCAATTATTTCCGTTAGTTGCAACATCTACTACTAATTTTATTTCACTAGAATTTCTAACATCTACTACTAAACGTTCTTTTGGTGTATTAGCTTTCATAACACCTGTTTGAGCTTTTAATTTTCCATCAACAAATATTTTAAATTGAACACTTGCATCATCTCTTTCTGATACATATTGGTCCATACCAACCCAAGTATCAAATATATCATATCCACTTGAATTATAAACTATTTCTGAATAAGCATGAGTTCCTATACCTTTTGTGAAAGTTTCATAATAACCATCTTCATTTAAAATCTTTATTGCTTGTTGTCTTACTGATTTATCTATACCTATGGCTCCCGAACCTATAGTTGCAGATTTCCACTTTAAGTCAGATATATAAGTTTCTTCTTCTGTAATTGCTACTTTTCTAGTGAACTTAGTTGTTAAATTATCACTATCTGTTACAGAATATACAACATCAAATACACCAAATTTGCCATAACTATAATCCGTATTTACTTTAACTTTTGAAGTTATATCTCCATCTTCATAATCTGTTGCAACTATACCTTGAAGTAAGTCAACTTTTTCTTTTGTATTAAATACTATTACATCATCACCCTTTATTACAGGTTTTGAATAATTTTGATATAATTTAGTATCAGCCCAAGATGCAAAATCACCTACTAAATTTCCATCCACATCATCTGCTATTAAGACAAGTCTTTTAACTCCCTTAATATCTAAACTAACAAATTCTGCTGGTGTATCTTTTCTAATCACATCTGATTTATATACTTCTTTTCCATCAGCAAGAATTCTAAATTTTATAGTTGTGCTATCCATATCAAAGTTTTTATCAGTTCCCACATATGTAGTGAAATAATCATATTGACCTTCTAAGTCATATACTATTTCTGCATTTGTTGCTGCACCAAAACCTTTATCAAAAGTTTTAACACTTCCATCAATATTAAGTTTTATCTTATCATTTGTACCAACTGCTTTATCTTTTATAACACTTCTCCATCCTGATTGTGCTGATATCCAGTTCATATCTGATAAATATTCACTTTTTCCATAAACTATTATTTTTCTTTCTTTTGTAACTGAATTTAAATCTTTATCAATTACTTTATATACTACAGTGTATTCACCTACTTTATCTGAAGAGAAACCACCATCATCTAATATAGTAACTTTTGATGTTATATTACCATCTTCTTGGTCATTAGCTGTAACGCCATCTTTTAAGTTAAAATCACTTTTTCTCTTAACATATGTTACATCTTCAACTTTTATAGTTGGGTATTTTGCTTTTATTATCTTTTCAGCATTATCTAATTCAACTTTAAATAATTCATATGCTGGATGATTTTCAACTTCTTTTCTTAATTCTTCTACCTTTTCTAAAGTATTGTAATTTTCTGATACATCTGTTTTATTTTCATCTTTGAATAAAGTTGACATTTTATCAGCTAGTTTATCTTCTTTATAGAATGATACTTCACTTAAACTTGCCCAATTTTCACGAGCTTCTACAAATTTAAGTTTTACTCTTCTTGCACTTACTTTGCTCATGTCGAACTGTACAATGTCATTAGGTGATCCAGAATATGATCCACTTCCTGCTAAATAAAAATCATCCCCTGATTCATTTTCAGATACATATATTTCAAATTTTGTTGCAAAACCTTTATTATACGCATCTCTTCTTGCACCATATGCCATTTTACTTATTTCTTGAACTTCTCCCAAGTCAAATATAACTTCATTTTTAAATGTGTCGCTATTTTGATTACCAGTTTCCCAATGAGTATTTATATTTCCATCTATTGCATTAGTTATTTTACTATTTCCATAATGACCTGCGTTATTTGTTACAGATGCTATAGGTAATTTAAATTCATCATTATACGATGATAAATTATTAAATTTACCAAATTTAGATTTTTTAACTACATAATCTTCCGATACTGTTACATATCCTTTTTGTATTTCAACATTATCATTTGAATCTTTTACTTTGTATACAATTTCATATCTACCAATTTTATTTGGAACAAAGTTGTTTGATTCAATTGTAATATTTTTTGTTAAATCTCCATCTTCTTGGTCATATGCTTTAATATCTTTCATCTCATCTAATGTGTCACCAAGTTTTAAGAACTTTTCATTTGCAGTTATCTTTGGTTTACCATTGTTTGTAGTTAATTTAGGATTAACTATTATACAGTGGTCTGCTGTATTTCCATTTCCACCATCATTTGCTTCTATTATTAATTCTTTAACACCCGATATTGGTACACTTATATAAGCTAAATTATCATAATATCCTATAACATTTGTAGTTGCTAATGTTTTTCCATCTGCTATTATCTTAAATGTTACACTTGAATTATTATTTGGTTGTATAGCTGAAGAATCAATACCTACTAACGCCTCAAATTTATCATATTCTTTATCAGATAAATCATAAGTTATTTTTCCATTTGCATGAATTCCAAAACCTTTTTCAAATTTTTTAGTTGTTGAATTTATTCTACCTTGTATATTAGAATTTCTTCTTGGTGTTCCCCATGAAGTTGTAGCTGATTTCCATTCAAAATCTGATAAATAATCGTAATCACTTACCACTTCAACTTTCATTATTTTTTCTATATTTGTATTGTTTTCAGTTATTATATATTTTACTTCGTAATTTCCACCTCTCGTAGTATCAACATTGCTCTCAACTTTTAATGACTCTGTTATATCTTCGCCTTCATTTGTAAATGCTTTTGCATAACTTTTAGCATCAAATTTTTCATTTAATTTCAATGTCAATTTCTTTTGTTGAACACTTATACTTGGTTTTAATGAGTTTAGCTGAACTTTATCTCCCGTTGATAAGTTTAATGCATATGGAACAACTTCATATTCGATGTTTTCATTTGTGTCTTTAGCTTTAGTATCTGTATAAGTACCTGATGTAGTAAATGCAATTACTTTTCCATTTTTGATAATTTCAAATCCAAGTAAGTCATTTTTCATATCTTGGTTTATATCCATATTAAGCCTTATACCTGCATCAGTTTTTGATAAAGAAACATCTAAACCTGTATTTTTATTTTCAAATCCATTCCCTTTATAACTTAATGCATTTCCATTTAAGTACCAGATTTTTTCACAATCATTAGAGAATTGTTTTAATTTTTCTTTGCAACTATCAGATATTTTAAATCCGTATTTTTCAAAATATTTAGTTAAATCCATATTTAAAATTTCTGATGAATACAATGCTATTGTATCTCTTTTTTCCTGCTCATTTCTAACACTTGGCTTTCTTTTTCTATAAAGCGATTCTAGTTCTGGCCAATATGTATCTTTCTTTAATTGTAGTTGCCAAAACATCCCTAATCTTTGGCTATAACTAATATCATCAAAATTTTGTGATGAATCATCTGGAGCTAATAAATTGTATAACTCATTATATGGAACTCTATCACCTGCATTATTTTTCATATATGCATTATTTGAAAACATGTTATTTGTTATTTCACCAAGTTCTCTAGATGATATATCCATTTGGTGACCAACTTCGTGAATCATCCCCCAAAGTATACTATTAATACTATCTTGGTCTGTTCTTAATGCTATTTCCTGGATATGTCTTTGAATACCAACATGGTCTCCCGCAGCATATGCAGCTCCATATGGTTGCATTAATCTTACTGTTGTTCTAACATTTGTAGAATCATTTGTCGGATCACTTTTATCATCTTTTAATCCAGCAAAATCAAAAGCATCTTGTATTTGTTTATTCCAAACATCAACACTTTCATCAACATCAACACCTTCATTTACATATACTTGATATGCAGCTTTTGTTGTTCCTGTATACATAAATCTTTTTGTATTAAATTCATATATATCAACTGTATTTTCAGGGTCTTTTTCTAATTTTACTTTATAAGCTTTTAGTTTTTCTAAAAAAGCTTCTTTATCATCTCCTACATTAAATAAAGGAAATTCTTCTCCACCTTCAATACGAACTATTGGAGCTTTTCCTTGCTCACTTGATGTGTATTTATTTATTAAATAAACAGCACCACCTTTTACAGGTTTGTTTGTCCATGAATTATTATAAATTTCAGGAACTGTTATAACATTAAGCCCTCTTTTTAATTGATACTCTCTTTTCCAATTATTATAATGTCCTTCTTGTTGGGTAAATGCTATTTTAGGAAGGGGTGCACCTTCTTGAGCCTCAACATAAATTTTGAATACTTCTCCTGGTTTCGCTACTATACCAGTAGATTGTAAATCTGTTCCAAATCTAGACATTCCTAATGTATTTCTTGCTTTTGCATGAGTATCTCCATATTGTGTCAACGTAAAAGTTCTATCTGAATAATCTTTGTCTCCTTGTAATATCTCTTTTGCTAGATTTATTGCATATTCTAAATCATCTTTTAGTGGATGTTTATTTACTTCATCTTCCAATTTATCTATTACATCTATACTGTTGTATTTATATTTTAATTTAGTCATAGTACCATCTGTAAATAAATCATTTATAGTTTCAGATAGTGTATCTTTTTTATAAAGCATAAATTCTGAAGCTGATGCCCAATTTTGATTAGCTTTTTTAAATTTAAATTTTATTCTTTTAAATTTAGTTTCTTCAAATTTTATTTCTACGATATCTCCAGTAGAACCTGAGTATCCACCTTGGCTTACTAAAGTAAAGTCATCTTGGTCATCTGTTAGTGAAGCATATATTTCAAATTTCTCAGCAAAACCTTTACCTTTTGCTCCATCTTGTCTTGCTCCATATACTATTCTATCTAAACTTGTAACCTCATCTAATGTAAGTGTCACTTCATTTTCAAAGTCTTCTCTATTGTATCTTCCTGTTTCCCAATGAGTGCTAAAATTATTATCAATAGCTTTATATAGCTCTGATGCTGGATAATTACCACCATTGTTGTTTATTGCGATTATTTTAGATTTGTCTAATTTAAAAACTTTATTGTATTTTTCTAAATTTTTGTTGTTAAGTAAATCAAATTTACTAACTTTAGCTTGATTTGATTGTACATCCTTTTTACTTGATATACCTTGTTTCGGCTTAATTTGTTCTACTTCATGAGCCAAAACTCCTACAGTGTTTGATGAAAAGTTAAAAATTATTGCTGCCAATGTTAAGGCTGCTATTCTTTTTTTATGCATTTTTCTCCTCCCGAATGATTTATAATCTCCTCAGAAGTACATTAATAAAAAAAGTTACTCAAAAAGAGTAACTTAAATCTAGCCTAATAATTTAATGTTTCGTGTAAAAGTATACACTTGACATTAATACTAAGTTTAAAACAAAAAGTATTGTAATGTACCCTTTGGCAACTGGCTGACATAGTTAATAACCTTAGTCCCTATAGCTTTGTGTCCCTAGATTTCCCTAGGTTTACCTATTTAATTTATACATTATTCTACCATTTATATCATTTTTTAGCAATTAAATTATACATTTTTTGATAAATTTATTTTTTAATCTATAACGTATTCTTTATATTCTAAATTTCACCATAAATTTAGTAGATATTAGCTATAATTAAACACAATATTTTTAACCATTTTTTTCCTAATAAAAAATTATTGATATAAGTATTTGTGTATATTATACTGTAAAAAACAAAAGATTTAGAAAGGATTAAATTTATGATAAAAACAATAAAACTTGAAAAGAAGGGACTAGATAATATAAAATTGCTATCTGGTGCACAATTAAAATATATCGCCTTCTTATCTATGTTAATTGACCATGTAAACAAAGCTTTAATATATCCTATTTTAGATGGAGGATTACTTTTAGAAATAAGTGATTTTTTTGATGTTATTGGAAGAATTGCATTTCCTTTATTCGCATTTTTCATTGTTGAAGGATTTTTCAAAACAAAAAGTCGAAAAAAATATCTTGCAAACTTATTAATATTTGCAGTTATATCAGAAATACCATTTGATATGTTTTTCTCCCGCACATTTTTTAATACAAGAGCAAACAATGTTTTATTTACTTTAGCATTATCTCTTATAACAATATGGATTATAGACATACTAAAAAGTAAATTAAAAAATAAACCTAGTATTTTATGGTATTTCTCATCAGTAGTATTAATTCTTATTTCATCATTTATATCTATGCAATTTGGATTAGACTACGAGCATTACTCAATAATAATCGTCTACTTATTTTATATTTTCTATAATAATCTTGTTATAGGTTGTGCTCTTGGATACCTTACTTTAATTAAAACACTTTGGTCTATACTAGGGTTTGGTCTTGTTCTTACATATAACGGAAAACGTGGTAATCAAAATAAAATTATAAATTATTGGTTTTATCCTGTTCACCTTCTTATATTAGGAATATTAAGAATGTATTTTAAAATCTAAAAAAAGAGATTAGGCATAAAATGGATCCTATATGGTGGACACGAGAAAAAGCGTGTCTGTCTATATGGGATCTTTTTTTGTACAATATTAACTAAGAGGTGATTATAAGATGAGTAAAAAAATATTTACAGAACAAGAAATATTAGAATTATCTAAAAATAAATATGTAAAAAATGTAACTGCTAAAGGTATAACTTATACTAATGAGTTTAAATTGCAGTTTATTGCTGAATATGAGAATGGGAAAACTTCAAGAGCTATTTTTGAAGATGCAGGATTTGATGTTAATATAATTGGAATTAAACGTATAGATTCTGCTAGTCTAAGATGGAGAAAAGCATATAACGATAAAGGTATTTTAGGTTTAGAAGATACTAGGACTTTAAATTCAGGAAGAACACTTAATAGAGAATTAACTATTGAAGAGATTATCGCTAAGAAAGATGCTGAAATAGAGTATCTTAAAGCGGAGCTTGAATTGATAAAAAAGTTAGAGCTGCAAGAAAGGCAGGTGATAAATAAGAAAATACCTGCATCTAAAATATTTAGACTAATACAAAATTTAATTCAAAGTTTCAATCTTAAAAACATGACGAGACATTTATGTAAAATTGCTAATGTCTCTACTTCAGGTTACTATAATTTTTTAAATAATTTTAAGACTAGAAGTATAAAGGAAAATAAAGATCTTATATCTAAAGAAATTATCTTAAAAGCATTTAACTATCGTGGATATAAGAAAGGATCTAGGTCTATAAAAATGGTATTAGAAAATAAATTCAATATTATAATGAATAGAAAGAAAATCCAAAGAATTATGAGAAAATATAATATTACTTGTCCTATACGTAAAGCTAATCCATATAAGCGTATTGCTAAGGCTACAAAGGAGCATAGAGTAGCTCCTAATAGACTAAATAGAGAATTTAAGCAAAACATACCTGGTAAGGTAATGTTAACTGATATTACATATATGCCGTACGGCAATAATAAGATGGCATATTTATCTACAATAAAAGATTCATCAACAAATGAAATATTAGCCTATAATCTTTCTAATAACTTAGCTATAGATATTGTAACTGAAACTATAAATAAATTAGTTAAACTAAAGTCATTTAAATTACATAAAGATGCATTTATTCATTCTGACCAAGGCTCTCATTATACAAGTCCAATCTTTCAAAAATTGCTTAAAAAATATAACTTGGGTCAATCTATGTCTCGTAGAGGCAATTGTTGGGATAATGCTCCGCAAGAATCATTCTTCGGACATATGAAGGATGAAATTGATTATAAAAGCTGTGAAACAATAGAAGAACTTAAAATATTGATAGATGATTACATGGATTATTACAATAATGAACGTTGCCAGTGGAATTTAAAAAAGCTGACTCCTGTGCAATACAGGAATCAGCTTTTAGTAACTTCTTAAGAACCCTTTTTTTCTAGTGTACTTGACAAAGGGTCCATTTTAATTAAAGACTCCATTTTTTTATTTTTGACGAGGTGTTGGGTTATTCATAGAATTATTATTAGTTGGAAGGCCATATCTCATCTTTTCATACATAGCTTGAGTAGGGGCTATCCAAACTTTTCCTTCACCACTAAATGTATTTAAGAATCCTTCACCATTTATAGCTGAACCAAATAAACTTTTATCTGATTTTGTAACGCTAAAGTTTACACCTTTAGTTCTAGCTATAGCAAAGTTTCCATCTACCTTTAATTCTTGACCTTTACTTATTTCACATTCTACTATTTCTGACTTTGGTACACTACATTCAAGTATAACTACCCCTGAACCAGTTAATTCTATTTGGAATAATCCTTCTCCTCCAAGTAATGTTGATGAAATATTTTTTTGCATAACCCCTTTAACAGTTATATCCTCTGAACAACAATAAAACATTCCTTTATCAACGATTATACTTTCATCATTTAATTCCATTATTATATAATGTTTATATGATGGTTCTAAAAGAATCTCTCCACTTCCACTATAAGTAGGCTTTATAGCACTTTCATTTGTTATACTTCCTGAAACAGCCTTTTTAAAAAGACCTCCTACACCACCAATATTACTTTTAGATTGTATATTTCCTTTATAGTAATAAAGTGCTCCTGCTTCAGTTTTTACTGCACTATTATTTAACTTTATTCTTACTTGCTTCATTTTTAATCCAGCTTGACTTGCAAAAAATAGACCCATAGCTGTTTCTACATTTTGAGCTCCTTCTAGATTATTGTATGCTATTATTTCAAAATCTACACCATCATATGATATACTGTCGATTATACTTATCTTTTCATCTAATCTATTCATTTCAATCTCCTTATTATTTATCTATTAAAGCTTGAATCTTATAATTAAAATATTGTATATACATTATATCATATATCTCTTATTCCTCAAAAATCAATATATTTATTATCTATGTATTTTTACGCTTATAAAGTCATTGATATTGCTTATATTCATTAGTTCTATACATTTTTTCATGATATAATTTCTTTATACGTAAAAAATGAACCAAATTTTATTTGGTTCATCTTATTATCTATTTATTAAATCCATTATTTTGTTGATTATTATTTTGCATATTTATATGTCTAGATGGTTGTATAGTTGATACTGCATGCTTATATATCATATTTTGTTGTCTTTTTTCATCTTCTAACATTATTATATAACTATCAAACCCTTTTACTTGTCCATTTACTTTAACCCCATTCATTAAATATATTGTA
>OLQQ01000631.1_pt1 | contig 16923 bp, 16 predicted proteins | sample 1672041 | NCBI WGS metagenome assembly OLQQ01 (sample SAMEA3136639, study PRJEB25190) | human gut metagenome
AGCAAATCTGGAGCTGCAATCTGAATATATCTATTGCATTTAGGACACTTCCAGTCTATGAGATCGTTTTCTGAATATTTACGGCTACAATGAAAGCATCGATATTGGGTGTCATATCCTGTCGTATAACTCATTTCTTTGTTTCCTCCTTTTTATGTATTTCTTATACGTATTATACACGCACTCTTCCCAGAATATGACAAAAAAATAGACAAATTTGCAATTTTATCCAATCTTCGGAGAATTCCCTACGAAAATGGTGGTCACAGCCATCACTGAAAAAATCACCCGGTAATGCAGGAAAAGAAAGCCGTGAGGCTGAAGCCTCCGTCTCTAAGCGTCAGCGTAGGCGAGAGAATTCACAAAAAAATCTCCCTGACAACGAATTCGCTTAATGTCAGGGAGATTGATAATAATCAAAATAATATGACAGCGATACATACTCCTATAGCGAAAGCTGCCAGCATAACTGTAACAGTCGGGATACCTCCTGCGATTATCATTGATCTGAGCCTTATTCCTTTTCTTGACTGGTGATCCATTTGAGTTCCTTTCTGTGATACTAAACAAAAAGCTCCTTCCATAGGCTCTACTACACCACATGGGAGGGAAAATTCATTTCCTGTTTGCGTTTTTTCAATATTTCGAAAAATCAATATGAACCAACGTTACAAATAAACAAGCGGGAAAGCCACTGGAATTTGTTTTACAGCAGATTGCCCTTGCACCCCGCCCGTAAGAATAGACGGAGCGCAAGGAATAGGATAAAATTATTCTGCATCCGGAATTTCTTCGGCAGCAGCTTCGTCCATGTACAAAGTACAGTCCTGATCACCAATCGTGACATCGGCGGCCAGTTTACCATCTTCCAGAACACTTACTGTGACTACAAACTTCTCATCATCAACTTCACCATCAGAAAGCTCTTTTACTGCATCACGGATGGTTTTTCCACTGTCAACAGCCATATCACTGATATCAAAAGAATTTGTTCCATCCTGATAGTCATAGTCGGCATCTTCGATTTTAAGCAGGTTATCCAGTAATGTCATTTTCACATAGACATTTACTTTTCCATCTTCTGCTGTTGCATATACGCTATCAAACCCAATGGTATCAAGTGATGCAATAGATTTGTCAATTCCGACTTCTACTGCTTTCCAGTTACCTTCAAACTCTGCTTCTTCTGCATCCTCTTTGATTTCTCCAGGCATAAAAAGTTCCGAGTCCGCAGTGTCTTCTGTTTCCATAACCGGCTTTGTTGCTGCAAAAACAGTTGTTCCAGATACAGCCATTAAAGACAGGGCTGCAAGAGCAATTACAGTTCTTTTTTTCATTGCTTTTCCCTCCAAATATTATTGGGAACATCAAATGTTCCTGCCTATAATATGTTAGAAAAGAAAAAATGCAGGAAACAGCTCCATTTCAAAGGGGTATGAATAAATACCCCCTTGAAAAAAAGGAAATTATATTATAGATTTTATATTATAAAATGTAATTCTCGATAAAATACTGGGAGGGAAAGTAAATGGATGCAAAAACGCAAAAAAATGTGGAACTTTTAATGGAAATATCAGAAGATGCCGAAGAGCTAGGGGCTTATAAAACACACTATCAAAATGTTTCTAAAATGGCCAAAAGACTGGCAGAACTCACGGCAATGGGATATCCCGAAGAAACAAAGATCCGAATAATACGTGATGAAGGATATATTACTGAAGATATGTACTGTAAAATTATGGCCTCTGCCGCAAAAAAGACTGAATGAAGCTGTATACGTTCTCGGACCAACCATCTCTCTTTGGCTGGTCCGAATAAAAAATGCTAATCAATACACGCTTGAAGATATGAGTATGTTTCTGGTACAGAGTTTTTCAGCTTTGCATTTTCTGAAATATAACATTTGACAGCATCAGCAAAATATTCAGACTCATTAGAAATGTTATGCTCTGATACTGTAAAGTTCCTTCTATACTTCTCTTTTTCCTGCTGATATATCTGCTGCCAGGCTTCATCTTCTGAATATGCAGTTCCAGCAATCACTTCATTTGAAAAATCAAACACATGGCCTAATTCGTGAAGTGCTTCGCTTTGAAGGGTATCTGTATTGGCCCATATCCGTATTTCTGATTGTGAGTTTCCCGTATAATGTGTTGTATATCCGGATACTCCGGCGGGTAAAACATCTTTTACTTCTTTGCTTAATTGCTCCTGTGACGCTACAAGTGTTATCGGGGTTGTTTCTGCCAGGGCTTGGATTTTAGATGGAAGATTTTGGAGGTCACTGTACAAATATCCGGCATACTTAAGGCTTTCTAAATCCTCTCCATGGATTTGACTTGGATATGTGTATACTTCGGAGAGCAGTCCTGCATAAACATATCCATTTTCTAATTTAGCCCAATCTCCATCATAATCCAATATTTGTACTTCAGTTCCGGCATTTATGCTTCCTTTAGAATTACTTTTTTGAGAAGGAGAATCCCGCAGAATAGCGTTCTGTATAGTATAGGCGGTTCCTGGAACAGGATAGAAATTTGATATGTCCGGATATACAATTTCGGCTTTAGATACAGAAAAACCAGATACATCATCGGTACTTATTTCTAACTCTTTTCCGTTAAATGCTTCTGCATGAATATCGTGGTTGTAACAAAGTAAAAATAACGGCAAATATAACATTATTCTTTTCATAAAAATTCCTTTCTGAAACTCTTTGGATTACTTTGAAACTACAATCAAGTTTTCTGTGATTGTTTTGTGACAGGATTTCTCTTATAATATGTATAATTGTCGTTATTTTGTCATTTTAAAAGGCAGCCCGAAGGCTGCCTGTAACAATATGTGAATGTTACCAGATAATTAAAGGTTTCTCAGCTTTTTCGATAAGATCATGTTCTTTTCCCCAAAAATCGGCTCCCGTTTTCTTTGCCCGTAACCAGTATCAATTCCACTTACATAAAGGTTTGTAAAAAGCTTGTACTCCCCAGGTTCATCTTCTCTTACAATAAGGCCGAAGCAAAGTTCACCGCTTCGTACATTACAAATAAAAAAGCGGGAAAGCCCCCTGGATCTTGTGTCCGGCAGAGCAGTCAGATTGCATTGCTCTTTGATATCCTTCAGGCAAAGCATCGTAAGCCATTGCATATTATGCAGCCTTTTGCTCCAAGACTTTCTGGATTTCATCTATAAACTGCCCAGAAGTAATTCGGATTGTTTCCAGGGATCCTTTTAGTTCCTTCATATCTTTACCACTGCTCCATCCTGCAATATATGGGAAGCTATAATCAGATGTATCAAAACCAAAGGCGGATAATACACAATAAGCTACTGATTCCGCTTCTACTTCTTCCGTTTCACGGTTCTTTTTTGTTTTTTCCATCGCTTGGTTATTGTGGAGTCTTGCATGAGCCGATTCATGAACTAAAGTTTTCAAGGTCTGCAGATTTGACATTCCTGTCTGCACTACAATTTTTTCTTCATTAGGATAATATATTCCCTTCGCTCCGCTTTCGATATTATCAAATACCACCTTAACCGGAGATATAGAAATAAGGCTTTGAAGAAAATTTTCATATCCATCAACAGAATTCATCAGATCCTTCGGACTAAGCGTTTCAACAGGCTTTCCCACCGTTTGGGAAACATCAAAGACATTTCCCGGACGAAAATAAGGAATAGGAACTTCAACCTTCTTTTCTTTCCCATTCTCATCCAATACAGGCTTTCCATTTTCATCCAAAAGTTTTTCCATTCTCTTAGTAGAACAAGGGCAAAGAATCGTAATTGATTTTTCGCCTTTTTTCACCTGCCGCCCAATAGACTGCCATTTTTTATACCCTGCCACTAAGGAGGCATCTGGTCGCTGAAGCATAATAAGAATTGTGTTATTCAGTGAGTATCCATGAAATATAGACATTGTTTTCAGAAAATTCATGTATTGCTCGCTGTTCATTAAATTTGCAATACCATCTTCGAGTGATTTCATAATTTCTTTTATATCTGTTTTAGAACTCATAAAAGGCACTCCTTTTCTGTTTATAGGCTTCTGATTACTCATAACTTTGTTCTTTGCGTGTCAGATTATTTCGGATAATCGCTTTGGCATAGCGCACCGGATCCTGTTCTTTTTGCTTACGGAATTTTTCCAAAGCTTCCGCTTCTGTTGTGTATCCGGAATAACCACCGATATTTTCGCCTTTCGCATTTACGAAATAGAGATCAAACCCTTTCCGGTTAAGCAAATCCAGGTTATCAGAAACAATTTTTTCATATGCAATCAAACATTCTCCATAAAGAGCTGCCATTTTTCGGACCCCTTCAGGATCTTCGCAAAGGGTCTTGATTGTTCCAATACCAAGAAGATCAACTTTCTCCGTCTGGCTATAACAGCCTCTGACCCCGAGATCAAGGTAATATCCTTCACTCCCACCTGGTTTCAAAATAAAAATCGGATCGAATTCATAGTCGTAAAGGTAAACCTCATCATATGGAAGTGCATAATCAATGATATCGGGCCATTTTCCAGCGCTCTTTACCGCTTCAATAATTTCTTTAAATAAGTCTGCACTTGTAATAATATCTTTTTCACTTCTAATCTCTTTAAACATATAGAATACCTCCAAAATAATTCTGCTCAGTTTGGCATCGACTAAGCTGTTCCTACAACAATTAAAATTTATAGATTTTTTCCTGATTCACATATTTACCTATCCTCCTTTTTTCAAGAATATTTGTTTCACTTCTAATATGTATTTCTTATATAGGGGCACTACAGCAGCTATCCAGATTTGCCCGATGTGTAAGAAAAACATATTATAGGTGAACATATTTTTTAGAATAAAAGGAGGAAAAAAACTATGTTTTTGGAATGTTGGAACTTTCTAGTGGCACACATTTTCATTCCCATTGGAAATGGCGCAGCAGCTCTATGGCAGAATGTCCTATCTCCCTTCGGAACATCTATTGCAGAATGGGTACAAGGATATCTTCCATGGTGCGTAAAATTCGCTGAATTTTGTACTAAAATTTTTAAACTGAAGTATATGGGAAAAATATATTTTTGTCTGCTAATGCTTCCCCTCTTCCTGTTGGTATACTTCATAACTTGGTTACTTCGCCCTAAAAAAAGAAGGAGAAAAAACAAAAATGGAAACTGTAAAAGAAAAAATTGAAAGCTTAAATGGAAAAATAAGTCGAAATGATATGGAAGATATTTTAAGAATGGCAATAACAGAATTATCAAATTTCTGTCTATCTGGCATAAAAATCTTTCAAAATGATAACTATATTTTAAAATTACTTTCTAATAACTTGATCAATCAGAATACCGTTGCAGAGTTGAAAGATATTTTATTGATCAGAAAGGATCTTCAATTATATGAATCGTATATATACAGACGTTCATTAGATGTAGAACGGATTTATGCGAAATACTTTCGATCTTATACAATTATTGATGAAAATGGTCAAATCTATAATCGCATAATTGGTATGTACTGGAATAAAAAGAGTGAAGTCTGGGAAAATACCGATTCTAATGGATGGTACCATTTCACAGCTTTTATGCCTTATACCAATTAATCATTCCAAAAATTTGAGCTGTTGCATTGGCAGCAGCTCTTTTATTATCAGCAAAAGGGAACTATCGCAATGATAGCTCCCTTAATTTACATTTCTTTATTCAGCCTGGAATTCTTCTTCGGAATCATCGAATTCTGATTCATCACTTGTGACGAAACCATCACTTTCATCTGCGGATCCAAAACCATCAAGCTCTGTATCACCATCTACAAAGGCAGCAGTTTCATCCTCGATAGAAAGAACATTTTCAGCAGTATCATCTTCCATACCAAATGTCATATTGAAATGACGGCAAATATCATAATACTGGTCACGTGGTACATTTGTATCAATGATGGAAGAATCAATCCAGGTACAAGGCGGATCTGCGGTCAGGCAGTTATTTTTCTCAACTTCGTAAGAAAATGGTGACATAGTTACAATCATAGAAGTTAAGTTTACACCTGCACGATTCTGATACTGTACAAACGCTGTCGCACTGTATTTATCGTATGCACTGGTCTGATTAGCTGCGTGTGGAGCATCATAAAACAATTCCCTGGCAGCTTCCCCTAAATCTTCCTCTGTGTAATCCCAGGCGCCGCCATATCCATTCTGTGTACCACCATGAGATGCTAATGGATTCACAGAAGATTTCTCACCGTCCTGCCATCCACCTAACATATAACAAATAATGTTTCTGGATCCCCTTACAATAGAATTCTGATATGCGGAATCAGACCACTCTCTTGCAGGTACCTCCGGGAATCCCTGGCTAACAGCCGGACGTCTGCTTGCATCCTGTCTTAAATCGTTGAGCAGATCATGCGCATAGCGGGAAGCGATTTCATCAACGCTTAACCCCTCGATAATTTCTGCATAGGTATAATCACCTATATGGTATGTAGTTGATGAGGTTGTGGGCCAACAATTTTCCGCTGGATCTGTTACTGTTGCAGTAATAGTTGCATAACCGTGTGATTTTCCAGTAACAACACCATTGGCATCTACTGTTGCAACTTCAGGATTACTGGATGAATATGTAATTCCACGATACATTTCTTCATCTGTGACATCTGAGGGGCGTCTATCATCACTCACATAGTATCCTCTTTCTTCGCTGTAACGCTGAACAAAAAGAAGGGACTTTATGGATTTCGTTCCACCAATATCAATGTTCTTCTGTTTTATCGCATCCTCGCCATCTACACCACCAAACATAATCTGAGTTATGATATCTGTTGGCTCTTCTGGCGTTGGTGTAGGTTCCTGTGGTGTCTGAGACGGCTCAGGTGTTGTGGTAGGCTCCTGCGGTGTCTGAGACGGCTCAGGTGTTGTGGTAGGTTCCTGCGGTGTCTGAGACGGCTCAGGTGTTGTGGTAGGCTCCTGCGGTGTCTGAGTCGGCTCAGGTGTTGTGGTAGGCTCCTGCGGTGTCTGAGACGGCTCAGGTGTTGTGGTAGGTTCCTGCGGTGTCTGAGTTGGCTTAGGTGTTGTCGCTGGTTTCTCGGGCTCCTTGGTTGGAGTAGGTGAAACAACAGTTTCATTTTTCTTTGTGACCGTTACGGTTATTGTCCGGCTGGCTTTTTTATAGGATCCATTACCGGTTGCTGTAATTGTAATTTTTGCTGTACCGATTCCTGTAGCCTTCAAGCTTCCGCTTTTAGAAACGGTAACTACTTTTGAATTGGATGACTTATAGGATAACTTAGTTTTTGCCGTTGCACCAATCTTCTTGTTCTGTCCGATCACAAGAGACTGATTGCTTGCTGTGATGGTCTGGCTTCCTTTTACAATTTTCACAGTAACCGTTTTCTTAACTGTCTTATACTTTGATTTTTTTGCTGTAACCGTAATTTTTACAGAGCCAGGTTTTTTTCCGGTAACAACGCCTTTTGAGCTTACCGTTGCAACAGATTTATTGGATGACTTATAAGTGAGTTTTGCCCCCTTAGTGGCGGTTGCTTTTAACTTAACGGACTGTCCGACACCAACAGTTTTTCCTGTTACTTTTAGGGAAACTGCTTTTTTAGTGGCTGCCTGTACGGTAACAGCGGATACCGGTGTAGTGATTCCTTCGGACGGTGTTGCTATACTTGTCGCAAGTACACAAGCACATACGGCCAAGAAGGAACGGATTTTCTTTTTTTTCATGTTTCATCCTCCTGTGTGATTTATTTGATTCTAATATGTCATATCATATTTTTCACAGCTGATTTTCATACAAGAGATTTTACCATTTAAAAAAATTTTTTTCAACTTAATGCAAGAAAAAGAGGACGCTTTTTAATACGTCCCCTTTTCCCCTTGTTCTGACTTATGCAATTTTATTTCTCACAAATGCAGTAGCACTAAGATCCTCGTCTGTTGTTTTTTCATTGAAGAAAAGTGTTCTGCCTTCAGGTCCCGTAAGTTCTGTACCATCTTTCTTTCCAGATACATCGAATTTCACGGTCTGTGAAGCACGATCTTCAACTCCATTCTCTGTCATATCAAAATCAAAGAATTCATATCTTGCAGTTTTTTCCTCAGATGCGGTATAGGTTCCTGCTAAAACTTTAAAAGTTACCTGCTTTGATACGGTTGAAGAGCTTGCCGAAGTATTATCTGGTGTAAACTCTATTGTTTCATAGTAGGTATGTGTATTTCCAAGAACATCTTCTCCAGTCAACTTAAAGGTAAATGTTGGGTTTCCATGTTTCCATACGATATCATTATAACGTATTTCTTTTTCAACTGTGATTGTGCTATACAGTCTGTCATTTACAAATGTAACATCAGAGTTGGTAACTTCTGTATCCTTGTCTTTATAAGTAACAGTTACATTCTGCGGCGTTGTATTGAGCGCATATCCAAGAGGTGCATTGGTCTCTGTTACGGTATAGTTTCCAGGATACAATTTCTTGGATACAGCTTTTCCGTCACTACCAGTTGTAACATTGTCAACCTCAGTTCCTGCTGCAACAAGCACTTTTCCCTGTGGGGATGTGATATTGTCTTTGGCTTTGATGCTAAATTTTGCACCTGCTAAAAGTTCATCACCCTTACTCTTCTTGTAAACAGTGATAGTTCCCATACCCATTGGGTTAGTCGCATTAAGTGTTAAGTCAGCAGCAGCACCGATCTGAAACTCCTTAGACCAACTTCCGATATGACCGGATGGAGTCTTAGTTTCTACAATTTTAAACTTACCAGCGTTCTGGTCTGTTTTTCTAAGATACTGCATTACATAACTCTGGGTTCTGGAAACATAGGACATTTTTCCCTTATTGGTATTGTATCCAGTTCCATCCCATTCATAAACTGTAAATTCGGCATTGGAAATGTTCTCTCCAGTAACTTCATTTGATTTAACCACATTTACTGTTGTTTCATCAATCGGAAGAATTACTTTTACAGTATTGGAATCATATGTTGCCGTAGACGGGCTGCCATATGCATAAGAGAAGATTGTCTGTGCTTTATTCGGGATTACATACAGATTGGTTCCATCTACATTCTGTACATAAGATTCCAGATGTGCATCGGACTTAATTGTACACGTAATATCAATACGGTACATATCTCCACCCATGAAAGTTCCGCTCTTACTAAAGGTTACATTCTGTCCATTTCCAACTGCGGTAAATCCGGTATCCTCAGACCAGGTCGTACCGCCATTATCACTACGATATGCCTTAAAACCAGCGTATGTAAAAGGTGATTCAAGAGTATCTGAAAAGCTTAATTTGTTTGGTGCCACAGAAGAATGTTTGGACTGATTTACCACCTGATATACGCTAAAAGTAACAGAGTTACGTCCATTCAGTCGTTTTGGAGATGGATTTGTACTATATCTTCCATCAAAGCTTTTGGTAGGAGCTGGCTGTGCTACTCTTGTTGGTGTAAATGTATTGATAATAGTTGCAGTAACTGTCTGATTCCTCGAAATTGTAATTGACAATGTCCTGTTGTTGCCATCCCATAAATTGGAATCACAGGTTTCTGTCAAAGTATACGTTCCAATCGGAATATTTTCCCAGGTAAGGGAGTTTGCTCCAACAATATTTCCGGCATAAGATACTGCAGCTCCGTAAGAAGATGTTCCAGTTAATGTAAAATGGAAAGTCTTTTCTGAATCTGTCAATAAACTCTCATATATTCCAGTAATCTGTTTGCTGACTGTTAAATTGCCTGTATGAATAAAGTTAGTAAAAGATACAGTTGAAGTCATACCGTTGGTAATATTTACCGTCTGTGACGGATTATTACAAGTCCAATATGGAGATCCTGCAGCACCAACCTCTGTCAAGGTATACGTTCCAACCGGAATATTATAAAATGTACTATCCGTTCCACTAACAACCGTATAATTATTATTAATGTAATCTCCGCAGTCAGCAGTTCCACTCAGATTGAAAGTGAAAGTTTTATTTCCGTTTGGAATCGTATTCAGGAAATCCTGCGATGGTCCGCCAAGTCTCTTGGAAATGGTTAGATTTCCATACAGCTTTGTATACTGTCCATACAGATTAACACTGGTATTCTGACAAGTGGAACCTGCATATCTGGCACCAGTAATAGAGTCCGTATTCCATCCGGTAAAGGCATATCCAGCTCTTGATACATAACTTTGGATGAGGTTAATACCTTCCTGGGTATTTGCACCCTCTGCAAGCAAAATCTGCGATGGTGTCCCAACTCCACTTGGAATATCCCCTGATAAGTGATAATTAATGGCAACCTGGGCATTGGTAAAGCCCATTCCAAATGTAATACGTGATGCATATATAAGTTTGGCAGGAGCTGATGGAGTACAGGTAAACGTAGCCATAATAGCACCGTCTTTACGGACAGTACCATCATTGGCCTCACTTTGTGTTCCAACATAATACCCGTCACTGTCTTTTTTGATATGAGTTGTCGAAGTCGTATATACATTCTGGAAACCAGTATCGAGGTAGTATCCTTCGGTATTATCCATATCTGTCAGCTGCATAACACCATTTACAGATATTTCTTCATTGGTTCCAGCTTTATAGAAATGGAACTGCATATGAATTCTCTGATTGCCTGTATCTCTTGCACATCCATCGTGAGACGGGCATCCTTCAATCCATGTACCGGCAGAAGCTCCAAAATCTTCAAAAACAACGTGTCTTACATTGCTCCATAAATAGATTTTTACGTCAATGGGGGTAACAACTCCATTGATTATAGTGGTTCCACAATTATTGTACCGTAACCAAGTATTTTCATACTTTTTTCGTACAGCTGTTCTGTAGATTGTTTTTGTACCGCTTTTATTTAAGAGAGACTCAAACCCGTTGCCCCATGTACAGCTTGAAAGTGGAACGGATTTGAAATAAGTGGCCGCATACGTATATGGAATTGAATCCTTTCCCCACTCCTTTGTACCACTTAAAACGGCTGTTGTCGCTGGCTGGTTAAGATAATCACACCATTTGTTCAGGTACTGGTAAATTGCACTGTCTTCGCTATGAGTATCGAAAATGTCATCAATAGCGATGTACTCTTCTCCACAGTCGCAAAGTTCTTTATGCATACGCTTGATCACTTCACAATGATCATGTAAAAATCCTGCGTTATCCTTTGCATTACAATCGCAAATAGCATAAATAGCTTTTTCAAATGCCCTGCAAGTGAAATCATGGGATGTTACTTTTTCCTCTCCATAGCCTTCACAAGTACATTCTTCATCGAATGTTTCCCAGAACACCGGACAAGTCCAGTCATGCTGGTAAGTATCTTCACTCTCAGAAGAACAGGTGCAGTTTGCTTCAATATTGCAGAATGTAGCCCATGAAACAAAATATTTATGAACCTCTGCATCCTCTGCATGGTTTGAATAGATATCAACTACCTTGGTATAATCTTCTCCACAATCGCAAAGTTCTTTGTGTAAACGACTTACAACCTCGCAGTCTATGTGAAATTGGGGATAAGTGTCACCTACTTCGCAAGTACAAGCTTCTGCAACAGCTTTTTTAAATGCTTCACAGTCAAAAGCATGGTCAGCAACTCTATGGCTGTCATTTCCACAGGTACAGTCTGCCTCGAAGGTTTCCCAGAACACCGGGCAATCCCAATCATGCTGATAACCGTCCTCGCTATCAGAAAGACAGGTGCAGTCAGAAATTTCTTCCTGAGAAGTTTCCGTTTCTGGAGACTCTGTTTCTGTTTCATCCTCAGAAGTTTTTACCGTTACAGTCAGTGTCATTTCTGCTTCCGGCATGGTTACTTCATAGATATTATTTTCATAATCGGTAACGGGAAGTTCCCCAGAAGCAACATATGCTTTCACAGTATCAACTTCGTAGCCATCTGCTGGAACTACATAAAATCCAACTTTTGAATCTGGATCATAGTTATGTTCCTGCTTCATAAGGAGTTTATAGGAATCATCATTTAAAAGAGAAAAATATTCTTCTGGAAGAACATCTTCTGCCGCTTTAATCGCAGCTGCTCTTTTTTCCTGCTTCTCCGGTGAATCCGGCTCAGTTTCCGGTACAACTTCTTTTTCAAGATCAGGATCTTTTAATGTACCCTCTTTTAATTTAGCCAAATCGGAAGCGAAATAAATATCTGCTGCTTCTGATTTAACAGTGATCTGATGTCCATTTGTCTCTGTCTGGGCTTCTGTTTCAGTTTCTGTTTCTGTCTCAGTTTCAGTTTCCGTTTCAGTCTCTGTTTCTGTCTCAGATTCAGTTTCGGTTTCTGCAGCACTTGTTTCTGTCTGTTCTGTCTGAGCTTCTGACTCCTGTGTTTCCACCTGTTCTGTCTGAGCTTCCGTTTCTTCTGTCTGGATTTGGGTTTCTGCTTCAGTCTGAGCTTCGGTTTCCACGGAATACTCAATCTCTGAAGCATTGACTGGAATAGAGGAAACTGCCATCAGGGCGGCAAGAATACCGGCACCTAATTTCCTTGTGAATTTCTTATTTCTCATTCTCAGATTCCCTCCTTGTCATTTACTGCTTTCTGGTTCAGATAATAGTCGTAAATCTTTTTCAGCCCTACATCGGCTTTGTCAACATTCCACTGGATTGCCATTGCTTCGATAGGAATATTCAAAGCGTCATTTTCCCCAAGACTACCTTCCATATAGTTGACAGCCGTAACGCTGTCAAATAATGACTGGGTTGTCTGTCCGGGCGTAACTACATCTTTATATCCATACAGATATTCAACTTCGGAATCGGACTCTGTTTTAGAGAGCAGCTCCCATTTGGAGTTTGCCGTAAATGAGAATAATTCTACATTTGCTGATGCATTTTTCCTTTTGGAAGTATTATTAACGGTAATAATATTTTTCTTTGGATTTTTTACTTTTAAAAAGATCCAGGTATTTACAGAACCGGTGTTGGTCACCTGTGGATTCTTTTCCACAGTTTCTAATGGAAGAATATCTTTTCCGTTTTCTGGGTTCCATTTTGTCTCGGTAAGGTCAACGGTAACATCTCCAACTGTGATCACATTCGTGTTCTGTTCTGAATCTGTCATGTAGGCCATGGTAAGGCCAAATGTGCTGCAGCCCACTGCTGCCGTCAGAACAAGAAGGAGAAGTTTTTTCTTAAATTTATTCAACATAATTGTATGCCAGGATATCCCCTGTTTCTCCTTTCTCTTTTTGCCTAAACTTCAGCAGGTCACCCTTGCCAATACGTTCCAACTTTTATTGTGCCGTATCAGCAGTGGCTTTTTTGACCTGTTTTTTCGGATCCTTTGCTTCTGTATCTTCAAATAAAAGATTCAGTGCAAATAGCAAAAGTCCGATTCCGGCTATTAAGACAATTTTGCCCTTATTGCTGGACACGGCCATGAGATAGCCCAAGTACGGAATATGAAAAATCACTTTTCCTACCACATTTTCGTAAGATACTGATTTATTATCCGCCTGTTCGTTGGCATCACCTTTTGTTGTAAATTTCTTCTCCTTTTTATCTACCGAAATAATCCGGTGTGTTGCAGTTTGGTTATCTGCGATTAAAAAGGTAATGACATCACCTTTTTTCAGATTTTCAAAGGACGTATTTTTCACAAAGACCAGTGATGCAGTCGGAATATCCGGTTCCATGCTTCCACTTGTAACCGCATAGGTACGGATTCCAAATATTCCAGTCAAAGCGAACGGAAGAATAAACAATATATAGATAAACGTGAGGACATTGACCGTAGTCCTAGCAATTTTTTTAGGCATTTTCATCATCCTTTTTTCTGATAAGTATCAGGCCGCATCCCAAAAGCAGCGTTGCAGTCGCAAAAGATACGGCTACTGGAATCATGTTGATATCCCCGGTCTTTGGAACTATGCCGCTAACCGCTGTATCATCTTCTCCAGTTCCTGTAAATACCCAACGTACTTTTCCAAGTAACTCCAGATACTGGTTGTCCATTTCCGGGGATACTGCAAGAGATACCGTTAAGTCCTTTTCTGCTCCTGCATTAAACTTTCCAAGTGAAATCGGAGTTGACAGCATATTGGTTCCAGTGCTGGAATTTCCAGAGACAGGGCCTTCATAAAGAGTGCTTCCATTGTTCTGAATAGTGATGGTTGCATATTTATTAAGCATCTGTTCTACGAGAGCAAGCTGTTCGGATGACATTTTTTCCTGTTCCACAGCTTCTGCTTTTAAGGAAATTTCAGCTTCCTTATCAGATGAATTGGTAACTTTGATTTCCTGCGTCCTTGCAGTTCCAGGCATCAGGTTCTTAAAGTTTGCGAACAAATCAGTTTCATTGCTGTTGATATCAAATCCTTTTTCTTTTCCAAGGAAAGTAACACTTGTGTCTTTGCTTTCCTGTACAGCTTCATTGTACTGGATTCCAAGGTCTTTTGTGGATTTGCCCCACATGGAAATTGCATTTCCTGCGGCCTGTATAGATTCCATTTTTACAATGATACGTCCCTCTTTCTTTTTGTAAGCATTACCAGCTTCCTGTGAAAGAGTAAAAGACTCGAACAGAGGTTTTTCAGTTGTTTCACCAGGTTTGAGTTCCTTTAAATAATAATAGAAACCATCTGAATCCTCTTTCCATACAGTATCATCACAAGTAATAAGGATCATTTCCGGGTCAAGAGTTTCGTCTGGAACGAAATCGTTGTTTTCATTTACATCACCGATTTGTTTTTCGATTGCCACCCTGACAAATGTACCTACTGTTCCAGTGTTTTTTACATTCACAATCTTGCTTACTTCCTGTGAAGGATCAACGTGTTCAGGCTGAGTGTACTCTTCTTCAATGGATGTCTTATAGGCACCCATGCTCAAAAAGTTATCTGCTTGCCCGGATGTAGACCAAGATGCATATGCTGTAACAGAGGAAAAAAGGTAACAAGCCGCTGATAGTCCTATTACGATTTTAGATATTTTTCTTTTCATCTTAACCTCTTTCTGAACTTAATCCATGGTTGCCCAGGCCGAATCAGCTGAGTTGGAACCGGCCTGTACAGCTTCCGCATATACCAGCACATCAAGATCATGAATGTCTTCTTTTAATGCATCACTTTTTATTCTGACGTTTTCAAACAGATTTCCTGTCTTTTCACCTGGTTTAAGGACAGAATTCCAATAGTAAAATCCATCTGATTTTAATGTCCATCCACTGTTCACTGAGATTGGATCAAGAAGATCCTCATTGGTTACATTTACCCGCATACGGACATAACAATTCACATTGCTGTCATTGACCACACGTGGCTTTTTGGAAATCTGATCTCCTGGCTTAGGGTCTGAAGGAGTTGTGAAATCCTCTTCGATATGAACATTAACTTCTGTTGCATCCATTGTATTAACTGCCTTATCTCCGTTGATCAGATAAGCGGATGTAAATGCTGCTCCAGATCCAATTGCGCCTACAATACCAAGCAGGATAAGTGTATTTGTAATTTTTTTCTTCATATTTACCATCCCTTATCTTTTCTTATTATCCGGGAAAAATATGTTTTTTCCCGGAGTACCAACAAGAAAAGAGTTAATTACGATCAATGTGCTGTAATGTGCCAGCTGCAATTTCTTTGTCCAGAGCATTGTAAGCATCTGCCTGTGTTGCAAAACCGCTTGCCTGAATAGCTTCTGTTACGATGTGTAATTTATAAGTACCAGCAACACCGGATCCGATGCTCTTAAGCTGTGTCTGGTTCCAGTCTGTCGGGATTGCTACGGTAGTAAACAGTGTGGATTCCTCTCCACCCTTCAGGATACCGTTGTTGTCGCCATTGTAGTTGAATACCCACTTGTTAGCAGTAGAACGAACAGTATCTTTGGACCATTTTGGATTTACCATTGGATACTTTGAGATATCTGCCAGGGAATATCCAGGGATTCTTCCCTCAACAAGGCCAGTAGCTTTTCCTGCGTTAGCATAATTTCCTGTGTAGCTGCCGTCAAAGCGGATTGTCTGCTCGATCAGATCAAGGGCAGTCTGATCTGTGATAAGATTGCCGTTTGGATCCTGAACGTAGATTGTCATACGTGCATATGCCGGTTCTTCACCGTTGGTTGTATCGGAAATATTTTTGATAGTCGGGTTCTTGTAAGCAGTATATCCAGGATATACGTCCTTACCGTTTGTTCCTGTCAGTTCCCAGTCAGTCTCGTTCTGTCCCATGTCCAGATCTCCAACTGTGAAAACATTAGTTACTTCTTCTGTTTCTGTCATATAAGACATTGTTCCACCGATTGCTGCGCCCATAACGCCCACAACTGCTACCAGAATAGCAAGATACTTTTTCTTCATAAGATAAAACCCTTTCTTTAACATACTTTTTTTGTCATTTGCCATTCACATATTTGCCATTTTAACCATATCCTTTTTTTCTCATACGCAACCTCCTTGCTTTCCGCCTTGAAATTCGATACTTGATAAGTACATTTAAAATATGTAATTTTTTTGAAAAAACAGTTATCTGGCACTCATTAGATAATTCTAAGGTATGCCAAAGCCCTGTATTTTCTCTTCCACATAGGAAATCTTTTTTAATATGTATGATTATGAAATTTTCAGTTATTTCGGATCCGGACAAAAAAAGAGCCGGTCTCATGCCAGCTCTTTTTTAAATGAATTAAATTTCTTCCAAAAATCCTCTTGTTATGGTAATCTCTTCTGGGGTTCGGTCTAGGATGAAGCAGAATAGATATCGACTGTCTCCTTCCGGGCAACAGCGGTAATTCACCTTATGATATTTATTATCTTCTGCATCTTTGATCCATGTCGGAATATTGCTCCACCATAAATTTTTCCTGCTTTTGGCCCTGAAAATCTTCTTCAGTTCTTCCTCAAAAGAGTCAACCGGAATCTGCTTTCCAACCATTGAATTTAGTAGTCTCTTATCAAAATTTTTTGACATTTTCGCATTCATAAAAT
>OLQQ01000654.1_pt1 | contig 16515 bp, 13 predicted proteins | sample 1672041 | NCBI WGS metagenome assembly OLQQ01 (sample SAMEA3136639, study PRJEB25190) | human gut metagenome
TTTCTCTGCTTCCCAATCCTGAACTGTACGATACGGAATACCATAGTAATCGCTAAACTCACGTCTGTTCATTCCCATTTTTTCTCTTAATTCTTTTACTTCTTTCCCTCTGCTCATCATTTAACTCTCCTATCTAAATAACGCATTGCGTTACTTAATAGTACCCGATATAATCTTTGTTGTCAATATTCGGACGCGCCGATGTTCGAAAAAGATCCAACATATTATCCAGATATATTTCTTCTCTGACATGGATCTGATATTCCGGTTTAGTCATATAATACAACAGAAATCCCAAAATCAGTACACTTCCAAGTCCTCGTCCTTCAATCTTAAAATTAGAAAATCCCATTGGCATATAAATATCTTGGATATCAGTCATACTAATAAACCCAGGGTTCTCCATTGCTTTGGAGAAAAGATAGCCTTCTCCTGCGCCCGGCGCTACACAGACATGATCCTGACAATTTTCTCCCAAATTTTTCCGACTAACTGTTTCATAACAAGCTTTTCTATCTTTACAACCAAACCAACAGCATTCATTGCATAGGAATTCCACTTTTGCTTTTTGCTGTGCATTCATCTTGTTTAGTTGCTCGAATTTTTTATTAAGCCAATCAAATAACGAGCTACAGCTCCCAGGAACCCTCCCGTTCCGACTATAATACAATTCATCATTTTTTGTCTCTCCTACAAGTAATACATTAGTTAATGTCTGCTTTATTATACCATCTGTAATACTGATCTGCATCAAAACTAGCTTTAGTTTGTAAATAATACATATTTCAACTTTCCTATCTATATGATAAATGTACCTTTTTAAGGCCTGTGGCATCTAAGGACTTTTTGCACATAGAAAAAGCTCTGCGTACTTCTCACACGCAGAGCTTAAAATCTTCTTAAAAGAATATCATTATTTGCTTTCTGGAATAGAATCTTTTCCTACTGTCATCATCAGAATGATTGCAGCTATAAAGCTTACAGCACATGCGATAATTGCAGCAAGAACAGAAGAATCAAAACCTGTCTGAGGATTAATTACCTGAAGCCATCCAAAGATTCCGTTTGTTCCATATACATACTGTTTTACTCCACCAAATCCGATGATAGCACCACCAATACCAGATGCAAGACAAGCTAACATAAATGGTTTTATAAACTGTAATGTTACACCGTAAATGGATGGTTCTGTAATACCAACCATTGCAGAAATAATAGCTGGTCCACAAACACTTTTCAGTTTTTTGTTCTTTGTTCTAAGCATAATCATAAGAACAACTCCTGCCTGTCCAAATGCAGATGCAAGACCAGCAATTGTGATAGGATCGTAACCTAATGTTGCAAGATTGTTTACAGAGATTGCAACAAATCCCCAATGAACTCCAAACATAACACATACCTGAATAAGTGCTCCGTATAAGAAACCTGAAATAGTCGCATTCAGATTGAACAGTGATGTAAATGCTGCACCGAGTAAGTCACTTGCAAATGTTGCAATCGGTCCAATGATCAGAAATGCAAGAATAATACTAATTAAAAGTGTCAGCGCAGGAACAGCAAATGTTTTGAACAGATCACTAATTCTTTTTGCAAAGAATTTCTCAATTTTTGCTGCAAAATAGCAAGTTAGAATTACTGGAATTACAGAACTTGCATAGTTCATTAAAAGAACCGGAATTCCAAGGAATTCTACATATACATCTGTCTGGAAGATAGTACCGCTGAACAAAGTATAAAGTGCATCTCCAGCCATGATTGTTGTTAGAGACGGATATACCAAAGCTGCTCCGATTGCCATTCCGATAAACGGTGTTCCGCCGAATTTCTTCATTGAAGTATATCCGAGGAATATTGGCAGGAAGTTAAAGAAACAATCTCCAACAATGTTTAACATCTGATATGTTCCGGATGTAGTTGCAAGCAATCCTGTTGCAGCAAGAAATGCAAGCAGTCCCTTGATCACACCAGTTGCTGTAAGCATTCCAAGTACCGGTGTAAACACACCACTGATCACATCAATAAACTGGCTGGAAATCTTTTTCTTTTTCATTTCCTGTTTGAATTCTTTTGCATCTTTCAGTTCAACTTCATTTTCTGTTGTCCCCATCATTGTCTGCAGTTCGTTATAAACGTCTGCTACGTGCTGTCCGATTACGATCTGATACTGACCTCCGCCTTTTACGATAGAAAGAACCCCGTCAATTGCTTTTACTGCTTCGTCATTCGCCTTTGTCTCATCTTTCAGCTGAAAACGCAGTCTTGTTGCGCAGTGATATACACTCTCAATATTTTCCTGACCGCCAACTTCTTTGAGAATACTTTGAATCATTTTCTCGTACTTCATTTTGTTTGCCTTCCTCTCCCTTTAAAATTTTTATCTAAAAAAACCGTTTGGTCTTTTTTCAAATGTAATGGATATTCTTCTTCAGTAACAAGGGTGACTTTACAATCACGTATTGCCGTGATTCTGATTTCATCAATATTTCCTTCCTTCCACTTCATATCCAGTACTGCGCCTGATTTCAGGCATATTCCATTGACTTCTCCATTCAAAAGACTGTTCGGTAATGCCGGTAAAAGAAATACTTTGTCTGAATAATCCTGTATAAGCATCTCCAGTAACCCACAAGCTCCTCCAAAGTTTCCGTCAATTTGGAATGGTGGGTGATTGTCGAACAGATTATTTAAAGTTGCATATTCAAGCAATTCCTTTAAGTTTTTCCAAGCTTCTTCTTTCTCCCGCAGTCTTGCATAAAACAGTATGATCCATGCCTTGCTCCATCCAGTATGGCCTCCACCATATTTCAGTCTGCGCTCAATCGTCTGTTTTGCAGCTTGAGCAAGTTCTGGCGTCTTATCCATACGTATCTGTCCTGCAGGATATAATGCAAACAGTTGTGAAATATGTCTGTGTCCGGGCTCGACTTCATCATAATCTTCACTCCATTCCTGAATCTGTCCATATTTACCGATTTGCAATTCTGGCATATGATTCAGTCGCTCATTTATTGCTTCATTCAGATCATTCGGGAGTTGATTTTCTTCCGTGATCTCCAGATAACCATTAAAAAGTTCTCTGATGATTTCTGTATCCATAGAAGCTCCCATGCAGAGACATCCCGCCTCTCCTTTTTGATTCAGATAGATATTTTCAGGAGAACTGGATGGTCCTGAAATCCATTTTCCATGAGCATCTTTTATCATGTATTGAAGGAAAAACTTAACAGCATCTTTCAGTATTCCATAATATTCCTTCAAGAACTCCCTGTCTTTTGTATATTTGTAATGTTCAATCAGATGCAAACAGAACCAGGCACCGCCCATTGGCCACAGGGTAGATGATACATGATTGTCCTGAGGTGCACAGTCTCCCCAGATATCTGTGTTATGATGACAACAGAATCCATCAATTCCATACATCTTCTCAGCAACATCTTTGCCGTGCGGATACATTCTTTGCAAATGTTCTAACAAAGGCATGTGGAGTTTAGATAACCCTGTTTTTTCAGCAATCCAGTAATTCATCTCTATATTGATATTAATTGTATACTTGGACCCCCACATAGGCTCAAATTCTTCATTCCAGATTCCTTGTAGATTTGACGGAAGACTTCCTTCACGGCTAGAACTGATCAGAAGATATCTTGCAAAATTATAATATGTATTTATTAATTCAATATCTTCTATGCCATTACGCATTTGCTCAAGTCTTTCCGGTGTTGTCAGATGCTCATAAGAGTCTTTATAATTCAATTTCAGATTACTTTTTTCATAGTAAGATAAATAATCTTTTATATGACGCTCTTGTAATGTTCCATAAGATTCTTTTTCAGCATTACTCAATACATCCATACACCACTGAAGCGGTTGTTCACTTCGGAACGATGTTCTTGCTGTGATAAATAGTGTTGCTTCTTTGGCATCCTCTACTAGTAAATGGCTTCCCATTCGTGAAATTTTGCCATTTTTAGTTCTTACCTGTACAAGTAGTTCAAATGCAATCCCATGATCTCCACCTTGTTTTCCATATAAACGGATTTTATTGCCATCCAGGACTTCAGTACCATCACAGAAAGATGAACCACGTCCTGATCGGTTATCTTTTCTTGTTAAAGATAAATCAAAATTAAGAAGTTCGCCATCTATGGATTTCATCTGATATACAATTATGTGATCTGGATTGCTGGCAAAAAACTCTCTTTCGTATTTTCCTTTTTCCGATTCATACTGAATTTTTCCAACGGCTCTTGAAATATCTAATTCTCTGTTATACGTTTGAACTTCTACACTTTCATGCTGAACGCTTAAAAGTCCCCCTTGATCCTTTTTGAAGATCGTTTTGCCTCTCTGTTTGTAAAAATCTATCCAAACGTCCCCAAGTGTCTGATAATGTCGCATATGCGGATATGTTGCATACATACTTCGCTCTGCGAGAAGTTCGGCCTGTTCGATTTCTCCATTTAATAAGAGTTCTCGAACTTTTGTATAGTTCTCTCGCGCATCAGGATTTACACGTTCCATAAAACTTCCGGTCCAAACAGAATCTTCGTTAATTTGAAGTCGTTCCGTTCCGATTTTTCCAAATACCATTGCTCCGAGAAATCCATTTCCTATCGGCAATGCTTCATTCCAATCTTTAGCTTCTTCACGAAAACATATTTTATTCATTTCTTCTTCCTCATCTTTTCACTACGCTTTCTTGAATCTGTTGTTATTATAACAATAAAAAAAGAAAGACTGAAAAGTTTCTATTTTGCGAACTTTCCAGTCTTAAAAATTATGGATAATTTCATTTTTCCATTGGGAATCCGTATTTATTTTGATACGCAATTGCAATTCGTTCAATTAACAGCTGATATAAAACAGGATGGTTTTGGACTAAATCTTTATATTTCCAATCAATACATAGATCAACTCGAGGGTCTTTCTCCATTTCTCTGTTTGAAGTAAACAGAACTACTTTTGCTTTTGTTTCTTCAAAACACTTCTTTGATGGAGCATCTGTCAGATGCGTATACTCACTAATATACCTTCCGGAATTTGAAAAAATAAGCAGTAGTGTATTTTCTTTTGCATGACTAATATACTCTACTTGTTTTCTGTCATTTGTAGTTGTGTAAATGAACTTCTGGTAAAAAGACATTTTATGTTGAAAATTCAATGCAGCAGTCTCTGAATATCCTTCTCCAAATGCGGCTACTTCTTCATAATCATGAATCAACGTGACCAAGTGTTCTATTTTTTTAGAGTCAGTATTGAAAAATAAATAGCGAATATCTGAAAACAGCACATCCAGATATTCTTCCGTTCCTTTTTGCAATATATAATCTGTAATATTTATCGTATTTAAATCTTTTATGTAAACTTCTCTTTTCCCTCTACTGTATGCTTCTGCTTTAAATTCTTTGTAATCCTCAAATCCTAATTGCTTAACGAATTTGGAGATTGTAGATTTAGAAACAGAACATAAATCAGCCATAGCACCTATGGAAATGTTATTCAATTGATGAATATGTTCCAGCATAACTCGAGCAATATGATGTTCTATTGATTCTGGTGACATCTCACCAGTTATTGATGATAGTCTTGTATATAGTGTGCCCATATATTTTCTCCCTCATGATTTTCTCTTGTGGTGATTCTGTTTTCATAATAACATAAAATGTTTAGGGAAGTACAGTAAGATTACCAAAGATGAATTAATCACATTGATGAATGTTCTTGTAAATCCGATATGCGGAAATCTCCTGAAAATTTCTTTCCGTCTTCTATTTGTTGCACACTACCGTTATCTTACCGATTATCAATTTTCTCCGGAAACATATCATGATTACTCATACGATTCCAGGCAACCTGCTCCCAGTTGGTACCTGGCTTTCCATAATTGCAATACGGATCGATGGACAAACCTCCACGTGGAAGGAATTTTCCCCAGACTTCTATATATTTTGGTTCAAGAAGCTTGACAAGATCTTTCATAATTATATTGATCACATCTTCATGAAAATCTCCATGGTTTCGGAATGAGAACAAATACAATTTCAAGGATTTACTCTCCACAAGACGTTCGTCCGGAACATAGGAAATCGTGATTGTTGCAAAATCCGGCTGTCCGGTGATTGGGCACAGACTTGTGAATTCAGGGCAGTTGAACTTAACGAAGTAATCGTTTTCAGGATGTTTATTCTGAAATGCCTCCAATACAGACGGATCATAATCCATACGGTATTCTGTTTGCTGATTTCCCAATAATGTTAAATTTTCTTTTTCTCTCATTGCTTCCTCCTCTATCTCAACGCAGGGTCTTCTACGTGATTCGCCTGAAATGCTGCTGCGCGATCAATGCATGTTCCGCATTTTCCACAAGGCTTCTCTCCACCTTCGTAACAGGACCATGTCAATTCATACGGAACTCCCAGTTCTAATCCAATCCGTACTACTTCGGCTTTGGATACATTTACAAACGGAGCTTCTATTTTCAGCTGATGTCCGGAGCCTTCCCAGATTGCTTCATTCATCGCCTGATTGAATACCGGTGAACAATCCGGATAAGCAAAACCGGCAGAATCATCTGCATGAGCTCCATAATAAATCACTCCACATTCCTTGCTCAGTGCGATACTTGCTGCCGAAGAAAGAAATAATCCGTTCCGGAACGGTACATATGTGCTTACAGGCTTATCGCCATTTGTTTTTGAAATCTGCTCTGCGTAACTCTCCTCCGGAATTTCTTCCGTGGACTGTTGAAGCAGTGAACAGTTGCTATATTGAAATATCTTGCTTAAATCCAGGAACAGATGCTCCACGCCATAATATTCGGCAACTGCTATTGCAGCCCTGATTTCTTTATCGTGCTTCTGTCCATAGGAAACCGAGAGTGCAATCACCTGCTCTTTCCCGTACTTTTTGATTGCCAGTCCTAATGCCGTTGTTGAATCAATTCCTCCACTAAAGAGAACTAATGCTTTCATCTCCATCACCTCACTACTTATTTATACGCCCCGTTCATTTGGATCCCAGATTACTTTATGCATCTGAATCTGCAGACGCACACCATTCAACCGATGTTTCAGCATAAATTCTACAATCTGCACTGGTTCTATGGATCCAAAAACAGGACTAAGATACACATGACACCTGTTTGTCAGATTATAAGTCTGAATCATGTCCAGTGCTTTTAACAGATCTTTCTTGCTGCCACATACAAACTTTACAGTATCATCCTTTCCTAGCAGTTCCATGTTCTCTGTTATCATATATTCTTCGCACCCGCTTGACGGTAACTTATAATCCATTGTAAATACCGGTCGTTCTTCACAAAATGCCGACAAATTAACTGCGCCATTTGTCTCAATTTCGACTTGTAAACCGGCTTGTAAAAGAAGGTGGATCAATTCTCTGATGTCTTTTTGCAACAACGGTTCTCCACCTGTAAGTGTCACGTTGCGAATACCGGTTCCTAAAACATAATTTAAAATCTCTTCTGGGGTTTCCTCTTCATATGGGCAATCCGGTTCATTGGCCCACATAGTATCACAATAGCTACAACGCAGATTGCATCCTTTGAAACGAACAAAGACTGCCAATTCTCCCGCCCGTGTGCCTTCCCCATTAATACTGGTGAATTTTTCTACTACTTTCATCTACTCTTCCTCATAAACCGCGCAATTATTCGGTGTCTCATATACTTCCACACAATGAACCTCATATCCCAATTCCGTTAATTCCTTGTAGAAATAATATGCGAAATTTTCTGCCGTTGGACGAAAGGAAACTTTCTCCAAATGAAAGTCCTCATTCTGAAGCGCAGCTACTGTTTCTGCTTTCAGAGATCCCACTTCGTAAATCAAACTATGGTCAAAGGAATCACAAAGCTTTTTCAGATCCTTTTTCAGATTACCAAAGTCCACTACCATTCCCCGTATCTGTCCTTCTTGCTCCAACTCCTGACTTTTGATTTTTACAACAACATTCCAACGATGTCCGTGGATATTTCTGCATTTCCCCTCATATTTCCAGAGAAAATGTGCTGCGTCAAAACTGGCTTTTGTTTGCAAATAATACATATTTCAACTCTCCTGTATTTGAAATGTATGTACCTTTTAAGAGCTGTGTATCCTAAGCGGAGCGTTTTATATATATGGGAAAGTATTTCCTGAATAATATAAAAAGCTCTGCGTACTTCTTTGCACGCAGAGCCTAGAATCTTCTTAACTAGCCCTGGTTTTGTTTTTCGACAGGAAGGTACAAATGAACTGTCGGCTGTTTTTCACAGCATGAAAATTATACCACAGAAAATCAGTTTGTCAAATTGGTTTTTCTATTTTAACGAAATGGTGTCCTATTTCCCATATTCTATTCTCCCAGGAAATATCTTCCGTAAGCATCTGCTGCCTTAATTGCTGCGCATACAGTCTCAGGTGTCACCTCAAATGGCATGTTATGAAGTGTATCATTCTCTGCACAGGCTGCTGTCGCAACTGCCATAAGCTTCTCGTCTGTCACTTCTGTAATACCAAGTTCTTTTAATGTAACAGGAAGTCCCAGTTCAATGCACCAATCTATAATGTCTTCCAGTTCTTCTGCCGGAATGTCTTCCAGAACAAGCTGTGTGATTGTTCCAAATGCAACTTTCTCTCCATGATACATATGATGACACTCGTCCAAAACTGTGAATCCATTATGGATTGCATGTGCTCCTGCAAGACCGCCACTCTCAAATCCGATTCCACTAAGCAATGTATTAGCTTCAATTACCTTCTCAACAGCTTTTGTGCAGGCTCCTGCTTCCAGAGCAAGTTTTGCCTTCACACCTTCATTCATCAATGTATCAAAGCACAGTTTTGCGAGTGACATCGCTGCCATAGTAACATTTCCACCAGCACAAGTTGTTGCTTCGCTAGCCTGACAGGCTCTTGCTTCAAAATAAGTTGCAAGTGCATCACCCATTCCGGAAACTGTCAGTCTGACTGGTGATTTTGCAATGATTTCTGTGTCCATCAGAACCATGTTTGGATTAGCTGGGAGGAATAAGTATTCTTCGAATACGCCTTCATCAGTATAAATAACAGAAAGTGCACTGCATGGCGCATCTGTAGATGCAATTGTCGGACAGATCAGTACCGGCACTTCTTTGTAATAAGCAACTGCTTTCGCAGTATCAAGGATCTTTCCTCCGCCAATACCAATAACAACATCACAGCCCTTTTCATTCATAACGGCTACCAAACGATTAATTTCTGTCTTGCTACATTCTCTGTTGAAATACTCATACACTGGTTCAATATCATATCCTTCAAATCCAACTTTGAGAACGTCTTCAATACGTTTATACCCCGACTCTGTGATCAGTACAAGTGCTTTTTTACCATACTTCTGAGCATATTCACCCAGCTTTTTCATCTCACCTGCACCTTGAACATATTTGCTTGGACTACATAAAATATTTGCCATTTTTGTCTGCCTCCTAAACTCCTTATTTGTATGTTATTAAATTAACAATCTAAAGATATTGTAGTCCTTCTCAGCAAAAGTGTCAATAAAATCCAATTGAATTTTCTGTAAGAAATCGGCTATATAATCACTACTCACAGCTGTCTGTATCAAACAACCCTTTTATTCATCTCAACGTGCAAACACCCCTGCTAAAAATCCCCTCTTCTTCACCTGCTGGACTTCTGCCCCACTTCTCATAATCAGCGCAAACATTCCCATATTGCGAAGATCCTGCCGCAGGTTCACTGCCTGTTCTTCTGCCAAACCATCTTTTACTAAGAATGGCGTATCATTCAGGCTCACATTCTTCGGGAAATCATATTTTCTCGCGATGCTTACAAACTCTGACCTCTTACCGATGTAGTCAACCATACTTCCAAGCGCGATCACCTGTTTTGAAGGATACACCGATGGATCTACTTCATACACTTCTTTTTCATCACCGACTGGTTCAAACTTATATTTTGCTGTATAGAAATCCAGTGCCTCCTCAATATAAGAACACGCCTCTCCGTCAAGTTCTTCATACAAAACACACGGTAAACTCGCTACAATTCTTCTTGTTTCTGTTTTTTCCATTCCTGTTAAAATCTGCAGGAATTTAGCAACTTCCAATTCTTTTCCGTTACAATCAATTAATGTTACTTTATAAAATAGTTCTTTGTTTATCATAGCCTTGCTCCATTTTCATTTTTTATAACAAAAATTTTATTTTATTATAACTGAAACAGGGTGATACTGTCTACAGATTTTCTGTTTACAGCATCACCCTGTATTTTACTTATTTTCTCACTGAATAAAATTTAAAAATTCTCAGATTTCATTTCCAGCCTGATATCCGCTGCGGATTGCTGCTGAGATATCTGCTGTTCTCTCACCGCTGCAGTCTCCAACATATACAAATGGAACTGTCAGCTTACTGTCGTCAAAGAGATTCTTCTTAGACCCGAGTGCATTCACAATTGTATCAGCTTCAATTGTAACCTCTGACTCGTCTTTTGTATTCACAGCATGAATCACATTATTCTCGATAGAATTTACTCTTGTATTCACATACTCTTTAACACCATGCTCTTCGAAGTCTTTTTTGATCAGTGGCATTACTGTCTCGGATTCTCCTGTTGCAATCTGATCCAGCATCTCGATAATGCTTACTTTGAGACCTTTCTGTGCAAGGAATTCTGCTGTTTCAGTTCCAACTAATCCTCCGCCAAGTACTGCACATGCTCCACTCACTTCGCATCCTGCAAGAACATCCCAGGCAGAAACAACATTGCTGTCTGTAACAGACATTGGAAGATCCATGTTATGCGCACCGATAGCAAGAATTACATGATCAAACTTATTCAGCTCTTCACAATCTGCTTCTGTATTTAATTTCACATCTATAGAAAGTTCTGGTAGAATCTTCTCATAATATTCAATAGATCTTAAAATCTCGCTCTTTCTTGGCGGAACTGCTGCCAAATGAATCTGTCCACCAATCTTATCTGATTTCTCAAATACAGTTACTTCATGTCCACGTTTTGCTGCAACTCTTGCTGCCTCAAGTCCGGCGATTCCTGCACCTACAACTGCAACCTTTTTCTTCTCGTCTGCAGGTTTGATAAATATAGTTCCTTCGTTTCCGTTCTCTGCATTTAATACGCAGGAAATGTATTTACGTCCCTGAATTGCATCTACGCATCCTTTATTACAGTTCAAGCATTCTCTGATGCACTCTCCGGATATAGCTTTATTGGCAATATCTGCATCTGCAAGCATGGAACGTCCATAAGCTACGATATCGGCATCTCCATCTTCGAGGATCTTCTCTCCTGCTTCTAAGCTGACAACACGACCAACTGTTGCAACTGGAACGGATACCAGTTTCTTTACTTCTCTTGCTACTGGAAGTGTCCAGTTATACGGAACATCTCCCATCGGCGGGATTGTATCTCCCATGTTTCCTGTATGGTTCGCCTGAGCAACCTGAATCATATCGATTCCAGCCTCATCAAGCATCTTTGCAAACCGGATTCCTTCTTCTGCCTCAAGTCCGCCTTTTCCACGAAGTGATCCATCAGGATTTACTGTAATGATTGGCAGTTTATACTCAATCATAAGATCCGGTGCAGCTTCTTTGATTGCTGCTACTACTTCGAGTGCATATCTTGTACGGTTCTCAAGACTTCCTCCATACTGATCTTCTCTATGGTTCAGAATTTTTGAACAAAGGGAACCAAGAAGACGATCTCCATGTACTTCAATCGCATCGATTCCTGCTTTCTGCGCCTTTGCTGCACATGCAGCGATACTGTTTTTAATATCTTCTAACTGCTCAACCGTTGCCTCTGTTACAAAATGCTGCATATCATGATGAAGTTTTGCATAAGCGCCTTTCGTAAGTCTGTCGCATTCTTCCATCTGTTTCTTTGCTTCTTCCGCATTTCCCTCTGCCTGTGCTTTTGCCGCAGCCTGTCTTGCAATACCTGCCTCCATGATCATGCGTCCAACTCCAGGAACATCATACTCCGGATGGAATAACTGAAGTGCAAGCTTACAGTCATACTTATGTAATGTATCTGCCAGATTTTTATATACTGGAATCTGACTGTCATCATAAAGCTTTGGTGTCGGTGAAGCTGTTCTTACAGGAGCTACATCTCCGATAACAACATATGCTGCTCCACCTTTCGCAAGTCTTTCATAGAAATTCAGACTTCTCTCCCCAATAGATCCGTCTCTTTCTTCATAACCTGTTGTGAGCGGTGGAAACATGATTCTGTTTTTAAAAGTAAGATTTCCAACTTTAATTGGTTCTGATAATTTATTCCCCATCTTTTTTCTCCGTTCTGCTTTATTTTTAATGTCTTTCAAATTAACATACTTGAGACTCCATGCATAATTTTTGTCAGCATTTGCTGACATCTCTTTTAGCAATTATAATTCTTCTGCCAGTTTATGTCCTGCAGCAATTGCATCTTTCAGAGTTCCGACTTTATCACAGTCTCCGATAAAATGAACTCTCTCTTCTGTAGTCTCTACCTTGTTCGGTGCATAACCGACTGCAAAGATCAGTGTATCCGCATCTGTGATATGATATTCCTGTCCGTCTTTCTCATAAGTGATCGTAGTCTCATCAACCTTTGTCACCTGACTGTTCAGTTCAATCTTTACACCTTTTCTCTTGAGTCTCATTGTAAGCTGGCTCTTAGCTGCTCCGCCTTCACCCGGCATCAGTGATGGCGTCATCTCGATCACTGTAATGTCACGGTTTGCAGGGAACATGTCATCAATCAGTGGTGCAAGATAATCTGCTGTCTCACATCCGACCGATCCGCCTCCAAGAATAACAATCTTTCTTCCCGGATATTTTCTTCCGGCAAGAACGTCATCAGCTGTCATTGTCTGCTTAAATACTTTGAATGGAGGGATTTCTTTCGGAACTGCTCCTGTAGAACAGACAACCTCATAATCCTTAAATTCTCCCGCAAGCATTTCCGGTGTTACTTCGCAGTTCATACGAACTTCAATTCCTTCATTTTTCAGACGACGTGCCATGAATTTAATTACTTTGCAAAGTTCCTGCTTAGCGATTGGAACTGCTGCAAGTCTTAAAAGTCCTCCAAACTCACCACTCTTTTCGCAGAGAATAACTTCATGTCCGCGTTTCTTAGCAACGTAAGCTGCTTCCATTCCTGCCGGACCTGCACCGATCACAAGAACTTTCTTCTTCTCATCTGCTTCTTTGATCTCGTCAGACTCTACAGATGGATTCACTGTACAGCTGATCGGATTACCAAACATGATTCCTGTCAGGCAACGTCCACATCCGATACATGGACGGATATCATCTGTTTTTCCTTCTGCAGCTTTATTAACAAATTCACTGTCACACAGGTTCGGACGACCGATCATACAGATATCTGTCTTTCCGTTTGCGATAAGTTCTTCCGCTACCCATGGTTCATTGATTCTTGCAACTGTAGATACCGGAATATTCACATGCTTTCTGATCTCCTCACTTGCGTGTGCATGCGGTGCCGGTGATGTACCAGGTGCAGGCATGGAACTTCCTCTCTTGATTGTATTTCCTCCGGAAACATGGATGAAATCAACACCTGTTTTCTCAAGCTGTTTGGATACATAGATCATGTCGTTCAGTGTCAGACCACCTTCACTGTACTCATCTCCTGAAATACGGACATCAATAATGAAATCATCACCACAAAGTTCACGGATCTTTGCAATTACTTCAAGTGTCAGTCTGAGACGTCCGTTAATGTCTCCGCCGTACTCATCTGTTCTCTTATTATAAAGTGGTGTAAGGAATCCACCGAGCAGTCCATGCGCATGTGCACACTGGATCTCGACTCCGTCTCCGCCTGCGATCTGGAAACGGCGTGCAGCCTCTCCGAACTGCTGAACAAGTACATGCAGTTCTTCTACTGTTACTGCTCTCGGTGCTGATTTTGCATAATAAGGACCGACATTGGACGGTGCGATCAGCTGAGGCGTTCCCGGAATTGGGAATGCCATATAAGCCGGATGGAATAACTGTGCTAAGATCTTCGTATCATACTGATGCACTGCATCTACCAGTTTCTTCCATCCAGGAATATAAGAATCATCATAGATTGACATATCTCCCGGTAAGTATGTATATACTGGCTCTACTGTCGTAACTTCTGTAACGATCAGTCCGACTCCGCCCTTCGCTCTGGCTGAATAATGCTCAACCAACGCATCTGTTACATAGCCTTTATCTGCCATGTTTGTGGAAATCGGCGGCATAAAGATTCTGTTCTTTACCGTTGTCTTACCAATCTTAATTGGTTCAAATAAATGTGGAAAATATTCATTCATTTTCTGTTCCTCCAATTTGTTTTTTTCCGTTCTTTTGTCTTACGATTATTTTAACTTACAATCATTTCTGCTTCTGTGTATATCTTAACTTTAGACCTTGAGTACTGATGAATCTTTTTATCCAGTAAATCCATTGCAAGAAGAACACCTTCTGTGTCAGATATTCTCATTTGTACCAGCTTTAGATCCTGGTATATATAGTCAGGAATCATACCAAATCCGACAACTTTCACTTCCTGTGGAATGTTCACTCCATACTTTCGAAGCGCCGTCAACGCACCGATTGAAATCTGTTGATTTTCAAATAAAATTCCTTGCGGAAGCGGATTTTTTCTCAACCAGTCTAACAAAGTCTCCGTTATCCTTGGAATTTCATCTCCAAGATCAAGAATATGTTTTGCAGATGCAGTATCTTCGTTAGACTTTGTATTTAAAAATGCTTCTTTACGAACTCGATAATTATAATTATCTTTCCCTGTGCAGAAATAATAAATATCTGATGCACCTTCCTTGTACAGATAATCCACAGCACTTTTTAGCATTTGTCTATTGTCTGCACATACGCTACTATACCGACTATCTGGAAGTTCACAGTCATAAAGAACCAATGGTTTTTTGATTCTTTCAAGCAGGTTTTGATCTTCTTCTTTTAATTCGGTTCCAAAAAGAAGAACGCCTGCCACAAAATCCATATTACATTCCGTAATTACTGCTTCTATTTGCGCAATGTCATCATTTAAATACGTCACTCCATAAAGATATCCAAGTCTTCTTGCTTCAGAATCAAATGTAGCAAGTACATCTGACCAGAGATCTGTTTCTGAATTACACGCAGCACCTTTGCTGTGATTAACGATCACTATTTTGATCATCTGATTCGCCGGATGGCCAGACACTGTAACAATATTCTCTTTTACCGGAATCACTCCGTTATTCTTCTTCATTTCTTCCAGACATTCCAAAACCATTCTTCTGGTTTCTTCATTGACTCCCGGCTTTCCGTTTACTGCAAGCGATACTGTTGCTTTGGAAACACCAAGATACCTTGCAATGTCTACCATCTTTATCTTCATGTGTAATGCCTCGTTTTTTCTAGATTGTAGTAAAATTAATTTCAAAATCGTCATATATTCAAACTTTAACTATTTCTGAAAATAAATACTGTTCGTAATCATTATTTCTTATATTCCTTTATTATCCTATATAACTCATTGTTTTATTATTATAACAAACTATCTTGAAATAAGACAGTTTTTTGTGGGTAATGTTTATGGATTAAAATATTTCTTTCATATCATTAAATGCGATCAAAAATCTTCCGAAATCATAATCAGAACAATACTCTTCTGCTCTTTTAAAAGCCATCATCCATACAGGCATATCTTTTATTTATAAAAAATAATCAATTTATGATAATATAGCCATCTATATTTTGCCCACAAGTTAGTTTTTTGTGTGGGCAAAGTGTGGGCAAAGCACCGTGTATGATTTGTGGGCAATGGAATAAAAAGGAGGTATTCACAAATAATTGTGTTTACCTCCTAATTTTTTGGTTATATTTGACTATTTTTGTCTATTCTTAGAATTTACCAGCCTTTGCAGCTTCCTCAACAGCAACTGCTACAGCAACAGTCATACCAACCATCGGGTTGTTTCCTGCTCCGATAAGTCCCATCATCTCAACGTGAGCCGGTACAGATGAAGATCCAGCGAACTGTGCATCAGAGTGCATACGTCCCATTGTATCTGTCATTCCGTAAGAAGCCGGTCCAGCTGCCATGTTGTCTGGGTGAAGTGTACGTCCTGTACCACCACCTGAAGCAACTGAGAAGTATTTCTTTCCAGCTTCGATACGCTCTTTCTTATATGTTCCTGCTACTGGGTGCTGGAATCTTGTAGGGTTTGTAGAGTTACCTGTGATAGATACGTCTACATTCTCTTTCCACATGATCTTAACACCTTCTACTACGTCGTTAGCTCCGTAGCAGTTAACTTTCGCACGAAGTCCTTCAGAGTATGCTTTACGGAATACTTCTTTCAGTTCTCCTGTGTGATAGTCAAGTTCTGTCTCAACGTATGTAAATCCGTTGATACGTGCGATGATCTGAGCAGCGTCCTTTCCAAGACCGTTCAGGATAACACGCAGAGGTTTTTTACGAACTTTGTTTGCTT
>OLQQ01000657.1_pt1 | contig 16446 bp, 8 predicted proteins | sample 1672041 | NCBI WGS metagenome assembly OLQQ01 (sample SAMEA3136639, study PRJEB25190) | human gut metagenome
AGGTGATACACGTGACTAAGAAAAACAAATCAGCCATTCAGAGAAGATTGATTCCTACCTATATTTTTCTGATCATCGTGTCATTTATTTCTGTATTCCCGTTATACTGGATGATCTCAGCTGCGACAAATACATCAACAGATGTATCCCGTGGACGTATCCTTCCGGGAAGTCATTTTATGGAAAACTTCCATAATCTGACATCTCAGCAGCCACTGTGGAGAGCACTTGGAAACTCATTTTTTTATGCAATCCTTACCACAGTGATCTGTCTTCTGATCTGCTCTATCGCAGGATATGGATTTGAAGTTTATCATGACAAAGGAAAAGACAGACTGTTCTCCGTGCTGCTTCTTGCAATGATGGTTCCGCAGGTTGCAACCATGGTTCCGTTGTTCAAAATGTTCTCTAAAGCAGGACTTCTGAATACAGCAGTTGGTTTTATCCTTCCAATTATTTCTACACCATTTATGATCATGATGTTCCGCCAGAATGCAAGATCATTCCCGGTAGATATTATCGAAGCGGCTCGTATTGATGGACTGAGCGAAGTAAGAATCTTCTTCCAGATGTTCATTCCTACTATGAAATCAACATATGCGGCAGCAGCAGTTATTACCTTCATGAATGCATGGAACTCTTACCTGTGGCCGAAGGTAATCATGACAGACAACAAAGCAATGACAATGCCAATGTTGATCGCAAACCTGATCACAGGTTATGTAACAGACTATGGTATGCTGATGTGCGGCGTATTATTCTGTTCCATCCCGACAATGGTTGTATTCTTCGTACTGCAGAAACAGTTCGCAGAAGGTATTACCGGAGCGGTTAAGTAAGGAAGAATTAAAAAAGGGTGCTTAGGCATCCTTTTTTTAAAATAACAGGAGGTTTTTATGAAAACTTTTGATTATTCTTTAGTAAAGGATCCACAGTATTTTAAGGATGGAAGAATGGATGCGCATTCTGACCACACATATTACAGAGATGGAGAGGAAGCACAGGAAAAAGCAACGTCTTTCCGTTACGATCTCAATGGAATCTGGAAATTCCACTATGCCCGCAACTACGGAAGTGCAATCCCGGGATTTGAAAAAGCAGACTATTGCTGCAAGGACTGGGATGATATCCGCGTGCCGGCACATATCCAGATGGAAGGATATGATGCACCTCAGTATGCCAACGTACAGTATCCGTGGGAAGGTCACGAAGACATTCATCCGGGTGAGATTCCGGAGCACTTTAACCCGGTTGCAAGTTATGTTAAGTACTTTGAAGTGCCGGAAGAAATGCAGGGAAAACGTCTCTTTATTTCTTTTCAGGGAGCAGAGAGCGGCATTGCATTATGGCTCAACGGGCAGTTTGTAGGATATAGTGAGGACTCTTTTACACCGTCAGAATTTGAACTGACCGAGTATGTAAAAGAAGGCGAAAACAAACTCGCAGCACAGGTATTCAAATGGACTGCAAGCAGTTGGTGCGAGGATCAGGATTTCTATCGTTTCTCTGGAATCTACAGAGATGTTTATCTTTATACCGTGCCGGAGGTTCATGTTTATGACCTTCAGATCCGTGCAATCCCGGACGAAACTTTAAGTACAGCGGCACTTGAGATCGGAACAGATACCTGGGGCAAAGGTACAGTAAAGATCACTCTTTCCAAAGATGGAGAGACCGTGATCGAAGATAAAAAAGCACTCGACGGAGAGGAAATTTATTCCTGGAAAGTAGAAGATCCGGTACTCTGGAGTGCAGAAGATCCGCAGCTTTATGACCTTGTTTTAGAGGTTTATAACGAGGCAGGAGAACTTCAGGAAGTAGTTCCGCAGAAGGTTGGATTCCGTCGTTTTGAGATGAAAGACGGTATCATGACACTGAACGGAAAACGTATCGTATTCAAGGGCGTAAACCGTCATGAATTCAGCTCTGTGAGTGGAAGACACGTGTCCGAAGAAGAGCTTCGTAAAGACCTTAAGATCATGAAACAGAACAACATCAATGCAATCCGTACCTGCCATTATCCGGATGCATCCCTGATCTATCAGCTCTGCGATGAATACGGAATCTATATGATCGATGAGACAAACCTTGAATCTCATGGTTCCTGGGATGTTGCTGAATTTACGAAGGATTACACCTATGTTGTGCCGCATGACAAACCGGAATGGCTGGATATGATGCTTGATCGTGCAAATTCCATGTACCAGAGAGACAAAAACCACGCTGCGATCCTGATCTGGTCCTGCGGAAATGAGTCCTTCGGAGGCAAGGATATTTTTGAAATGTCACAGTTCTTCCATAAGGCAGATCCGACTCGTCTGGTTCATTATGAAGGTCTCTGCCACGACCGCAGATATAACGATACCAGCGACATGGAAAGCCAGATGTATCCGTCTGTAGAAGCAATCAAGGAGTTCCTTGCAAAAGACAGTTCCAAGCCGTTTATCTGCTGTGAATATACCCACGCAATGGGAAATTCCTGCGGTGCAATGCACAAATATACAGATCTGACAGACACAGAACCGAAGTATCAGGGCGGATTTATCTGGGACTATATTGACCAGTCTATCTACAAAAAAGACCGCTACGGCAAAGAATTCCAGGCATACGGCGGTGACTTCGGAGAACGTCCGACAGATTACAACTTCAGTGGAAATGGTATCGCATATGACGGAAACAGAGATGCTTCTCCAAAGATGCAGGAAGTCAAATTCAACTACCAGAATATCACTGCAGAAGTCAGTGCAGACAGCGTAAAAGTCATCAACAAAAACCTGTTTGTAAGCACAGATATTTTTGATTGCAAAGTAACTGTTGCAAAGAATGGCAAAGTGATCCACAAGGCTTCTCTTGCAACTGCAGTTGCTCCATTAAGCGAAGAAACTTATGTACTTCCGCTTGCAAAAGAAGAGAAACCAGGCGAATATACGGTGACTGTTTCCTTCCATCTGAAAGAAGATAAAGCATGGGCAGAAGCAGGACATGAGGTGGCTTTTGGACAGTATGTATACCAGGTTGAAGAACCGAAAAAGACCTGCCCGGAAGGTGTAAAAGTGATCCGCAGCACACACAATATCGGTGTCAGAGGCGCACACTTTGAAGTACTTTTCTCTGTGTTAAACGGTGGTCTGGTATCTTATAAATATGCCGGAAAAGAGATGATCGAGGCAATCCCGAAACCGAATTTCTGGCGTGCACCAACCGACAATGACTGTGGAAATCTTATGGGAATGCGCTACGGACAGTGGAAACTTGCCAGCATGTACTTAAGTCACAAAGACTTCCGCAAGGGACCGTATGGCCCGTCAAATATGCCAGAAGTAGAAGTGAATGAGAAGTCTGTAAAAGTAGCTTATACCTACATCATGCCGACTACACCGACCAGCGAATGCAAGCTTTCTTATGAAGTTTTCGGTGATGGAAGAGTGAAAACAACTCTTACGTATGACCCTGTTAAAGAACTCGGTGATATGCCGGAATTCGGTGTAATCTTCAAATTCAACGCAGATTATGACCGTGTAGAATGGTATGGACTTGGCGAGGCAGAAACTTATGCAGACCGTAAGAAAGGTGCAAAACTTGGCATTTATGCAAACAAAGTTGCAGACAATATCGCAAGATATATGGTACCGCAGGAATGTGGTGCAAAAGAAGAAGTACGCTGGGCAAAAGTAACTGACCGCAAGGGTAGAGGAATGCTCTTTGAGATGGATGAAAACAATGGGCCGATGATGTTCTCTGCACTTCCATACACACCTCATGAGATGGAAAATGCAATGCATCCATATGAACTTCCAGAGGTTCATTACACTGTTGTACGTGTGGCAAAAGACCAGATGGGAATCGGTGGTGATGACAGCTGGGGTGCTCGCACACACGAAGAATATTTGCTGAAAACTGACAAAAAGATGGAATTTTCCTTTGTTTTTAAAGGACTTTAAGAGGAGAAAAAATGGCAAAACAGATCAAATACGGACATTATCTTCATGGTGGAGATTACAATCCGGAGCAGTGGCTTGACCGCCCGGATATTCTCCAAAAGGACATCGAATATTTCAAAAAAGCACACATCAATACTGTATCTGTAGGGATTTTTTCCTGGGCAGTTCTTGAACCAGAAGAGGGAAAATATAACTTTGACTGGTTAGAGGAAATTATCAATAATCTCTACAAAGAGGGCATCCATACTATTCTTGCAACACCGTCAGGAGCAAGACCAAAATGGATGGCAGACAAGTACGAAGAAGTTCTTCGTATGGATCCGGACAGAACAAGAAGATTCTTCGGAGGCAGACATAATCACTGCTTTACCTCTCCGGTATACAGAGAAAAAGTACATGCGATTGATAAGAAATTAGCTGAAAGATTTGGCAGACATCCGGCAGTTATGCTGTGGCATATCTCTAACGAGTTTGGAGGAGAATGCCACTGCCCGCTGTGCCAGGCGAAGTTCCGTGAATGGCTGAAAGAAAAATACGGCACGATCGAGAACCTTAATAAACGCTGGTGTACTACTTTCTGGAGCCATAGATATAATAGCTTTGATCAGATTGAAAGTCCGTCAACTAAAGGCGAAAATGAACTTCATGCACTGAAGCTTGACTGGAAGAGATTTGTGACATACCAGACGATCGACTTCATTAAAAATGAGGTTGATGCGATCCGCGAGGGTGGTTCTGAACTGCCTGTAACAGCAAATCTGATGTATGATTATGACGGTCTGGATTACAAAAAATTTAAGGATGTTCTGGACGTGGTATCTTGGGATAATTATCCAAGCTGGCACAAAAAAGAAGAATATCTTACTGCAGTTGATGCGGAAATGCAGCATGATCTGATGCGCAGTATCAGGAAGGAACCATTCCTTCTTATGGAATCCTGTCCGTCTGCAACGAACTGGAAACCGATCAACAAACTTAAAAAACCGGGAATGCATCTGGCTGCATCTCTCCAGGCTGTAGCACATGGTTCTGACAGCGTGCTGTATTTCCAGCTTCGCCAGAGCCAGGGAGCTTCGGAGAAGTTCCATGGTGCAGTGATCGATCATTATGGCGGAGATGATACCCGCGTTTTCCGCGAAGTAACAGAGGTTGGCGAGGCTCTTGAGCAGATCCAGGAGACGGTTGGAACCAGCATGAGATCGCAGGCGGCTGTTCTCTATGACCGTGAGAACGACTGGGCGATCGCTGATGTGCAGGGACCACGAAATGTAGATATGCACTACCGCGAAGCAGTCCAGAAAAACTACCGTGCTCTGAGAGAACAGGGGCTGAATGTGGATGTGATCGCAATGGAACATTCCCTTTCCGATTATAAAGTTCTGGCGGCTCCGATGGCATATATGTTCAAAGATGGATACGAAGAAAAGCTTCGTGCTTATGTGGAAAACGGTGGAACTCTGGTGCTTTCTTACTGGTCAGGACTGGTTGATGGTACTGACAGATGCTTCCTTGGCGGAACTCCATATGGGCTTATGGATGTGGCGGGACTCCGCAGCACAGAGACAGATGCGCTCTATGACTGGGAAGAAAATCATGCGATCCCGGAGGCGGGAAGTCATCTTGGAATCAGCAATGTATATACTTGCAAAAACCTTTGCGAACTGGTCAAGGTTTCGGATGCAGAAGTGCTGATGCGTTATGGCGAAGACTTCTATCAGGGATATCCGGTGCTGACACACAAGGCATTTGGCAAAGGCCATGTATATTATGTATGCGCGGACATGGAGCTTGGATTCTACCAGGATTTCTATGGCAGAGTAGCAGCAGAAGCAGGTCTGAAATCTCCAATAGAGATTATTCCGGAAGGAGTTTCTGTAACAGTAAGAGAAAACGAGGATACCGAATATCTCTTCATCCAGAACTATGCGCGTAAGCCACAGGCTGTTCCGGTTCCGGCAGAGTATGAATTGCTTTATGGAACAGAGAGTGAAGTCATGGCTCCGTTGCAGACAAGGATTCTGAAGAAAAGTAAATAAAACAAAAACGAAGGGGCTGTCGAGAACAGCCCCTTCGTTATATAGAAGTTATTTTAAATTTAATTCTTTATAGTCATTACCGCTGGGTCTTAAGCTTTCTCTTAGCGCCAGCTCCTGCAGCAGCACCTATTGAAACGAGCATAAGAATCACATATAACTGCACATCTGTACTGTCACCAGTTTTTGGAGAGGACTTCGTTGTTTTATCCGTTGTACTGGTCACCTTTGTTGCGTTAGCTGTCTTTGCTGAAGATGCCTCTGTTTCCTTTTTGTTTACTGTAGAAAGTTTTGCAAGCACTGTGTCTTCCTTTTTTATTTCAGTTTCTGCTTTTGCATCACTAAAATACTTATTACATTTATCGCAGAACCAGTATGTGCTGTTTCCTTCCTCTGTAGCAGTAGCATCCTTCTTCTCTACCTTTTTCAGATTATGGCCAGTTGCTTTAATCGCTGTCGGATTGCTGATTTCCACGGTTCCTGCTTCGTCTGAGAAAAGCTTTTTGCAGGTGTTACACTTCCAGTATGTTTCGTGTCCATCTTCTGTGCAGCCGGCGTCTTTCTTTTCTACCTTTTCAAGATTATGACCGGTTGCTTTAATCGCTGTCGGATTGCTGATTTCCACGGTTCCTGCTGCGTCTGAGAAAAGCTTTTTGCAGGTCTGGCATCTCCAGTATGTTTCGTGTCCATCTTCTGCGCAGCCGGCGTCTTTCTTTTCTACCTTTTCAAGATTATGACCAGTTGCTTTAATCGCTGTCGGATTGCTGATTTCCACGGTTCCTGCTTCGTCTGAGAAAAGCTTTTTGCAGGTGTTACACTTCCAGTATGTTTCGTGTCCATCTTCTGTGCAGCCGGCGTCTTTCTTTTCTACCTTTTCAAGATTATGACCGGTTGCTTTAATCGCTGTCGGATTGCTGATTTCCACGGTTCCTGCTGCGTCTGAGAAAAGCTTTTTGCAGGTCTGGCATCTCCAGTATGTTTCGTGTCCATCTTCTGTGCAGCCGGCTTCTTTTCTCTTGACTGCTTTCAGATCATGACCTGTCGCTTTGATCTCTATTGGATTGATGATTTCCACAGTCCCAGCTTCGTCTGAGAAAAGCTTTTTGCAAGTCTGGCATCTCCAGTAGGCTTCATATCCAGCTTCCGTGCAGCCGGCATCTTTCTTTTCTGCCTTTTCAAGATTATGACCTGCAGCAGGGATCGGCTCTGTGTAGGTGTGACTGCTGTCATTCTTGCAGACATAGGTACGAACGCCGTCTGTAGTGCAGGCGGCCGCTGTCGTCACAGAACTTTCGTAGTTGTGTTCTGTAGCAGGGATCGGCTCGGTGTAGGTGTGACTGCTGTCATTCTTGCAGACATAGGTACGAACGCCGTCTGTAGTGCAGGTAGGTTCGATAGTCACGGTGCTTTCGTAAGCATGTCCACGTGGATTGGATGTCCCACCGCAAACTGTGCAAGTCTGTCCGCTTGTGCAAGTTGCCGTTCCACTCCAATTATGCTCAGAGCGTGGCTTCGCAACAAAAGAACCACATTCTTGGCAATAACCAGACCTCTGATGAAATTGCGCGTTTAAATATTCATAGTTACTATAGTCTATATCTACCTCTTTACCACAAATATCGCAGTAGGCTGTATCTGCATATGCCGTTGTTGGCAGCATCATTAGAACCATGAACAGCGTAAGCAGGACGCTCAAAAATCTTTTTTTCATATAGTTTCCTCCCAATAAACATCGAATTTTGCTGGTAATTTCTGTATATAAAGATTTTATCATGTTGACTGCTTCCGTGTAATCTCCGTTTCACCTCGAAAAAGTATATTTTGCTATTTCAGCATATACTTTTTCAGTTCATCCCTCTTTTTTATATTCAGCTTCACATAAATCCTGCTCAGATAAGTTTTAACCGTATTAGGTGAAAATCCCAGATAATCTGCAATTTCCTGGTTATTCCAGTCACGGCTTGCCAGCATGGCAATCGAGAATTCTACCGTGGATAATGCATCTGTTACGAAATTCTCTGACATTGGATTGTGGATTGCCATCCATCCTCTGCTAAAACTGATAACCTTATCCGATAATTTGTTATATAGTTTTGAATCTTCCTTACGGATACATGACTCCAGAAGTCCCTGCAGCAAACCATGATGTTCAATAAAGGGTTCCAGGAATTCGTCTTCTTTCGCCATATTCCATGCCAGCATCAATGCGTCTTTTGCTTTCTGCTGATGTTTCAGATTCATCTGGCACATTGCCATCATGCAATACAGATAAATCATACTAATCGGATAGGTGCCGTCCCTGAACATGAATGCTGCCTCACAAATTCCAAGCGCTCTGCCGTACTCCCCTTTCAAATACGCCATATGAGCTATCACATAGGCAGAAAACATCTTAATTCCAGGAGGCAGTGCAGCTGCATAAAATTCCACATCCGGAAGTTCATCTACCGGAAGATGCAAAAGTACGGAAGACATATATCCTGCAAATACACTAATTGCTTTATCCTCCGCAGACGAAGAATATTTCATTTCTTTTTCAAGACATTCCCGAATCTCCCATATCCCTTTTCTGGATGCCACGGCTCTGCCAAGTGTCAGATTCGAATATACATATAACAGGCAGGAAGACATCTTAAGCTTTATATTATGGCTCATCAGGTAACGTTCTGCTATATGGCTGCATTTCTCCGCCTGCCCGGTAAAATAATAATATTCAGCACGTGCAATTTTCTGAAAATCCCTGTCTTCAAAACCGGCTACCGTCCTTTTCGCCTCACCCGGCTGAAATGATGCATTGATCAGCGGCAGGATGGTATACTCACTCATGATCGTGCACCTCCAACAGCTTCTATATTCGACATAAGATCAACTCCTCCCGATTCTCAGGTCTTATTGTTTCAGTATCTGTAACACCTGAATTCATAAGTAAAACCGCCCGAAATAATAAATGCTCACTTCTATTATATAATTTTGTGAGGACAAAGAAAAGTTTACAGTTAAAAAAAGGAACTTTTTTCTTATGTCGGCAGTATTGGACAAAATGCTGGATCAATACTAAAATAATGACTAATATTGTAAAAGAGGTTATTGTACAGGATGCATTTTTACAGAAGGAGAATTAGGTGAGAAAGTGGTTGTTGCAGAAATTGCAACAACCACTCCTCATGGTGCAATGAAGAGGAAAACTCAGAAAAATATTACAGGAGTTTATAATCTTGAAAAAGAGGCAAAAAAACAAATCAGAAAGAAAAAATAATTTGCATTAAAGCAAAACCAATGAAATTTTATTCAAAGGCTGTGCTTTAAGTTTAATTCTTCAAAAGAAAAAGATGCAGTCAAACAATCGAAATGTTATGATATACGTAGAGGCAAAAAGACTGACTGAAAAGGAGCTGTGTATGAAATTTTTTCACTTATCAGATCTACATATAGGATTAAAACTGATGAACCGGGACCTCCGCGAAGATCAGGAATATATATTGGATGAAATTACAGAACTGGCACGCAGGGAACGGCCGGATGCGGTGGTAATTGCGGGTGACATTTACGATAAGGCAGTTCCGTCAGCGGAGGCGGTGGAGGTTTTTGACCATTTTCTGGTCGGACTCACCGAAGCAGTGCCGGATGCGGTTATTATGATGATCAGCGGAAACCACGACAGTGCTCCGAGAGTCAACTGTTTCCGCAAAGTCCTTTCCGGGCAGAACATCTATATGGTGGGACAGCCGCCGCGTACAGAGTCAGAATATATCGAAAAAGTAACACTGAATGATGCATACGGAGAGGTGAATTTTTACCTCCTTCCGTTTGTGAAACCATCCATGGTGAAACAGGTTGTGGGAGTGGATGAGAATGGAAACAATCTTTCTTATAATGAAACACTTCATCGTCTGATCGGACGTGAAAAAATTAATTCAGACGAGAGAAATGTACTTGTCAGCCACCAGTTTTATCTTCCTTCCGGTAAGAATGCAGAGGATGTGGAACGTATGGATTCTGAGATGCGCACCGTCGGAAATATTGATGAGGTATCTGCGGATGTGCTGGGAAATTTTGATTATGCAGCACTCGGACACATCCACAAACCAATGAAAGTCGGGAGTGAATTATACCGTTATTGCGGAACTCCGCTTGCCTGCTCTGTGAGTGAAGCACAGCAGCAAAAAGGCATTATTATGGTAGAAATGGGTGTAAAAGGAGAGGTAAAAACAACAATTTTACCGCTTGAACCGTTGCGACAGGTGAAGGTTGTAAAAGGAACTCTGGAGGAGGTTTTGAAAGAATCCTGTAAGGATTATGTGACTGTGATCCTGACAGATAAGGCGGATCTGGATGTGATCGATATGCAGGAACGTATCCGTCTGGCATTTCCGAATCTGCTGGAGATCCGGAGGGAAAATCAGCGGAAAACGGATTATACCAGAACGTTACAGACAGAAGAATTGCTGGATCCGTATGAGCTGTGCTGCTCTTTCCTGAAAGATCTGGACGAAGAAGAAAAGATGATTTTGCAGGATGTACTACATACGGTTCAGGGGGTGAAATAAATGAAACCTTTACGTTTAAAAATGCAGGCATTTGGCTCATATGGTAAAGAAACTACAATTGATTTTGAGAAAGTAAATCAGAATCTTTTTCTTATAACCGGGGATACCGGAGCGGGAAAAACGACGATCTTTGATGCGATCGTTTTTGCTTTATATGGAGAAGCCAGCTCTTCTTTAAACAAAAAAGAAGGCGTAGTTCTGCAGAGCCAGTATGTGGATTTTGATTCAGAACCGTATGTCGAACTTGTCTTTTCGGAAGACCGTGATGAAAAACGGGAAATCTATACAGTGCGCCGTGTTCCGAGACATCTCAAAACGATCACAAGAGGTGCAAACAAGGGTAAACCAAAAGAAAATACAGGTTCGGTAAGTCTGATCATGCCAGACGGATTGGAATATCCATCCAAAGAAGCTGACCGAAAACTGCAGGAGACTGTAGGACTTACCAAGAGTCAGTTTATGCAGGTTGCGATGATTGCACAGGGCGAATTTATGGACCTTCTTCGTGCAAAATCAGATGATAAAAAGGTCATTTTCCGGAAGCTTTTTAATACAGAAATGTATCAGGATATTGTGACAGAACTGGGTAACCGCAAGCGCGTAAAAGAGAAAGAAATCGCAGTTCTGAAAACACAATGTCAGGGAGAAGTGAGCAGGATCCGTATACCTGAAACATATGAATCAGAGAATCTGAAACAGTTGAAAAAACAACTGGAAGATGGTGAGATGACACGCCTTACTGACTTTCTGGAAGAAGTGGAAAAACTGTGTGACTGGCTGGAAAAACATACTGATCTGGCAGAAAAAGATTATCGGAAATCAGGGAAAAGCAGGGATGAAAAAAGAGAGGAATATACGAGAGCAGAAGAGGTTCTGAAATGGTTTATACAGCTGGAAGATGCAGAGCAGAAACTGCAGGAATGTGCAGGTGATGAAGCAAAAATGGTGGAAACAACAGCCCTGATCAGCCGTATCAGAAATGCGTATGAGATCAGAGAGACCAGTGTTCTCTTAAATGATGCGGAGAGACGACTGACAGAATTAGAACAATCATTAAAGACTCAGGAAAAACAGTTGCCAATATTGGAAGAAACGCGGAAAACAGCGGAAAAAGCAGAGGAGCAGAAAAAGCTGATTCGTGATCAGGAATTGCAGAGTTACAGCAAAATTGCAGAAAAAGTGCAGAAGGCACTGGAGCTTTTGAATCAGATAAAGAGCCTGCGTGTGCAGGCAGAAGCAGACAGGAAAAACTGTGCTTTGGCATCAGAAAACACACAGAAAGTACGCAAGCAGCAGGAGACTTTGGAACAGAAAGAAATACAGTGGAAAAAACAGAGCGAAGAGCTGGCTGAAGTGGATAAGAAGCTGGTACTCGCAGAGAATAAAAAGCAGGAAGCAGATGCTGTTTTGCAAGAGATTAAAGACGTTAGGGTACTGGGAAATCAGGCAGAACAATGCCGTAAAAATGCGATTAAAACAAGAGAAAATTATGCAAAAATAACTGAAAAATATAACGCGGTAAATACAGAATATGAAGAAGTGAGACTGTATTTTCTAAACGCACAGGCCGGCTTTCTTGCAGCAGAACTGGAACCGGGAAAACCCTGTCCGGTGTGTGGTTCCATAGAACATCCACATCCGGCGAAAAAAGATGTGGAATCTGTGGATATCTCTGAGGAAAAACTGCAAAATATGCAGACAAATGTGGATAAACTGCGTAAAGATCAGGAAAAAGCTGCTGGGGATGCAGCGGCGGCCAGATCAGAATACGATACACGAAAAGATACTTATATTGCCAGTGTACGAAAGCTCCAGGAACGTTTGCACAGAAGTATTTCCTCTATAACAGAGCAGTCGAGCGTAACGGAAATGAGCAATGCTCTGGAAAACTGGAAACAGCAGACAGAGACAGAACTGGAAAAACTGACGGCAGATGCGAAGCTTCTGGTAAAAATCCGTGAAGCACTTCAAAATGTGGAAAAGCAGAAAAAACAGTTGCAGGACACTTATGATGAGTGTACAGAGAAAGAAAAAGCTGCTGCTGAAAAACTGGCAGGAAGTGAAGCCGCGCTGGAAAATGTAAAAGGGTCCGTTGAATTTAAGACCGAAGAAGAGGCAAGGGCGGCACTGCTTCAGGCTGAAGACAGCAAAAAACAGGCAGAAGAAGTATATCAGAAAGTTCTGGCAGAAGCGAAGAAAGCCGCAAATGCGCAGAAACAGGCAGAAACCCTGATCAGCCGTTACCAGCAGGAGATTCCGGAACAGAAGAAGTGTGTGGAAGATCGAAAAACTTCTTATACAGAAGTAATGGAAATAAAACAGATGACAGAATCTGAATGGAAAGAGCTTGTGGAGACGTACAGCCGTGAAGCGGCAGAAGAGTTTCAGAAAACGGTTAATGCATATAATGAGAAAAAGACTGCAGCACAGGCAAGACGAGATTCTGCGCAGAATGCAGTTGGGGAATCAAAACGTCCAGTGTTGGAAGAACTTCAGAAAGAAAAAGAAGTTGCAGAAACGGAATATTTGGAGACAGAAAAGATTTATAACCAATTGCGAATAGATAACAAGGATGACAGAGAAATTTTTGATACACTTTCATCCAGGCTGGAAGAGCGAAAATCAATCGTGGAGGAACATGCCAGAATCGACGCGTTGTACCGTATGACTTCAGGAAATGTCAGTGGATCTCGTATGGACCTTGAGACTTATGTGCAGCGCTATTATCTGGAACGCATTTTGTATGCTGCAAACAGGCGCTTTCAGGAAATGTCTGCAGGACAGTTTGAGCTCCGGATGTATGATCTGGAAAAAGCCGGTGAGGGTAAAAACCGGGGACTTGATCTGATGGTGTATTCTACTGTAACAGGGAAGGAGCGAGAGGTTCGTACACTTTCAGGTGGAGAATCCTTTATGGCGGCATTGTCGCTTGCGCTTGGAATGGCGGATCAGATTCAGCAGAGTTCAGCTGCAATCAACCTGGACATGATGTTTATTGATGAGGGCTTTGGTTCACTGGACGAACATTCACGCAATCAGGCGGTTCGTGTGTTGCAGGAAATGGCAGAAGGTTCCAGACTGATTGGAATTATTTCTCATGTGTCAGAACTGAAGCAGGAGATTGAAGATCAGTTGCTCGTAAACAAAGATGAGAATGGAAGCCATGTGAAATGGCAGATCAGCTGATTTTTGGTAAAATATAAAAGCAGGGAATAGAAGTATTAGAGAATGTTAGGAGAAAAATGACAGAAGAAACTTTGGAAAAACTGGCACAGTTGTTGGAACAGGATCAATTTGAACTGCTCATTCCGGAGAAGATACGGACAGAATCGGGAAGAATATCGGATAAGGCATCGGCCAGTATGGATATTCCATTGGTATATCTGATGAATGATGCGGTTGAGAGCTTTCTGGTTTTTCGAAATGTTCGTATGACGGGGGAATATCACAGCGATTATCAGGGAGAACTGCAGGCATCCATGGCCAGGCAGGATGGCAGATTTGTACTTGTCATAAAACAGGATGATACAGTGCTGACATTGTTTTTTGAGGATCTGGAATTGGAAGTCCATCTGTATGAATATGCATATACTGGTCATTTCTGGGTAAAAGACTATGAATATTTGCGACAATTGGAGTATCGCCTTGCGATTCTCAGGGATAAATATGATTATCTTGGTGAGGCATATTGCACGGAAGAAGAAATAAAACTGGCGGCACTTGTAGAATTTCCACCATTAAATTATTGCTGCTATCCGGCAGTACCGGAGAAATATATCGTGCCCAGAGAAAATCCCTGGATACCTTCTGAAAAAGCAATTGTTTATATGAAAGAACTGGCAGCGGAATGTGAGGATACTTCTTTACTGAAAATGTTAGAATTCTATAGAAAGCATCCTGCGAAATTCTGGGCGAAGAGACTTGCAGTTATGCTGCATCAGACGAAGCACAGCAGAATTGTAGATCTGTTGTCAGAGAGACTGCAGCAGGCAACGGCAGATTATCCAAGAAGATTTTTTGGAGATGATATGGAACGGAAGTATCAGCAAGCATTGGAAAGAGCAAAACAGCGTCAGAGGGAGTTGAAGAGCCAGGGAATTCGTGCAGATCTTCTGAGAGAAGAACCTTTTACGATTGCGCGTGATTCTTTGAATTATAAACTGTATCTTATGATATGGAAGGAACAGAAGGGGAACCGAGTAACAGAAATAGAAGAATATATCTGTGAATAATAGATTTTTAAAGCCAAAGCTGTATTAGCAGGCGAAAACCTGAAATACAGCTTTTGTTGTTCTTTTGAAATATGGAAAGTTATGCTTTTTTCATTTTTCCAAGTTCTCTGCGGGCAAAAACAACCGCCAGTACAAATGCAGCTGCGTCGGCAATCGGTCCTGCATACATAACGCCATCAATTCCCATAAACATAGGAAAGATAATGATCAATGGAAGCAGGAAGATCACCTGTCTGGTGAGAGACATGATGATACCGAGGCCAGCCTTTCCTATAGAAGTAAAAAATCCGGAGGACATCGGCTGGATACCATTTGCGAAAGTCAGGAGCATAAAAATCCTCAGATAATTTTCTGCGAATTTAAAGTACAGATCGCTTCCGCCGCCAAACATGCTGATAATCTGATGTGGAAAGATCTGGAAGCACAGGAAAAAGAATGTGGCAATGATCGTACATGCCGTTGCAGAATAACGATATGCCTGACGAACACGGTCGTATTTTTTAGCTCCATAGTTAAAGCCCCAGATAGGCTGTGCACCCTGGGCAATTCCAATGCAGATCGCAAGAAAAACCATATTTACTTTTGACACAATCCCAACGCATGCAATCGGGATATCACTTCCATAAACAGAAGACGCTCCGTAATAACGAAGAGTGTTATTCATTACAATCTGGACAGCACCAATTGCAATCTGGTTGATGCACGAAGCAAGTCCAAGCGAAGAGATTGCTTTGAGGTGGATCAGCTGAGGCTTAAACATATTTCTTTCCAGATGCATATGGCGAAATTTTGCAAAATAAAGTACAACCAGCATGGCAGAAATAAACTGGCCGATGACAGTAGCCCATGCACCGCCCTTGATTCCCCATTTGAAACCAAAGATAAACAGTGGGTCAAGAATTGTGTTGATGATCGCTCCGATCAGAGTGCAGACCATAGAATAAGTGGGACTGCGGTCAGCACGAATCAGGTGGTTGCCGCCGACGGATAAGGTGAAGAATGGAAGTCCGATAGCAATAATGCCTACATAATCGATTGCGTAAGGCATCACATTATCTGTTGCGCCAAAAAAGATAAGCAGTGGTTTCAAAAAGATTAAAATCGCTGCGGCAATGGCTGTACCTATAATAACAAGTGTCGATAATGCACTTCCTGCAATCTCGCTTGCTTTTCGTTCTCTTCCAGCTCCCATTTCAAGATTGTAGTTAGATGCACCGCCGATTCCGAGGAGCAGTGCAGCGGCGGTTGAAATGGTTGTGACTGGAAATGCGATGTTTGTGGCAGCATTTCCGAGCATGCCGACACCCTGACCGATAAAAATCTGGTCTACTATATTATAGAGAGCATTGACCAGCATGCTGATGATAGCTGGGATTGCAAATTTAGCAAGAAGGCGGCCGGTTGGAGCAATGCCTAATGGATTGCCGGCATTTGTATTTGCAGTTGAAGGACTAGATTGAGATTTCAAGATAAATGACCTCTTTCTTCTATAGTATAAGATGTTTTTTATAAAGCCTGATTCAGGGCTGTTTATTAAGTATAACACAAAAAAATAAAAAAAGTTCAAAAAAATTGTTGACAGATTCTTTTTATAGTGGTATTCTAACTAAGCTGTCGCAAGGAATTGTTTCTTCTGAATAAACAATTTGAAAAGTTTTGAAAAAAACAAAAATAATTGTTGACAAAGAAACGA